>MDSW01113668.1_pt1 | contig 10560 bp, 7 predicted proteins | sample 811171 | NCBI WGS metagenome assembly MDSW01 (sample SAMN05326641, study PRJNA326480) | marine metagenome | isolation source: seawater | place: Atlantic Ocean: North West | collected 2012 | reverse complement strand
CGCGCGCGGAGACGACGACGCGCGGGGAGGGCGCGAGCGCGGCGCCGACACCGCGGTCGCCGCGGCCGCGCGGGGGAGTGAACAGGCTCCGCATCGAAGTATCTACCAGGGGAGAACTTACTAAACTTTCGACAATAAATAAATACTTTCGTACATGACTGCCGGAAAAAAAAGGTAAATAAATAAGTATTTCAAAGTACGCGTACTGCAGTTTTAACTCACAATCGACGGTCTAATTTCGCTCGACCCGCAAAAGTCACCGCCTTCGGCGTGTAAATAAATTAAATACTTTCGAAAAACTAAGTTGACTAACTTACTCATTTATTTACGAAGGTATTTATTTACTATTAAAAGTTTATCCCCTGGTATTCTATCTACTACGAAGGTATCTTCGTACATACGTACGTACTTCCGTATTACATCTATTTCCATAAAACTACAGTATGATAGCCATGGACTACCTTCGTACAAGCTTGTACGAAAGTACGAAAGTACTTTCGTACGAAAGTACCTTCGAAGGTAATACTATCTACGAAGGTACGTACAGTATCTAACTTAGCTTTTTTCGAAGGTACTGTACTGTACCTTCGAAGGTACAGTATCTACGAAGGTACAGTATCTACGAAGGTACAGTATCTACGAAGGTACACGTGTACAGTATCTAACTTAGCTATTTTCGAAGGTACCTTCGAAGGTACCTCCGAAGGAACTTTCGAAAGTACAACGTACCTTCGAAGGTACCTTCGTAGCTAGCTAGCTAGTGGCTATCAGCGTAAGGATAACAACTTATTGTTAAGGTCACGCTCCGCTAATTGAATTTCCCGTGCCAAAAGTACGAATTTTGTGTGCGTATTTTGTCTAAATCGCAAAAAACGTACTTTTGTGCGCGCCCACGCTCCGTCGCGGCGTCGATCAATTTGAAACTTCGGCGCGCTCATCCTTTTATATCCTTTCTAAGCTCATATCCTTTCGCTGATAGCCACTAGAGCTAGCTACCTTCGTAGACGAGTCTACTGTACGTGTAGCTATGACTAGTTTGACTACGTGTAGCTTTTTTAGCCCTAGCCATAGACGAGTTGCGCTAAGTCACCAAATTTATAACGCCGAATTAATTTGCGAATCCAAATTCGTATGAGCGTCAGGTAGACGCGCCCCCTCACGTCCGCGCTTCCCCATGCGCCGTCGCAGCTTGGATTGACCTGACATTTTACAGAGCAGCCATTTGCGATTTTAGACAACAGATACGTGCATTTGCGCGGCGGGAAAAAGACGGGAATATAGTTTTCGGACCCCTAGTACGAAGGTAGCTAGCTAGAGGTATCTATCTACCTGTAGCTACAACGTTGTAGTCTAGCTAGGGATAATAACATTGTAGTCTACAACGTTACACGTACGAAGGTACACAATTGCTCTATCTTCGAAAGTACTTTCGTATTATCTTCGTACTTCCGTGTGACAGAGCAAGTCAAGCTACACGTGTACGTGTAGTCTACAACGTTGTAGGGCGGGGGCTAGTTAATAACTCAAGCGTACTTATCATAAAAATAACTTCCGACGTGAGGGCAACCCGCGAACTGCATAGGGCTAGTAGCTAGCTTGAATTGCTCTGTCATAGCCCTGCCTACATGTATGTACTTCCGAAAGTACGCCGTACTTCAGGAAGTACTTCCGGAAGTACGAATGAAGATAGCCCTACACGTACGTGTACAGTACACGTACACGTAAGTTACAACGACATACACATAGAATACTGTAGTTTAGTGTAACGTTAAATTATTTGGACGTGTACACGTGCACGTATCACTCACGTATCTATTTCCGGAAATATGGCCCTATGAGCTGCCCTATGAATAAGAAGGCATGATACGAAAGTACAATATGATACTTCCGGAAGTATATTTCCGTACTTCCGTACGAAAGTACGAAAGTACACGTGTACAGTACTTCCGTACGAACTTCCGTACGAACAAATGAATACGTCGTTACACTATGATACACGAATTGTACACGTACTAATTTCATTCGACGAGCGAAGAATATCGCTATCTTTTCCGCAGTGTACAGTTACTGTATGTGTACTCGCGTACGTGTAATTCCGGAAGTATACACGCAGGACTCGCAAGGCTTCCAGAAACCGGCCACCAGCCTGTTTCTCAGCAACTTCCTTCAGTGCATTTATACAACAAGTCCGTTGACAAGATAGCGAGGGCCGTGTATTTTAAAAAATTGGTAAATTAACCTGAAGTTCAAATGATATCGGCAATTGCTTGGTTGCCCTTGAGGACCTCACCCACGACTCCCCGGGACGCGCTCGAGAACGAACTGGGCTTATCGGCGGCTCACGAGAGCATCGACTTCGAAGACGGAGTCTACTCTGGGTCAGGTGAGGATGACTGTTCACGTGAACAGGACGAGTTAACTTTTCAAGAGGAGAAGGCAGACCTTTCGGGAAGTATTGTCCGATACGACGAAGCGGTGAGCCATGCTCTAAACGAATCCTCGCGAACCGCAGGCCACAAAGCTGAAGGCCTGGATGCGGCTCTGGCAGAGCTCGATATGGACAAATATGATGATGATGACGGCGAGGATGTCAACGCTACGCGAATCTTCGGCGCCGGGCGCACGAGCCACTATGTTACTAATGATGAAGATCCGTACATGACTATCAAAGATTCAGAGGACGAAGAAGCCGAAGACTACCCTGATGACTACTCGCTGCGCTCTTCCGATCTCTTAATGTTGGCTGCCCGTGCAGACGAAGATGTCAGTCACCTCGAGGTATATGTCTACGAAGAGTCGATGATAGGTGAAGTGCCGGAGTCCAATCTTTATTGTCATCACGATATACTATTACCTGCCTTTCCATTGTGTTTATCACCGATTGGGTGTCCTTCATCTGAAGATTCCCAGAGTCAACATAACCTAGTAGCAGTCGGGACAATGTATCCTGGAATTGAGATTTGGGACCTCGACTTAATTGACTCTATCGAGCCCTTGACAACACTGGGTGGTTACAGTCGCGATGCTATCAGTCATGGACAAGTCAGTTGTGACCTCACTACAAATAAGTCTTCGAGCTGCCAACAGGTAAAGAGTACACGTGGAAGCTCTGCTGGGAGAAGGAAAGATTCAGAAAGTGGAGCACCGAAGCTTCAAACGAGCAGTCACAGTGATGCGATATTGGGGCTATCTTGGAATTATCAATTTCGAAATTTGCTGGCGTCCGCTTCTGCTGACTACACAGTGAAGGTCTGGGACATAACGACAAACTCTGTTAAGTACACCATGAAACATCATAGAGACAAAGTGCAAGCTGTAGACTGGAATCCCATTGAACCCACCGTGCTTCTTACCGGCGGTTTCGACAGCTGCATCGCTATCGTTGACATCAGGGCTCCAGAGAATGCAGCTCTGAAATGGGATGTTGGGGCTGATGTAGAATGTGCGGTGTGGCAGCTTGGCAAATCCACAAAGATAATCGTTTCAAATGAGAAAGGCTTAGTTACATGCTTAGATACCCGTAAAGGTGAGGGGTCGTTGCCCTTGTTCAGCCTTGCGGCACATGAAAGTGCAACAACTTCCTTGAGCATTTCGCCTGGGACTCCAACTCTCGTTGCGTCATGCTCGACTGACAAGACGGTGAAATTGTGGGATATTACAAATGACGAACCAAGTTTGGTTGCACAGAAAGACCCTGATGTTGGAGCAATTTTCTCTGTTGGATTTTCGACATCAGTGCCTTATCTTATTGGCTGTGCTGGGTCAAAGGGTGAAGTGGCAGTTTGGGACATTCTCACTGAGAAAGCTGTGTCACAAGGGCCACACGGTGCAACACTTCAAAAGTACAACCGGGCTGCTGCACTCGGCATTATCAAGGAGTTTGTTATCTAAATCCCCTGTACTTTTACATTTGTGCGTCTTCGAGTTCGCGAATCACGATCCACAACACAGCTCTAGCTAGTAAGTCCTGTAGTTGGCGAATGTATTTTCTCTCTAGAATTCAACCACTGCTAGTTCAAAATACTTGGAATGATAGGCATATGGTCAAGATTCCCTGACTGAGCATTTCTATGCTGACCTCACCTTCGAAGTCCAGGATGCTGAGTATGCTTAAACATAACAGCTACGCAGGTATTTTTTGATGCCAACACTAACATCAGGACTGCTTTCGCAACTAGTCACATGTTTACATGTTCAGCACAATGCCGTCATTGACTTTATGCTTTTGCCCTTGAGAAATACATTCAGCCACCCACACAATGTTCCTGATTTCTTGCTCCCTCCTTTTCAGGCAGCCATAAAAGGTTGCATAATTGAACTGCTCTTGAAATGTTGTGTCACAGAACTTCATTTCTTGCTCACAGAGGATCTGAAATAATTGCGGTCATAAAATGGTTGTGTGCTGGAAAATTAAGAAGTGAACTTGCCCTTTCAATAAAATCTTCACTATATACAATGAGTGATGTTGACATGCTGCAAAATGTGGGGTCCTTGCGCATCGCAGCGCGGATTCGCTCCGGAACTTCGAATTGTGCAAGCTCAAATTGACCCCTTGTATAAAGTGTCCCATACTTAGATAGTACGAGGCAGCGACTGTCAGGGGAGAGGTCAATGCCGGACGAGTTCATCGTGATGTTTATCGCTCTTCTATCAGCTTCAAAATACAGGATATTCTGGGAATCGCCAATGGCTATTTGTAGTTGCGAAGATGATTCAAGTATCGACGGTACATACCCTCATGAGCGCAGATGTGCCCCCATCGAGTTTATAACAAAAAGCAAGGAACTCTTTCAAGTATGCCTGAAGGATTACGTTAGCAGAAATACGATAGCCAGCATTTCCTGATTCCACTCCTTGTAAAGTTTGCTGCGCATGAATTCCAAGTTCAGCTCATCGAGATTGATATCACTGGTACACTCGCCAAAGTAAGGCGACAGTGGTGAGTCTGCTAAAACCAGTCTGTATAGATCACTGTTTGACACGAAATAAATGAAATTCAATTGTAAACAAGAAGACTCGACATTTCACTTCATGGTGCTCGGAACAGTCAATGATGATATGGAATCAAACAAGCCAAGTGGATGACACTTGTCAAGAAGAACCTGGGACAGCACATGTTAAATCATTCCAGGAGATCGTCAGTTCGCTTCAACACACAAATAATTTATCTTACCTTGAGGTCAAGCTCGTGATTTTTTCCAGAGATCACCAAAATGACATTATCGATCATGTGTCCATGTGTCAAAAAATTAAGGAATGTCGAAACTGGCTCTGATGCCTCTAGGAAAGGTCATATCATGACTCATTTGCTTTATCGATATCACTCACTTGCTTTTGAGGCAACTTATCTGTGCAACTACAGATTAGTTCTTTTAAAGCTGGCTTCCAGTCCGACCTGATAGCGAATCCTGTTGAAGTCATCAACTAATTTATTCGAACAATTCGCGAAAAAAGTTGAAGTATGAAGCGATGCGGTTTCATTTAAAAACTCGGATTCAAAGTCGGTGTTGCACTGAAGGAAAGAAGAATCGTCAGCATAAAATCGACAAGCTAAAAGAGTTTGTTCTACGTGGTTATTTACCAATTGTAACTTCAAGTCATCCAGCGAGTCACACTGTCCTAAGTTCCTGTATTCTTGAGCGGAGATGAGGCCGCGACGAAATCCGCGTAAAGCTGCATCAAGAAATCCGTCCTTTACGTTGAACGAAACTTCTTCTGGACAGTTCATCTTTTCCTATCGCTTCTTTACTAGTGGTATTTTACGTTGAGCGGTTGGGAAAAATAGCAATGCGCACAAAATAAAGCGCTCGAAAATGTTTACGCCAATTGAGAGCGAAGATAGATAGATCTACCTCGCTTTTGTGTCCGTCCCAAGTTCGTGTCGAACCACGTTTGTACCGTCATATCAACTGAGCCCCACGTGTACAGTGACACTACAACGTTGTACAGTACGAAAGTACTGAACGGAAATAGATAGACCTTCATTCGTACAACTACAGATGTACGAAAGTACGAAAGTATGTACACGTACAGTACGTGTAGCTATGATATGTATGATATGTATGTATGAAGGTATGAATATGTATGTATCATAGCTATGATATCAACGTGTACGTGCTCTATGATATGTATGATACTTTATGATATCTATCATACTTCCGGAAATAGATACTTTATTTACTTCCGTACACGTACAGTAACAACTTACCTGTTACGTGTATGTAGCTATGTACAGACTATTCAACTATCTGACGTTTTGATGACGCCCGTTACGCTTCAAACGAAACGCCCGCGAGGTGCACGCACGGTATCAAGATAAACCCTCGAACGGGATAGAATATACAATGTCAACCGATGGAGAGAGAGTTGATAATCATACCTCATATTTTTCCCTTACGAAACCACTCGTTGCAAGTGAGTGGCAATTTTTAGCTGAAGGTTCAGCTCACGTGGTGCTTCGATATTGTGGAAGGAATCCAAAACTCGCGTTCAAAATTTTAAGACTGCGCAAGGTCGATAATTTGCATCTTGCGTGTCACAAGGATAACATAGTCGAGCGGCTTCAGGTTACTGACAAGCTTCTCTGGAGTTGTCATAGTCGCTTGAGCTCGACGAAAGTGACCTCCGCAGAGTTTTCCGAGGAATATGTGGACTCAATACTACGCCCACTGGTCGGAGATAACTTGACTTATCCCAGCGATTCGATAAACATAGATGTTGACTTTCTTTCTGCGACTGCTGTTGCCATAGCACCCATGCGAGACCTGTGTCGTGTTCGGAATTCGGAAATTGATTTCCAAGCGAAATTTGCAGTCCTTCACCAGAATCACAACCTTTTTCCTGGATCTTCAGCATTGCGTGCCGCGTGCCGTCCTACCTTTTCAGTGGAACTGAAACCTAAATCGTGCCTTGCGAACACCGCCGATTGCTTCGGTAACTTGCGCTTCCAGCTGCACCAAGCAATCAAGGTATCAACAGGCAGGGAACGGCGATTTAGCAGGTATGATCCTGCTGGGCTATTTTTCGGTACTACTTCCGGTGAGCGCCCACGCGAAAGTCGCTTCATGTGGCAGGGTGTAGTCGCATGTCGAATTAGACTAAGGCGTACACTTCTATCGCTCGTTGCTGATCCACAGAATAATTTCTGTGTACGGAGAGACGATAACAAAAAATATTTGCCACTTGAAACATACCCACCACCTGATACTTGTGAAAGCAAAAGTGAAAGTGCTCGCAATTATTTTGTAAAAGTAGGTTCCGTGCTCCAGCTTAGCAGTCTTGCACAGTTATTGCGTCTTGATTTCTGCCCGTTGGTTTTGGGTGTCGAGAGGTTCTCAAAAGAGGCAGCAACAATAGATTGTTTCCTGAATGTTCTCATAACTGCACTTGAACATTCTGAAGTTCTTTCAAGAGTGATGGCACTTCAGCGCATGGACAGAATAGGCATTCAATTGGCTAACGTTCTCGCAGCAAAATTGATACGACATCTTTTGACCGGAAACGAAAGATCTCCTGGAGAGCTGAAGGCCAAGAATGTATTTGACAGAAAGAGTGGAACTGTGAGTTCACAACAGTTGCTGCGCGATCTCATAGTTTCCCGTACTGCTACAGATTGCTCCGTGATAATTGCTCTGCAACCGCAGCAGTATTCTGGTCTTCCTTTCTTGAGTCAAGGGGAGATGCTACTCAATATTCGTGGTCCTCGCAAGCAAGCTGAATCTCGTGAGAAAGTTATCCGAGACTGTCATATCTACAGGTGCCACACAGCAGTCGTTGATCTTGACATGAAATCGATATTCAAGCTTCAAGAGTGGCTGGTTCAAGACACTGAGATCAGGGCCAACTACAACGTGAGGGCAAGGTCTAGTGCTTCTCGATATTGACAATTAATTGTTCCAAGCGTCATTGAGCGTGAAGCCAATTTTGTAATGAAATTTTACCACTACACAAAAGCATATAAACAGGTCGGTATGAACCTTTGCCGCTAAAAAGCAAGCATACGCGGACAATCTCTCTTGCATAGCATCCTGGTCGATCTCTCTCGCTTGCATGTTCCGCTGAAGTGTGATATGTCTCAGGACATCCCTAACGACGGCATATTATTGTTGCCAAGGGCACCACTATGCCGTCCTGCTCTCAGTTCACTTAAGGTCATGGTGGGGTAATTCACGATTTCAGAAAAAAAGTACGAAATTTAGACTGAATACGCATGCAGATTGCAAAAACGTACTTTCGTACGCGCCGTCGCTGCGCGGATCGATTTGAAACTTCGTCACGATGATGTCCATTACAAAGCTGATGCGCTCACAAAGTTTCGCGAGTTTTGGAGGCCTGGAAGACGGTTTTAGGACCCCTCAGCGACTTTTTAGTTGTACTGTACTTGTACATAATAACAACTTAGTGGATAAAAATAAATAAAGAGGCAACGATATTTGTACGTGTACGTGTACACATACTTCATTCCGTATTTAAACATTGTAACGAAGTACGAAAGTACTTTCGAAAGTACTTCCGTGCCGTTGGTTGTACCGTTGTACAGCTGTACAACGTACGTGTACTGTAAACGTACCTTCGAAGATAGAATACCTTCGTTGCTCCGGAAATAGATAGTTTATTTTCGTACGAAGGTAAGTTGACTTAATAAAAGTTGACTTATCATATCATATCATATGAAGTAAAAATATAAAATAAAGTACACGCACGTACTTCCGGCAGTACGAATCGAAGGTACACATACACGTGCGTTGTAGTTGTACTTTCGGAAATATGTACGGAAGTATGGGCCACGATAACTAAAACTTGAGGTCAGCGCAACATTTAGTCAGAAAATACACTAGATGGGGTACGAATTAATATATTGAACTAAAAATATATTACACTCTGGCGATTGGCGATCTGTATGACTTGCGTGGTGAGGGAGTACATCATTGTATATGTAGAAATATACTTTCACAGCGAAGCAGTATTTCTAAATTTATTTAGCGAGGGGGGGAGGTGCCAGAAATATTGATGTAGGCGTGCACGTAGTCACGTAGTACTAGTACTAAATAGTCAGAATAATTGTTCATTGATGGCGTTAGGCTTGTACGAAATTACCTTCATATTATCTTCATTCGTACAGGTGCACGTGTGCGCGTATTGTAGTATGTACCTTCGTACGAAAGTACTACCTTGCTTCGTATGTAGTACGAAGGTATGAAGATATGTACCTTCGTACCATAGTAGTGTAGGGATACACGTACATGTACAACAAATGGGTTAGAGCTCAGTCTTTTTATAAATCAGAACTACAACTACACACAACTAAATACGGAAGTACGGAAATAGAATACTTCCGGAAGTACCTTCGTTCGTTCGTAAACGTATAAATACGAAGGTACACGGTACCTTCGAAGGTACTTTCGTAGTTATATATTACTGTTTATTTATGATAAAACAACATTGTGTACTTCCGGAAATAAAATAAAATAAAAGTTATCGCGTACACGTACGTGTACATGTACACGTGTACACGTACAATAAACGGTGTACTTTCGTAAACTACAACGTTGTAGCTAGTCGACTGTACTGTACGTGTACGTGTAGTGTCTTTGAATCACAGGCCGGTTTTATCTCTGGAGGACTGTGTCCCGCACTTTTCTCAACGTCGAACGTGTCTTGAGCTCGAAACGGGAAACAAACCGGCACCGCACAAAAGGACAACGCGCAGTGCTACGCACGGCTGTAGCGAAAAATCAAACACGCAAGCAAGGTGCGTCGCGCGTGGACGGTCACTCGCCTCCGCTCCCTCCCTCCAGAGCGTGTCACCTGCAGATCGGGAGCTGGCGTCTCTGGGTTGTCTTAATTGTCGCGCGCCTTCAAAGCGCGCGATCGAGCGCGACGATCGGTTCCGGCCGCCGATCTGTCCCTAAACGCGAACATCTACCGCGGCCGGTATTGCGGATGTCATCTCCCCTAGCCCCTCATCCCGCGTGCATTAAACACGCGCCTCGCTGGCGCAACCTCCATACTTACTCGATAAACTCTCCCGCGCTCAGGCGTGCGTTGGATCTCGACCTCCAACCCCGTCCCACATCTGAAGTCACGGAAGTGCCATGGCGGGCAAGGCGAAGATCTCGTATTTTTACGATCCGGACGTCGGTAACTTTTACTACGGTCAAGGTCACCCGATGAAGCCCCACCGCGTCCGCATGACGCACAACCTACTTCTTCATTATGGCGTATACAAGGAGATGGAGGTGCGCATAGTTTTATCGGTTATTGGCTGCGATGAGTGTTTGATGATACGCGGTCAACGACTTGAAACACTCGAACGAAATCGCTCGCAAATCTGCAAACCTAACATCATGACACTTCCTCGCAGCTGTTCCGTCCCGCCCTCGCTTCCGCGGAGGACATGACTCAGTTCCACTCTGACGAGTACATCGAATTCTTACGGTTGATAACCCCGGACAACCAGCACGAACACATGAGGCAACTGAAACGATTCAACTGTGCGGAGGATTGCCCCGTGTTCGATGGATTGTTCAACTTTTGCCAAATCTACACCGGTGGGAGCGT
>MDSW01104075.1_pt1 | contig 10560 bp, 11 predicted proteins | sample 811171 | NCBI WGS metagenome assembly MDSW01 (sample SAMN05326641, study PRJNA326480) | marine metagenome | isolation source: seawater | place: Atlantic Ocean: North West | collected 2012 | reverse complement strand
TGATATTGTACCTGCGTTCATTATATTTGCTGAAACAATGAACAGTGGCACCGCGAGAAGCAAGAAGCCATCAAAAAGTCGCTGTACCATAGTTTCCCCAGCAATAGCCAGGTCTTGTCCACCGACACCAAGATAAACCACCACCCCTGCAATGATAGAATAAGCAACTGGCGCCCCTATTGCAGCAGATAAAAAAAGAACTGAAAGTCCTAGGATTAATTCCATGCTCAATTGTCTTCTCCTATCTTGGAGCGTTCCATTCTTTTTTCGATAAAAAGAAGAGAAAGAATATTCCAAAAATATCTTAAAATCACCGCAACCATTAAAATGACATAAGGAGCAAAAAGCCACTTTATTGGGATCTTTTCTCCAGTCACTGGCATTTTTAGTGTCTGTATTTTTTTGAGTTCCATTAGTCTGTTGTCAAAAACAGCATCCCAAGTAGGCCCAAAAGAATAGAGCATTATTGAGGCAAGAAAGAGGGCTATTATGAACGAAAAGATTTTCTGAAATTTCTTGGAAACTGCAAAAAATAATATATCAAAAACTACATGTTCTCTGTCCCGAACAAAAAACGCACAGCCAAAGAAGATTATCCAGACCCACAACAGTGAAATTAAATTTACTGTCCAACCTATGGGTTCCAGGTTATTCATCCAGCTTGATATGAAAGGTAATGGTACTATCCACGATATTTTTGGTGCGTACCGCGTAAAAATTTGTAGAAGGAATATTATGAAAATCGCTGCCAAAGCCATGGCAGCGATAAATTCAGTTAGAAGTAAGAACCAAATTCTTATTTTGTTTATCAATTTGGTTCTCCATTTTTGGTTTGATGATTTAGTTGCCTAAAGCATTAATTTTTTCTAATACCCCAGCAGGCCAACTAGCAGCAAATTCACTTCCTACATATTGGGATTGAACATGCTCACGGAATGCGTTCAAGTCAGGTGTATAAATTTCAACGCCTTGACTACGAATATAATCCGCTAAATTATTCTCTTTGTCTAGTTGCTTTAACCGACCGTAAGCAGCAGCAGCATCAGCCGCACGTTGGACTGTCATTTGCTGTTCTGGTGTTAAACTATCCCAAGTGTCTTTTGAAAAGGCAATATAGTTCAGGTCTACTAAGTGTGAAGTCAGTGAGATTTGTTTAGTAACTTCATAAAACTTCTTATCAACAACTGTTGGTAGCGGATTGTCCTGACCATCTACAGCTCCAGATGCAAGCGCGCCATATACCTCATTAAATGCCATAGGTGTAGCTGCTGCGCCAAGTGCATTTCCTAAAAATTGCCATGCGTCAGTTCCAGGCATTCTCAGGTTAACACCAGCTAAGTCTGCAGGTGTCATTATATTTTTTTCATCTCTGGTGAAACGAAGATTTACGTGACGACGACCTAAATACATAACTGATAGAAGTTTTACCCCTAGCTCATCTTCTACTTTTTTCTTGAAAGGGTCCATTAAAGGATTGTTGAAAACTCGGACTTGATGAGCGGCATCTTGGTGAACATAACCGGTTGCAAAGATTGAAAACTCTGGGAAAAATTGCGCTAATTCTTGTGCGGATGCAATAGACATTGTCAGGTTTCCGCGACTAATTGCATCTAGCTCAGTTCCTTGAGCAAACATGGAACCATTATAACCTGCTTGATAATCTGCGAAGCTCGACACCATTGGTGCAAAAACTTCAGCCATAGCAACAGAACGCATATCTGTTTCAGTGCCTGATGTTGCAAGAGTAAATTTAATATCTGCAGCTATCGCAGACGTTGCCATGGTTGTGGTCAGGCCAAGCGCTGCTACTCCCATTAACACTCTTCTATTTATTTTAAATGACATAGATTTCCTCCCCATATCTTATTTTAGGTATAAAGACATTTTAATTTAAAAATATCAGATATTTTTAATAATATCTGCTTTAAGTCATTTAGCAACAATTTTATTTCTTTTCAACCATTACTAATTAATTAGCTATTTTTATAGCCTTGTTAGTTTCTGAAGATAACAATATAGATTCAACAACTTTTAATGATTTATACCCTTCAAGGCCTGAAACGATAGGGGTCTCTTTGCCTCTTATAACATTTATAAAATTTGAGAGCTGATTTTCAAATGGGTCATTTTTTTTCAAATCTGTAAAACTTGGTTCAATCTCCGTCCACCAGTTTGGCTCTTCTTTATGACTCCAAACAGTAAGGTCTGGCAACGATATTGAAGCCTTTGATCCTCCTATCATATAACAGCTTTGATTAGTAAATGGATAGATTTCATTTTCTTGTGATGTCATTTCCCAACTCCACGGGGAGGCGATACTATCAGAGACAGAAATAGTAGCAATTATTCCATTCTCAAAATGTAATGTTGCAGCCGCAACACTTTCGGTCTCAAAGCCTCGTTTGGATGGAGAAGATATGGCAAATACGCTTTTCACCTCTCCACAGAAATGTCTAAGTAAGTCAATATCATGAACGAGGTTTACAAGGATTGGGCCTGCACCTCTTTTTGAACGCCATTCTGAAGCCTCAAAATAGGAATCTGGCTTAAAAAACCAACAAGTTGAATGCACAGAATAGATTTCACCAATTTGGCCAGATTCAATAATATTTGTAGCATTCTTGACGATATCATTGTGTCGTCTATGGTGTCCAACTAGAATAGGAACATTGAGCTTATTTGCTCTATCTAAAAGTATTTTTGCATCCTTTGAATGAACTGATATCGGTTTTTCGATCAAAATCGGGATATGCTTTTCTATACATGCTAGCCCTTGTTGAATATGCAAAGGTGTGGGAGTGGCGAGTATAATGCCGTCAGGCTTTTGATTTTCAAGCAAAGTATCTAAAGAACTATAGTGATTTTTGAGGGAATTAATTTCAATAGGCTCAACAATTGCGCATAGTTCACTCTCTGGGTGATCTATAATTGCTTGAACATGCTTCTTTCCAACAAGCCCATATCCAACTACAGCTAATTGTGTTAATTTTTCCATAAAATATCCAAGCAATAGCAAAAATTAAAAAATACTGATATTTTGTATTATATCTGATATTATTTTTTATCAATCATTTTTTCTTTTTTAACGAGTAACATTTTTTATGATGAGAATTCTAAATGAAAACAATAACAACCGTAGGTAATAGTACCTACCAAAAAATCAAACATGATATTATTTTTGGTGATTTGGAACCTGCATCAAAGTTAAAACTAGATTCTTTAAAAACTAAATATTCAACCAGTATGTCAACGTTAAGAGAATCTTTGAATCGGCTTGCTAGTGAGGAATTTGTTATTGCTGAGGAACAGCGTGGATTTTTTGTCGCTCCTGTATCCAGAGAAGATTTGACAGAAATAGCTGACCTCAGAGTTATGCTAGAGTGTCATGCTTTAAAATTATCGATTGAAAGAGGTGACACTGACTGGGAAGGAAATTTAGTAGCTGCCCACCATAAGCTTAGTCTTATGGAAAAACAGATGAAGATAGGTAATGAGTCTATTATAGAAGATTGGAAAAGATATGATTGGGAGTTTCACCTAGCCATGATTGCGGCTTGTGAGATAAAAAACTTATTATCGCTTCACTCGATAATATATCAAAAATATCTCCGTTATCAAATGAGGGTTTTAACGTATCGTGGTGAGCAAGCAGTAGAAGAGCATCAGGAGATGTTTGAATCTGCAATAAAAAGAGACACAAAGGTAGCGGTAAAATCTCTAAAAGAACACATCGAGAATGGTCTAAGACATACACTTGATGCATTTGAAGATTAATTCAATTTTGATTTTAGTGTTAGAAAAATTATTAGATTAGATAGAGATTATATGAGCATAAAAATTGGGTTAATCGGTGAGGATATATCAGCCTCATTATCACCTTTTTTGCACGAAAGAGAAGGAAGAGAAAATCAACTTGAATATTCATATCATTTGATTGATACGTTGGACCCCTTTTTTCACAAAATGCCATTAGAAAAACTATTGATCTATGCAATCGATAACCAATTTTCTGGACTAAACATTACCCACCCATTCAAACAGAAGGTAGTGCCCTATCTTGATAAAAAAAATAAGCGGGTAAAGGAATTAAAGAGCGCAAATACAATCATTATAAAGAACGGAAAATTAGCAGGCTATAATACAGATTACTTTGGTTATGTAGCATTTTTGAAACAAGTTTTTGTAAATGTGAAATTAGGCAACATTCTTTTGGTAGGTTCAGGTGGCGCCGGCAGGGCTGTTTCACTTGCTCTTATAGACCATGGTCTTCAAGAATTAATTTTATCAGACATTTCAATATCAGTTGCACAGGAACTTGCCACACTTCTGAAAACTTTGCGACCTTCGCAAACGATTTCTGTGTGCGACGTCAATCAAATACCAAAAAAAAGCATATCAGGTGTAGTAAACGCAACCCCATTAGGTATGTCTAAATTACCTGGTATTTGTGTGAACCCTAAAGAATTCTCTTCTGATTGTTGGTTTAGTGATATTGTGTATTTTCCGTTGCAAACTGAGTTCCTTCGAATAGCCAAAGAAAGTGGCCATCAAACATTCAATGGGTCTTGTATGGCGGTTTATCAAGCGGCACGAAGCTTTAGATATTTTACGGGGATAAGAGCAAACGAAGACAGAATGATGAATGAATTCAAAAATCGTGTATCATAAAAATTATCTTACAAAATTTAAATTGACTTAATTTTTTAGGAAGAATTATGAAGAATCCAAAAAATAAATTTAAAAAAAACCTGAAGTTAGGTGTTCAACAAATTGGAATTTGGAATACTATTGGTGGTAATACTGTTCCAGAAGCCCTTGCAAATTGCGGTTTTGATTGGGTTCTAGTCGATACTGAACATGCTGCAGTTGAAACAGTTGAAGTGATATCCGCTTTACAGGCGATTGCTGGCTATCCTGATGTTAGCGCAGTAGTTCGACCTGCTGCAAATGACCCTGTCCTGATAAAAAGAATTCTCGATATGGGGGCATTAACATTGTTATTACCATATGTGCAGACCCAAGAGGAGGCAATTGCTGCTGTGAGATCTGTTTCATATGGACCTGAAGGAGTAAGAGGTATTGCGGGAAGTACCAGAGCTACACGCTATGGTCGTGTTGAAAATTATTTTCAACATGCTAGAGAAGAAATTTGTTTACTTGTTCAAGTTGAAACTATTTCGGCTATTCAAGAATTAGAGAAGATTGCCACAACGCCAGGGATTGATGGTATATTTATAGGCCCAGGTGATTTAAGCTCTAGCATGGGGTTTCCTGGTCAGTTAGGGCATCCAGAGGTAGTGGCAGTCATTAAAGATGCACTTAACATGCTAAATAATCTGGGTATTCCATCAGGAATTCTAGCTCTCGATGAGGCTTCTGCAAAAATGTATATGAAATGTGGGACCATCTTTACGGCAGTGGGTGTTGATTTAGTTTTGCTTACCAATGCTGCCAGGAACCTAAGGCATTGTTTGCGTTGAGTATAAAATACGATAACATTTATGACCTTATTTTTTACTTATAAGTTTTTATAACAATTTAATATAAATCTTTTACATAAAGTATCACTAGGCTTTAAATTGTGACACAGTCGGTAAAATAAAAAAATATTTTATAACCAACCTGGGGTCTCTAAAAATGAAATTACAATTAACTTTTAACTAATTAAATTTGCCATGGATGTTCACAAAACACACTTAAGTAACGCAGATTTTAAGAAAATGCTTTTGTCTGAATTACAGGATATTACGGATATTTCCCTAAAAACTGTCAAAGATAGAGCCCCTGTAGAACTTGACCAACAAGCTACTGGAAGATTGAGTAGAATGGATGCAATGCAGCAACAGTCTATGGATACAGCTAAGGAAGCTCTCAGATTAAGAAGAATAATGCTTATAAAAGCTGCTTTAAAACGTTTAGAAGAGGGTGATTTCGGGTATTGTTTGAATTGTGATGCAACTATAAGTGTTGGAAGATTGAGGCTAGACCCAACATTTTCATTATGTATCGACTGTGCCAAATGAATAATTCAATTTAGTATCTTACAGGGAATTGTCTGATGAAAAAAAAAGAGGCTGATTTTGCAATAATTGGCGGTGGTATCGTTGGGCTCTCAGTAGCTCATGGACTCTTGAAGCAAGGTGCCTCTGTTCTTTGTATTGATGGTACAGATACAGATTTCAAGGCGTCTCGAGGCAATTTTGGACTTGTGTGGGTGCAAGGTAAAGGGATTAAAACGCCTTTCTATGCAGCTTGGACGCGAGATGCAGCTCGTTTATACCCCGATTTCGTCTCGGAGTTATCCGAAGAAACAGGCATGAAAATAAATTTAAGCCAAAACGGAGGTTACGAGTATTTTATAGATTCTAACGCACTAGATGAGCGAATAGCTGAATATAAGAAGCTAAAAAGCGCATTAAATGGCGATTACCCATATGAAATCTTATCCTCATCTGAAATTCGTGCAGCTGAGCCAATGGTAGGAGGAAAGACAATAGGCGCAACTTATTATCCCTACGATGGTCATTTAAACCCGTTACAATTGTTGAAAGCGTTGACAGAATGTTGCCAAAAGTGGGGTTTAGATCATTATCTAGGCGAGGAAATTAAAATAGCTAAAAAAAAAGATGGTGTGTTTAGATTAGTGACAAAAAAGGGGCTTGAAGTTTCAGCTGAAAAAGTGGTTGTGTGCGCTGGTCTAGGGGCAAAAAAAATAGGTCCCTTATTTGGGTTCATGGGTCTTGTATCACCACAGAGAGGACAAATTCTTATCACAGAAAAGGTTCCTCCGATCATCAACAGGCCCTCAGTTACCATTCGGCAAACAAATGAAGGTGCCATTCAGATCGGGGATTCTCAAGAGCAAGTTGGGTTAAACGACAATGAAACACAGGCTGAAATGTCTAGAATAGCTCAAAATGCAATAAAGGTGATGCCAAAATTAGCTCAACTAAGATTAGTTCGGGCTTGGGGCTCTTTGAGAGTGATGTCTCCTGATGGACTTCCGATTTATCAGCAATCGTCAAGCATGCCAGGTGCATTCATTGTCACATGTCATAGCGGCATTACTTTGTCAGCAATACATTCTACTACTTTATCTCTCTGGTTAACTGGAAAAAAAAATGCCCCTGACTTGTCCCTATTTAGCGAGAGTCGCTTTCATGGATAAATCTTTTTTTCATTTTGAGGGTAGAAAAATTTATTTTGAACAGGGTATGAGTATTGCGGCGGCTTTATTATGCAATGGGATTAAGGATTTTCGTCAAACACAGGTCTTACGTAAATCACGCGGTCCATTTTGTATGATGGGCTCATGCTTTGATTGTCTTTTGATTATTGACGGTATTGGAAACCAACAAGGATGTATGAGGCTTGCTGAACAGGGCATAATAGTTAAACGGGAAAATTCGTATCCTCTTTAGGAGAATAATCAGATGAAAGTTGCTATCATTGGCGCAGGGCCCGCAGGTATATCAGCAGCTCTAACTCTTACATCTAAAAATGTTCATGTAACAATATTAGATGAGCAAAACACTATTGGAGGTCAAATTTACCGAAATTTAGAAACGATTAGTGAGAAAAAAATTCAGAGTTTAGATATCGATCATGCGAACGCTAAATTACTGTTTAAGAGAGTAGAAGAAGCAGTTCACCAAAAATTGCTAACACTTATATCAGGAGCTTCAGTTTGGTCCGTAACGAAAAATAAAGAAGTGTCGTGGTCCATTGAAGGGAAAAGTTATTGCCAGAAATTTGATGCCGTTATTCTTGCAACTGGGGCAATAGAACGTGCGATGCCGCTCATTGGGTGGACAAATCCAGGTGTGCTCACGGTAGGAGCTGCCCAGATCTTGATGAAAACAAGTCCTTATTCACCTCCAGCTTCTGTGCTGGTTGGTTCTGGTCCTCTGTTTTATCTTGTAGCTTGTCAGATGCTTAAGCAGGGCGAACCTCCTAAAACACTATTAGAGACGCAAAGTAAAATAGATATCTTTAAAGCTTTATTTTACCTGCGACTCAATCTGATAACAATAATATATCTTTTAAGAGGTGTCGCAATGCTTGCTAAACTTAAATTAGCAGGCGTGAGACGCGTAACATCGGTTAGTGATGTTCGAATAAAATCAGGCAATGGAAAACACATAATTCAATTCGTGAGAGGGAAAAAGAAAAGATATATTGAGGCACAAAACGTATTTTTGCATGCTGGAGTTCATCCAAATATTCAGATTACTCAAGCTTTGGGGATTAAACATGATTGGAACATGCAGAATTCCTGCTGGGAGCCACGTTCAGATAAATTTGGCCGAAGCAATTTACCGAACATTCTTATAGCCGGAGACGGTAATAAAATCTTGGGGGCAGATTCTGCAGAGATTTCAGGTGAAATTTCTGCTCTTAAGTTACTTGCAGACAATGGGTTTTCTGTAGATGAAAGGTACATTCTAAAAAAAATTAAGGTTAAAAAACAACACCTTCAATTTCGAAAGTTTTTGGACGTCCTATACACTCCTAAGGAGTGGCATAGCTGCCCCCCTGACGATGTGATAATTTGTAGATGTGAGGAGGTGACAGCTGGAGAAGTAAGAGAAGCAATAAAGATGGGTTGCGTTGGGCCTAACCAGCTTAAGGCGTTCTCCAGGTGTGGTATGGGTAATTGTCAAGGCAGATATTGTGGCATGACAGTTATTAATTTATTTTCCGAAATTCTTGGGCAAACACCTGAAAAAACTGGTTATTTCCGCATTCGTACACCAATTAAACCAATCTCGTTAGGCGAATTAGCAAATATGCAAATGAAAGTTGAGTAATAATTTTTAACTAGTTTTATTTCATCCGAAATATTTGCAATCATCAGAGATTTGTGTTTTTCTAAACCTCTAATTTCCAATTTATAGGGAGGTAATTATGGGAATAAGAAAACTTTTGTGTGGCGCAGTTATCGCTACCTTAACAGCTTTCGGGGGCTCTCAGGTTTCTGCAGACCAATTTGTGTCAATTGGAACAGGAGGTGTTACAGGTGTTTATTACCCAACAGGAGGTGCTATTTGTAGGTTGGTGAATAAAGACCGAAAATCCCATGGCATTCGCTGCTCAGCAGAATCAACTGGCGGCTCTGTTTATAATATTAATACAGTACGCGCTGGCGAATTAGAATTTGGTGTAGCTCAATCAGATTGGCAATATCATGCATATCGAGGCACTTCAAAATTCGAAGATAAAGGAGCTTTCAAAGAATTAAGAGCGGTTTTTTCTGTCCACCCTGAGCCATTTACGCTGATTGTAAAAAAAGGGTCTGGTATTTCATCTTTTGAGGGATTGAAAGGTAAAAAAGTTAATGTAGGAAACCCAGGTTCTGGCCAGCGAGCAACAATGGAAGTTGTGATGGAAGCTTTTGGCATGAAAATGAGTGATTTCTCGCTTGCGGCTGAATTGAAAGGCTCTGAGATGGCACAGGCAATTTGCGATGGAAAAATTGAAGCAATGATTTACACAGTTGGGCATCCGGCAGCTGCTGTTACTCAGGCTGCCTCCAGTTGTGATGTTGAGCTAGTGTCAGTTACCGGTGCACCTATCGACAAGCTTATTGCAGATAACTCATTTTATCGTGTCGCTAGTGTTCCAGGTGGAATGTATCAAGGTTCGCCTAACGATACTACAACTTTTGGTGTCGGGGCGACGGTAATTACTTCAACTGCAGTGCCAGAAGAAGTTGTTTATACTGTTGTAAAAGCAGTTTTCGATAATTTTGCTGATTTTAAAAAGCTTCATCCAGCATTTGCTAATCTGAACGAAGAGCAAATGATTTCTGATGGTCTTTCGGCTCCATTGCATCCAGGCGCATTAAAATATTATAAAGAAAGAGGCTGGATGTAATCTAGTTTTAAACGCCGGCCTTGTGCCGGCGTTCTTTTTTTATTTGGATGATGTAAAAAATAGCTAATGGCAAAATCAGGGTTTGCAGGGGAAAGTATGTCTTCGAGTACTTTAGAAAGAAGTCCAAAAACTGCTATTTGGATAACTATTGTATGTATTTTATGGTCAATATTTCAATTATGGGTTGCTGCTGACTTTCCGTTTTACTTAAGTCAAATTACTGGTTTCAAACTAGTCTTTAATTCACAGGAAGTCAGGCAAATTCACCTTGCTTTTGGGCTTGGATTAGCTCTTGCGGCATTTCAACCAGTCTTCAAAATAAATCAAAAAACAGATGATTTAGTTTCGATGTTTTTAGCGTTAATTGCAATTTTTTCATGTTTATATTTATTTTTCTTTAAATTAGATATTTCCAATCGTGCAGGCCTCCCAAATAATTTTGACCTATTTTTTTCCGTAGTTGGCATCATATGCGTAATGCTTGCAGTTTACCGAGTAGTAGGGTTACCCCTTGTGATTGTTGCAGCATGTTTTCTATTTTATGTGATGTTTGGTCATTTAGATGTTTTCCCAGACTCAATGCGCTGGAAGGGGGCATCAATTAACAAAGCAACGTGGCATTTTTGGATGCAAACCGAGGGTGTATTTGGTGTTGCTCTAGGTGTATCAGCTTCCATGATTTTC
>MDSW01044101.1_pt1 | contig 10560 bp, 11 predicted proteins | sample 811171 | NCBI WGS metagenome assembly MDSW01 (sample SAMN05326641, study PRJNA326480) | marine metagenome | isolation source: seawater | place: Atlantic Ocean: North West | collected 2012 | reverse complement strand
TATTGAAAACCTAATTATTAACGATCAGAGCTTTAAAAAAAGTGTTGAAGATTTAAAAGGCAAGTTTGGACAAAAGGAATAATTTATAATAATGGAATTTTCTCTTAAAAGGGACATTTTATTAAAGTCTTTAAACCATGTTCAAGGAGTAGTAGAGAGAAAAAGTACCCTGCAAATACTTTCTAATGTTTTAATTGAAGCATCTGCATCAAAAATTAAATTAACGTCTACAGATATGGATGTAATTTTTATTGAGGAAATAGGAGATGTACAGGTAAAAAAAGAAGGTTCAACGACCACTTCTGCTTCAGTATTATATGAGATTGTCAGAAAGCTTAATCAAAATTCAGATGTTAATCTAACATTATTATCAGAAAATAAATTACAACTCACATCTGAAAAATCTAAGTTCAATTTAAATTGTTTGCCAGCTAATGATTTTCCGTTGACTCAAGAAGATATAAGTTCAAATAATACAGGAATAGAAGCTAGCTTATTTTTAAAATTATTAAATAAAACAAAATTTGCAATATCAAATGATGAAACACGACACTATTTGAATGGAATTTACTTACATAAAACAAAAATTATGAATCAAATTTTCTTAACCGCAGTTGCAACTGATAGTCATAGATTATCATTAAGTAATTTACCCTTAAAAAATGATATTGAATTTAATCCAATAATTTTACCAAAAAAAGCAATTATGCAACTGTCATCATTATTAGAAAACTCCAACGAAAATATAATCATAGCAAATAATAAATCTAAAATTAAATTTCAACTTAAGGATAGTGTATTAATTTCAAAAATCATTGATGGTAAATTTCCTGATTATAACCAAGTAATTCCAAAGAAAAATGAAAAAATTTTAGAAGTTAATCACAAAGAATTTATTATGTCAGTTGATAGGGTAATTTCAGTATCTTCAGATAAAAAAGAAGGTGTAAAAATGAACTTGACTGAAAATAAAATAAATCTTTCAGTAAATAATCCTAATAGTGGTGATGGTATGGAAATAATAAACTGTAAATTTAATTCAAAAGATATGAATATTAGTTTTAATTCACGCTATTTAATGGATATAGCCTCTCAAATTGAATCTGATAAGATAATTTTTAAATTTAATGAGCCAGGCTCTCCTGTTTTAGCAATTGACCCAATTGATAAAAATAGTTTATTCGTCTTAATGCCCATGAAAATTTAAAGAATTTGTATTTTTCAATTTATTAAAATTTTTTTTTTTTTTATATTGATTCAATAAACGAATAAGCGGCTTATTAGGGTTTTTATATATAAGCAGTTTTAAGATAAACCTAAAAAATGATATGATGTTATGACTTCATAAAAATGACAAAAAAGAATACAGAAGATAAAAATCAACTTTATAAAGCTGATTCCATTAAAGTCCTTAAAGGTCTTGAAGCTGTAAGAAAAAGGCCAGGGATGTATATCGGTGATACAGATGATGGAACGGGTTTACATCATATGGTCTTTGAAGTTGTTGACAATTCAGTTGATGAAGCTCTTGGTGGTTATTGCAATAAAATTCTAGTTACTCTTGAGAATGATGGTTCAGTTTCAGTCGAAGATGATGGCAGAGGTATTCCAGTTGATACACATAAAGGCGAAAAAAAATCGGCAGCTGAAGTTATCATGACCCAACTTCATGCTGGAGGAAAATTTGATAACGACTCATACAAAGTATCTGGAGGTCTACATGGTGTTGGTGTTTCAGTTGTTAATGCATTATCAGAAAAACTTAAATTAAATATTTTTAGAGATAAATCAGAATATTCTATTGAATTTAGAGATGGAAAAACATTTAAGACATTAAAAAAAATAGGAAAAACTAATAAAACTGGAACGTTAATTAATTTTTTCCCATCAAAAACTGTATTCTCAACAACGAAATTTGAAGCAAAAATTTTACAGAAAAGAATGCAGGAATTAGCATTTTTAAACAAAGGCCTTTCAATAGATTTATTTGATTGTACAACAAAAAAAGTTAAGGAATATAAAAATAAATATACTGGAGGAATAGTAGAATTTATAGGTCACCTTGATAATGATAGAAAAAAGTTAATTAATAAAAATGGCAATGAAGTATTTAAAAAACCCATTTTTATAAGTGGCAAAAAAAATGATGTTGAGCTTGAATGTTCTTTGCAATGGAACACAGGGTATTCCGAAAATGTTTTTGCATATACAAATAACATAAATCAAAAAGATGGTGGTACACACTTATTGGGTTTTAGAAGTGCTTTAACAAGATTAATAAATAAATTTGCAGCTGATAAGAATTTATTAAAAAAAAATAAAGTAGTGTTGTCAGGAGATGATGTTAGAGAAGGTTTAACCGGTGTTTTATCGATTAAAATGAAAGATCCTAAGTTTTCATCACAAACTAAGGATAAATTAGTTTCCTCAGAAGTGAGATTAATTGTTGAAACTATTTTAAACGATAGACTTTCTACTTGGTTTGATCAAAATCCCAGTACAATCAGAATAGTTCTTGAAAAAGTAATACAAGCAGCAGTAGCAAGAGATGTTGCAAGAAAAGCTAGAGAAAATGTGAGAAGAAAGGGTGCTCTAGAATTATCTGGTTTACCAGGCAAGCTTGCTGATTGTCAGTTAAATTCGAAAGAAAAAACAGAGCTTTTTATTGTTGAGGGTGATTCAGCTGGTGGTTCAGCTAAACAAGGTCGAAATAGAGAATATCAAGCTGTTTTGCCTCTCAGAGGGAAAATATTAAATACTTTTGTAGAAATAAACGGTAAGCGAAAAAATGGTTCATCATAAGATATTCAAAACAAAACTCTTTCAAAAATTATGTCATCAAGCGAAATTGTAACTTTAATAAATGCACTTGGAACCGGATCAAAAGAATTTGATATTAACAATTTAAGATATGACAAAATTATTATTATGACCGATGCTGATGTTGACGGATCACATATAAGAACTTTACTTTTGACCTTTTTTAATAATAGTCCTTTTTATCAACTTATTGAAGAAGGACATTTATATTTGGCACAACCACCTTTGTTTAAAATAACAAAGGGATCTAAAAGTCACTATGTAAAAGATGAAAAAGAACTGGAAAACTTTATTTTTAAAAATTCTGAAAAAAATAAAAAAAATTTTAAAAAAAATACTAAAGAATATGATGAATATATTAGGAAAGAGAAATTAAAGCTGAACATACAAAGATTTAAAGGTCTTGGCGAAATGAACCCTGAGGAATTATGGAATACAACTCTAAATCCTGAAACTAGAAATTTACTTCAAGTAAGATATTCTAATGCAAAAAAAGCAAGCTCAAAAGAGGATCAAAACTTAATTAAAAAGCTTATGGGAAGTGATGTTGTTCCCAGAAGAAAATTTATTGAGGATAATGCTTTAGGCTTAGATGTCTCAAATTTAGATATTTAAATTTAATGATTTTTTTTAAGTTACTGTCTAATCAAACAGAAATTCAATTAGATAAAAAAACTTTTACTTTTTTAAGAAATATAGCTCTTTTTGGTCAATTATTAACTGTAAATTTTGTTCATTTTTATCTTGAATTTTTTTTCCCTTTTTTAGAATGTCTAATAATCATATTTTTAGGATTTTTAACAAATATCTATTTACAATTTGCTGTAAAAAACAATCAGGTTAATAATACTAAATCAACTATATTTTTATTTTATGATTTAATTCAATTAAGTATTTTAATTTACATAACAGGGGGTATTACAAATCCGTTTTGCATTTTACTAATTATTCCAACAATTATATCTTCGACATTTATAAGTTTTAAAAGTACTTTGATATTAGGTTTTTTTACAATTTTAAGTCTTTCTACACTAAGTATTTATTATTTAAGATTGCCCGGTCCTGAAAGTCTACATTTTCATGTACCAACTTATTATTTATTTGGAATTTTTTTATCTTTGTTAATTTGTTTAACATTTTTAAGTTTTTTTGGAGTTAAACTTAGTCAAGATTCAATAAAAAGAAATTTAGCTCTAAAAAATTTAGAAGAAATTTTAGCTAAAGAACATGAATTACAGTCGTTAGGGGGGCAAGCTGCTGCTGCTGCGCATTCATTAAATACTCCGTTATCTACAATTTCATTAGTTGCAAAAGAACTTAAAAAAGATATAGGCAGTGATAAAAAGTTTTCTAAAGATATTGATCTTTTAATTGGTCAAGCATCCAGGTGTAGTGAAATTTTAAAAAATATATCTAATCAGCCAACTACAAGAGATAATTTTTTTATTAAAATTAAATTAAAAGATCTGTTAAACGAAATTATTACATCTTTTGAAAATATTTCAAATAAAAAAATCAATTTTGATTGTGATAAAAATATTAAAGATTTAAAAATTAATAGATCCTTAGAAATAACTTATGGTTTGCGTAATTTTATTGGAAATGCAGTTAAGTACAGTAGATCTAAAGTAAATATAGATTTAAATAAAGAAGAAGAAAATATTAAAATAAATGTGAGTGATGATGGTCCAGGCTTTTCAGAAGATATTATTGAAATTTTAGGCGAACCTTATATTAGATCAACCAACAGCTACTTTTCTAATAAATCAGGTTCGGGTTTAGGTACTTTTATCGGCAAAACTTTATTATCAAGAAAAAAAGCTACTGTAGATTTTAGCAACTGTAAAAAAACTAAAGGAGCAATCGTAACGATAAAGTGGAAAGTTGATCAACTCGAAGTTTCATAAAAAAAAGCTAAGAAAGTTTGCTAATTTCATTATAAATATTTTCTTCTAATAATTTTACAAAAACGTCTTTATCTAAACCTGGTTTAATAGGATTAACCATTAAAAATGTTATCTTTCCTTTGTATTTTAAAAAACTTTTTTTAGGCCAAACTTTTCCAGTATCATGCACAATTGGTAAACAGGTAATATTTAAAATTTCATATAATTTTCCTACACCTTTTTTTAAGGGTAATTTTTCTTCAAATTTTATTCTGGTTCCTTGTGGAAAGATTATAAGAGTTCTTTCATTACTTAAAACTATTTCTTTAACTTTATCAAAAAATCCCAAGTTATCTTTAGTTATAGTATCACGCGTAATTTCTATACACCCAATTTTTTTTAAATAGTTTCCAAACAAAGGAATTCGAAGAAGCTCTTTTTTTATAATAAACATTGGATTTTTTATTATTGTTTGAAGAATAAAAGTTTCAAGTAAAGATTGATGCGCAGAAGCAACAAAATAATTTTCTTTAGGAATATTTTCTAAATTTTTAAATTCAACTTTTGTTTTTAAAATGATTTTTAAAAGGAAAATTACATAATTGCCTAAAAACCTACCAAAAAATAAAGCATATTTTGAAGGCAAAACTAGAGTTGGTATTGCAACTGTAAATGTTAAAATTAAGCCGCCATAAAAAAAAATATTAAATATAATTGATCTTATGTAGATCATTTTGAGATTTTTATTGTTTTAGTAAATTATTTAAACTTTGCCTTTTTTTAATTATATTAAATTTAGCTCCATTTATAAGTATTTCGGCAATAAATGGTCTCAAATTGTAGTTTGACGATAGTGACGAACCATATGCTCCAACATCAGAAATGCAAACATAATCATTTTCGTGTAATTTTGTAAAATTATTTACTTTTAAAAATTTGTCTGAACTTTCACATACTGGACCAACAAACTCTACTGGACAGTTAAATTTTTGGCTAGAATTTCTTAATGGAAAAATATGGTGTCTTGCATCATATAGTGCAGGTCTCATAAAATCATTCATGCCAGCATCCAAAATAATAAATTTTTTATTTTTTGTATTTTTAATATAAGTAATTCTTGAAATCAGAACTGCCGTATTTGCTGAAATTAATCTTCCTGGTTCTAATATAATTTTGCAATTATGCTTTTTAGAAAACTTAAAAATTTGTTTTGCATATTTTGATATATTTAGTTTCTTTTCATTTTTTTCATAAGGCACTCCTATTCCTCCTCCAAAATCAACATATTTTAATTTAAGATTATTTTTTTTTATAGTTTTGTCTAAAATAGATATTAACTCTAAAAAAGGTTTTACATTATTAATTTGACTACCAATATGAACACTGATGGCCATTAAATTAATATTTTTAAAGTTATCGATTTTTTTTATAATTTTATTAAAAATATCGATTGATATACCAAACTTACTGCTGTATTTGCCAGTAGTTATTTTTTTGTGTGTTGAAACATTTATATTTGGATTTAATCTTATTCCTATATCTGTACGTTTACCAAGTTTTTTTGATATTTTATTAATTAGCATTAATTCACTTTCTGATTCAACATTAATTAATAAAATTTTTTTATTAATTGCAAATTTGAGTTCTTCTTCAGTTTTTCCAATACCAGAAAACACAATTTTATTTCTTGGGATTCCCGCTTTTAAAGATTTCATTAGTTCGCCGATAGATACAACATCAGCTCCAGAACCAAGTTTTTTTAACTCCTTAAGCAAAATACCGTTTGAATTTGATTTTACCGCGAAACAAATTAAAGGTTTAACTTGACCAAAAATCGCCTTAAATTTGAAAAAATTGTTTTTCAACTGAGATAAAGAATAGCAGTAAAAGGGAGTTCTTACTTTTTTTGTAATTTTAATAGCAGGTATGCGATCTATAAATAAACCCCTTTTAGTTTGCTTGATATAGTTCATAATTTTTTAATTCTACCTGGTACACTGGGTCATTTTTTTTTCCACATGAACATAGTGTTAAAAATGTTGTAAAAAAAATAATATATAAATATTTCATTTAAAATGCCTTTTATATTTAGTTATCATTTTTTTTACATTATTGATAGCTGTTCCTCCATAAGATTTTTTTGAATTTATAGAATTATATACATCAAAAATTTTTATTACATCTTCATTTAAATCTTTTTTAAATTTTCTGATCTCATCTAAGCTTAGTTTGTCTAAATTTTTATGTTTTTTTTCAGCATAGTTAACAATTTGCGATGAAACTTTGTATGCATCTCTAAATGATAATGATTTGTTCTTTACTAAATAGTCTGCAAAATCTGTTGCTGTTGTATAACCTTCTTTTGCCATTTCATACATTCTCTTTTTGTTAGGTTTTAAATTCTTGACGAGTTCATTGGTAATTAAAAGGGTATCAATTAATGTATCGTAACTCTCAAAGACCAAAGATTTGTCATCTTGCATATCTTTATAGTAAGACAGAGGTAAACCCTTCATTATGGTAAGCATTGACTGCAGTTTACCAAAATTTTTTCCTGCTTTACCTCTAATTAATTCTGCTGGGTCAGGATTTTTTTTTTGAGGCATAATAGATGATCCTGTTAAAAGATTATCACTGAAACTAATTAGTTTAAAAGCATCAGAGTTCCAAATTACTAATTCTTCTGCAAATCTTGAAATATGAACAGCACAAATTGATGCAGCTGATAAAAAATCTAACGCAAAATCCCTATCTGCCACAGTATCAATTGAGTTATTTGTTGGTTTTAAAAAATTTAATTTTTTAGCAGTGAATTTTCTGTCAATTTTGTAAGAGGTTCCAGCTAAAGCAGCTGCGCCTAAAGGGCACTCATTTAAGTAATTAATGTTACTTAAAAATCTTTTTTTATCTCTTTGAAACATTTCAACATAAGCCAAGAGATAGTGGGCGAATACTATTGGTTGTGCATTTTTAAGATGTGTAAAGCCAGGCATAGCTGTTGATATATTTTTTTCAGCTTTTTCTACAAAACTTTTGCAAATTTTATCCAAAACATTAACTAAAGTTGTAGAAGATTTTTTAACCCAAAGCTTAAAATCTGTCACCACTTGATCATTTCTTGATCTAGCTATATGCATGTATCCCGCGGAAGAACCTATTAATTTAAAAAGTCTTTTTTCGATATTTAAATGTATATCCTCATTTTTTTTGGAAAATTTAAATTTTTTGTTATTTATTTCTTTTAAAATTTTATTTAGGCCAAATATAATTTTTTCACCAATTGCTTTTTTTATGATTTTTTGCTTAACAAGCATCTTAACATGAATAGTAGAGGCAAAAATATCTTCTCTAAATAATCTTTTGTCTACATCAATTGATGACCCAGCTCGCTCAAATAAGCTTGAAGTTGGTTTATTAAATCTAGATCCCCAGAAACTTTTGTTTTTTTTATTATTCATTTATATGTTAATTTAAATCTTAATGTTTACAAAAAAATATCTAATATCTTTTAAATTATTAATAATTGTTTTTTGTTTATCTAAATTTGCTTTTGCTAATGATGACATACCTTTCAATAATATAATTTTACATTCAAGTCCAAAAGAAATTTTATCATTAAATTTCAAAGATATTAATGAAAATGATGTTAGTTTGGATGATTTTAAGGGAGAGTTTATTATAATTAATTACTGGGCAACTTGGTGTGAACCATGCAAGAAAGAAATGTACTCTTTAAATAAATTATCCAAAAATACAAGATTTAAAGATATGAAAGTTTTACCAATAAATATGGAAAAAACTAATAAAAAAAAAGTTAAAGAATTTTATAAAAAATTTGAAATAGACAATTTGCAAATTTATTTTGATCCTGAATTAAATTCCTTAAAAAGTTTTGGATTGCGTGGAGTTCCCACTACAATTTTAGTTAATTCAAAAGGACTAGAGTTCGCGAGAATATTAGGAGAAATAGATTTTAATAAAAAAAAATTTTTTAAACTGGTTAGAAAATATAGATAAATAATTTTTATGAATACTTTTTCTCTTAATGTAACTAGTCTGCCACCTGTTTCTGGGAATAAACCAGAATCAGCAATCATTATGTGTCATGGATTTGGTGGCGATGGAAAAGATATTTCTTTTCTTGCCCAGGGGTGGCGCAGACACTTGCCATCGTCAATTTTTTTGTGTCCTGATGCTCCCGAAGTTTGTCCAATAAATCCGTCTGGCTATCAGTGGTTTGATTTATCAAGCAATCAAGAGGATGTTTTATTAGCGAAATCTTTAATAGCAGAAAAAAAATTGAGTTTTTTTATTGAAGAAATAAAAAAAGAATATCAATTACCATCTGAAAAAATAGCCTTAGTAGGGTTTAGTCAAGGATGCATGATTTCAATTCAGACAGCTATGAAATTAAAAGAAAAAATCGCATGTTTAATTGGCTATTCAGGTAAAATTATAAATAAAAAAAATATAATAGAAAATATATCTTCAAGACCAAAAATATTTTTAATGCACGGTGATCAAGATACCATTGTACCAGCTAGCCACTTACTAGAAGCAAAAGAATTTTTTTTGCAACAAAATATTAAAATAAAAGTTAAACTTTTCAAAAATTGTGAGCATAAAATTCCAGTCGAAGGTTCAAGTCTTGGATTAGATTTTTTAAGAAAAAACCTTTCTTAGATTTGGTACTATTGTAATAAAAGTATAACTTGAAATATTTATTACTATCCGCTAACCTAAAGACAATGATAATTTCATCTTCAGAAAAAGTACCACTAGAAAAGTGCCCTGCTCTTGTTTTAAATGCAGATTTTAGGCCTTTAAGCTATTATCCACTTTCACTTTGGTGTTGGCAAGATGCAGTTAAATCAGTTTTTCTTCAGCGAGTAAGTATAGTATCCAATTATCAAAGAAAAATAAGAAGTCCTTCATTTGAAATGAATCTTCCAAGTGTAATTGCATTAAAAAATTTTGTAAAACCTTCAGAAAATCCAAATTTTACAAGATTTAATGTTTTTTTAAGAGACAAGTTTACTTGTCAATATTGTGGAGATAAAAAAGATTTAACATTTGATCATTTACTCCCTAAGTCTAAAGGTGGACTAACTGATTGGGAAAATGTGGTTACAGCTTGTTCAACATGTAATGTAAAAAAAGGTGGAAGATTATATTCTGTTTCAGGAATGAAATTATTTAAAATGCCATTTAGACCAACCGTTGATGATTTACATAAAAATGGAAGAAATTTTCCTCCTAATTTTTTACATGAAAGTTGGATGGATTATTTATATTGGGATATAGAATTAGAACCTTAATAAGTCTTATATTTTTTCGGAAATTGTTATTGCTATTCTAGAGCCAGTTTTAATTACTAAGTCCATTAATCCATATAATCCCTTATTAGATGCACCAGCTGCATAGGCAATATTTTTATGATTGTTTTCATCTTCATTGAACTTTTCAATTTTCTTTTTTAATTCTTCCTCATCTTTTCCAAGTTTTTTTATTTGATTTTTATAATGTTGATCAATAACTTCTTCAACTGAGGCGGTACAAAGCATTGCAGCCTTTTTTCCTAATATTGCAGAACCAAAACCAAGCGAAACACCCATTAAATCCCACAAAGGTAAAAGCGAAGTTGGTTTAATATTTCTCTTCTGTATTTCTTTTTCAAAGTATTCAAAATGTTCTTTTTCATGTTCTTTCATACTTTCAATAATAGTTTTTAATTCTTCATCTTGTTTAATTGTTTTAAGTGCCAATAACTGTCCTTCATATATTTTTATTGCACCACGTTCCCCCGCATGATCTACCCTTATGATTTCTTCTAATGTTTTTTTATCAGTTTTTT
>MDSW01097540.1_pt1 | contig 10561 bp, 7 predicted proteins | sample 811171 | NCBI WGS metagenome assembly MDSW01 (sample SAMN05326641, study PRJNA326480) | marine metagenome | isolation source: seawater | place: Atlantic Ocean: North West | collected 2012 | reverse complement strand
GCGAGGGGTGGGCGGAGAGATGCGACGGGCAAAGTCCTTAAGGATCGGCGTCCACATCGCCAACGCGGTCGTATGGGGACCAGTGTATAGAACGCACCTTCGCCGCGAGCTCGCGCGTCGCCGCCGCCGCCGCGTCAGCCTCTCGACGGCTCGACGCCTGCGCCTCGCGAAGCTTCGCCTCGAGCGCGCCGCGCTCGTCGCGCGTCGTGGACTGCGTCTCGCGGAGTCGCGACTCGAGCTCCGCGCGCGCTTTCGCTTCTTCCTCGAGCAGCGCGCTCAGCTCGCGCTCTCTCGCGAGCGCGCGCTCGCGGAGAGACGACGCCTCCGCTTCGAGGCGTTTTCGTTTTTCCCCGCCGTCGTCCGCCTCCGCCCGCGCGTCGCGTGCGGTCGCCTGAAGCTCTCGCGCCATCGACTCCGCGCTCGCCGCCGCCTCGCGCGCCTCCTCCGCGACTTTCTTCGCGTCGTCGAGCTCCTGCTGCTTCTTCGCGATCGCGGCGGCGCCGACGCGGACCGCGGCTTTCGCGGCGGCGGCTTTTTTCTCAGCCGCGCTCACCTGGGTGAATCGATCGGTCAGTCGAACGTCTTACCGGTCAAACGTTGAAAGGGAAACGCGGGTGAAGAATGACGGGCAAAAGTCCTTAAGGGACGGCGTGCACCACGCGAACGGGGTCGTATGGGAAGCAGTCTCACCTCCGCGGCGGCGTTCGCCGCGGACTCCGCCGCCTCTGCGCGCGCGGTCGCCTGCGCCGCTCGAAGCGCCGTCTCCGCGTCCGCGGCGGCGGTCTCCGCGGCGGCGGTCTTCGCCGCCCAGATCGCTTCCTTCGCGGCGGCGTCGCGTTTCAGCGCCTCCATCTCCGACGCGAGCGTCCGCTCGCGCGCCTCTCTCGCCTCGCGTTCTTCCCGCGCCCTTCGCGCCGCCTCCGTCGCGAGGTCCTTCTTCAGCCCGTCCCTCGTCGCGGCGATCGACGCCTCCGCGGCCGCGCGCTCGTCGCGGACGCTCGCTTGCAGCGCGCGAATCTCCGCCTCCGCGGCGTCGCGCTTGGACGCCTCGGACGCGAGGGAAGCGCGCAGCTCTTCCTCCGCGGCGGCGGCGGCGGCGCGGAGCTCCGCGGCTTCTTCGCGCAACGCCGTCGCCATCGCCTCTCTCTCCGCGGTCGCCTTCGCGGCCGCGGCCGCGAGCGCTTCTCGCGCGGCCGCCTTCGCAGCCTCGCGCTCGTCGCGGACGGTCGCTTGGAGCTCGCGCGCAGTCGCTTCCGCGGCCGCGCGCGCGTCGGACGCCTCTCGGAGAAGTTCCCGCAACTTCTTCTCCTTCTCCTCGCCCTCAGTCTTCAACGCCGCGAGCTCGGTCGAGAGCTCCTCGCGCCGGCGCTTCCGCTCGAGCTCGAGCGTCTCCTCGCGGCGCCCGCGCTCGTCCCTGACGGTCCCCTGAAGCGTCCGGAGCTCTCGCTCCGCGTCCTCTTTCGCGCGTCGCAGCGCGTCGATTTCCGTCTCAGTTTCCCGAGCGCGTTCCGCCGCCGCCGCCGCCGCCGCCGCCGCCGTCTCGCGACGCAACCGCTCCTCCCACGCCCGCGTCGCCTGGCTCGCCTCCACCTTGAGCTTCCCTATCGCGCGCTCGAGCTCGCGCTCCTTCTCCGCGGCCGCGGCGGCGATCTCCCCGCGCTCCGCGCGCTGGTTCCGTCGCTCCGCGCGCACCGTCCCTCGCAACTCGAGAAGCTCGCGCTCCGCCGCCTCTCGCTCGCTCCGAGCCGCGCAGAGCGCGTCCTCCAACGCCTTGATCTCGTTACCTCGCGCCCTCTCGATCGCGTCCCGCTCGAGCGCGCGCTCGTGCTCGGTCACGCGCGCCGCCTCTCTCGCGCTCGCTTGGAGCTCGCGGAACGAGCGCTCGAGCGCTTCGCGCGCCGCCGCCTCCGCGGCGAGCTTCGACGCCGCCGCCGCCTCGCGTTCCTTCGCGCGCGCGCGCAGCGCTTCAACCTCACCGCGTAACGACTTCTCTGATTCCGTAGGATCTGCCTCCTCGATCCTGGTGGACTCTCGCAGGAGACGGAGCTCGCCCTCCGCGGCGTCGCGCGCGGCGAACGCCGCCGCCGCCTCCGCCGCGCGTCGGCTCTCCTTTTCCCGCGCCGCCGCCGCCGCCGCCGCCGCGGTCGCCGCGTCTTTCCGCAGCGCGTCCACCTCTTCTCTGAGCTTCGCTTCTTTCTCTCTCGCGCTCGCGGCGAGCTCTCGTCTGAGCTCCACGACGGCGCGCTCGGACGCGTTCTCGTCCTCCCGCGCGCTCGTCTGGTACCCGCGGAGTTCGCGTTCCATCGCATCCTTTTCCGCGTTTGACGCGCGCTCGCGCGCGCTCCATTCGCGCTCCTTCTCGATCACCTTCGCCCTGAGCGCGTCTATCTCGTCCTGAAGCTTCTCCTCCGCGTCGCGCCGCGTGCTTCGCTCCGCGCGCTGGGACACTTGCAGCCCGCGGAGCTCGGACTCGAGCTCGTCCCGGGACGCGCGATCCCTCTTCAGCGCGCGCTGAAGCCCTCGTAGCTCCTCCGCCGCGGCCGCGGCCTTCGCGCGCCACTCGAGCACCGCCGCGGCGTCGCCCCGCGCGGCGAGATGTTTCGGGACGGCGTCTCGCGCGTGCTGCCGCGCGAGCCTCGCGAGGTCGCTCGCGCGCAGCCCGGGACCGGCCGTCGGCGCGGTGCTGTAAGACCGTCTCGCTTTTTTTTTGTCCTCGGCGTACGCTCTGAGGACGCGTCCGCCGTACGTGTGCAAAAAAAGTTCGTTCATCGGTCAGTTGATACAGTACGACGTTGTAGGGGACGCGATCGAATGTTGAAACCGAGGGATGGGTGAAAAGCTTTGACAGTGAACGCACCTGAACGCGCCGCCGTGCGCGCCGACGTCGTCCGAGCACACGGAGTCGTCGTCGTCGCCCGCGACGCTCCCGCCCGGCCTCGCCGTGGACGCGAGGGTGCTGTAGGATAACACGCTCGACGCCCCGTCGTCGTCCTCGTCCTCGTCCTCGTCCTCCTCGTCGTCGTAGTCGCTCTGCGAGACCACGGACGCGGCGCCGCCGCCGCCGCCGCGCTCGCGCGCGGCGACGCGACGACGCATCCCCTCGGGGCCCGGGTCGATCCACCGCCGGACGCCGGGCTCGCCGTCGTCCGAGTCCGTGTCCGGGTCGTCCTCCTCGCCGTCGTCCGCGCCGCTGGGTTTCGGTTTCGATTTCGGTTTCGATTTCGATCTCTTCGTCGTCGTCGCGGTCGGAATCTTATTCTTTCGCTTCTCCGCGACGGGCGCCGCCGCCGACGCGAACATCCCGCCGCCGCCTCCGCCCGCCGCGCGCTTCTCCCTGCACGCGCGGAGCCAGTACAACAGCGCGCACTTAGAGCGCTCCGACACGCTCGCCTCGAGCCCGAGCCTGCCCGCGAGGCGCCACAGACCGAGCTTTCGAAGCGCCGCGCGTTGCTTCGCGTCCTTTTTGACCATCTTCTCCGCGGCTTCCGACGCCGCCGTCGCGTGGTGCGCCGCGACCGCTCTAAAGCGCTCAGCCTCCACGGTGATCCATCTGAGTCGCGCGGCGAGCTCCATCCCGTCTACCGCCGCGCGCGTCGCGTGCGCGAGCTCGTCGCGCGCGAACTCGAGCTCGTCGCGCAGGCGGTCGGCCTCTCGCGCGAGCCGTCGTCGTTCCGTCGACGCGTCGGCGTCGGCGTCGGCGTCGGCGGCGGCGACGACGCGAGGCGATTCGATCGGCACCGCTCGTTTCGGTCGCCGCTCAGCGGGCGGCTGGGGGTGTTCGTCGCGCGCGGGGGTCGCCTCGACGACGCGCGGCGTCGGAATCTCCGTCGGCGGCGCGTCGGCGGCGGCGTTCTCGTTCGCGTTCTCGTTCTCGTTCGCGTTCGTCGTCGCCTTGAGCGCGACCGCGATCGTTCGCGCCCTGTCCTCCTCCCTCGCCCGCGCGCGCGCGCGCTCTCGTTCTCTCTGTTCCTCCTCGAGCTTCCTTATCTGGAACCGCTGCAGCGGCGTCTCGAACGACGACGACGACGCGCCCGAGCCCCCGCCCGCGCCCGGTCCCTCGCTCGCCCGCCGCGTCGCCGCCGCGGCGGCGCCGCGCGGCGTCGCCTCCGGCGACGGCCGCGGACTCTGCCGTCGACTTCCCGGCGCGGAGACCGGCGGGTGGACGTCGCGCGGGCTCACGCGCGGGCTCACGCTCCGCGCGTGCGCGGGAGGCGGGACGACGATCACTCCGCGCGACGACGACGACGCGGAAGCGGCATTCGACGCGGTGCCTTCCCTCGGCGCCGCGGGCGGGCGTCCGACGCCGCCGGCGTCCCTCCTCCGCTCCATCGGCGTCGGGCGGTCCCATCGCGAGGACGAAGACGCGCGCGCGAGCTCGGGCGCGTCCGCGGCGCTCCACGACGCGCGGCGCGCGTCGTCGTCGTCGTCGTCGTCGTCGTCCCCGGGGAGGTTCGCGACGTCGTCAAACGGCTCGCGACGACGTCGCGCGGGCGCGGATCCGCCGCGGTCCTCGCGACGCTTCGCGACGCCGCCGCGGCGCCCGGCGCCGACATCGCCGCGGCCGGACGCGTCCCGCGATGTCGACGGCGCGTCGTCGTCGTCGCCGCCGCCGAAGTCGAAGTCGAAGTCGCGCGCCCTCGGGGTCTCGTCCCCTCCGACGACGAACGCGCCGCGCCGAGTCGCGCGGCCGCGCCTCGCGCCTCGCCTCGAAGCGCCCGCCTTCGCGCGCTTCCCCGCGGGAGGTCCTCCGCCGACGCCCGGCGCGGCCGCGGACTTGCTCGACTTCGACGCCGTCGTTCCCATGATCGCCGCGACGTCCGAGCTCCGCTCCGGACGACGAGAGACGCGCGCGCTCGCCTCGCGCGGCGCCTCCCCGCTCTAACGATTCGATGTGCGAAACTCGCGCCAGCTCTCATCGCGCGCGCAAGCACCTGCAAGCGCAGAAGTGCGTTTCCCGAGTCGCGAACGGTGGGCTCGGATGCACTTTTTGTCATCCGAGTACTCGAGTATGCGCATTCAGTTACAAGAGAGCGTACAAACTAGTACGGATCTCCCTCGGCGTGAGCTTTTTAGATTTTTATCGTATTAAAAAGCTGTCTCGCCGCCGCCCGTCACAACTCGACCGCCCACTCGCGCGGTGACCCACCTCGCGCGCGATTCCCGCACGCGCACGAGGTTTCCTTAAGGGGTTCACCTCTCATTCAGTGGAAGGCGGGAAGAAAAACGCGCACGGACGGGCGGGCGCTTTCGCATTCCGACGCCCGGCGGGCACGCCTAAAACGCGAAGCGATTCCGTCGAAAACGAACGCGCTTTTTCGCGACCGCGAGATGACGGCGACGAAGGCAGCCGCGGCGGCGGCGAAAGAGCGAAAACCCGCGCAGGCGGGCGGCGCGAAGACGCGAAAGGGGCCCGCGCGAGATAAGGTGCGTCTCGGTTCTCATAATCGCGCGTCGCGCCGACCGCGGCGTCCCGAGATGCGGAGATGCGCGGCGCAACGATGCTGACTCTTTCTCCTCCCCGTTTTTTCCTCCCCGTCCCTTCGCATCAGATGGCCCGGCTCGAGCGAGCCCTGAGCACGTCCGCGGCGGCGGAACCGGTCGTGAGCCCTTTCCTGAATACGGTGCGCGCGATTCGCGGCGTTTTCATCGCTCGCGCGGTCCCGCGACGCCCGCGTTCCGCGAACCAATTCGCTGACGGGACCTTCTTTTTCCCCGCGTGAACAACTTTCTTTCGCTTTCTGTCCCAGATGCCGCAGGGAAACAACAAACGGGTCGTCGGCTTCGCGGAGCCGCTCCCTCACGTCGCGGGCGGCGTGAACGCGCACGCGCACGGCGGCGCGCCGGGAATTTCACCCAGAGGCGTCGGAATCCCAGGGGTTCCGCACGCGGGGCCGTTCGACGCGTCGCACGCGCGGCCGTGGGGCGCGATGCCGTTGGCGCAAAATATCCCACTTCACCCGCCGGCGCCCGCGCCGAATTCTTCGCTCGCGCGAAACCTGGGGGCAAACGCGCAAGCGTGGACGGACGCGATGAATTTCGGAAAGAGCGCCCCCGCGAGCGACAGCGAGAGCGACCGCGAGATGGAAAGCCTGACGCGGATCAACTCGCGAGATTCAGATTACACACACAACACGGACGTGTCCGCGCACGGCGCGTGGCCGTTCCCGGGTGTCCCCGCGGCGACGACGACGACGACGCGCGCGGGGCCGGCGGCGGTCGCTGCCGGGGGCAAATCGCCGCGATCGCATTTGCGTCATCACGCGAGGACCGCTACTACAGTGTCCACGCAGCCGATGAACCCGCACTTCCCCGCGCCGATCGTGGATAAGAGGTCGCGGTCGATGCATCAGGCGCTCTCGCCCGCGCTCGTAAACGCGGCGAGGATGGTGATGACGCATCAACAGGCGGCGTTCGCCGCGCAGCTCGCCGAGCTTCATCGCATCGTCGCCGCGCAGGCGGATCTCGTGAAGCGCCGCGACGCCGGCGAGGGGCGGCAAGGAAGCGGGAGCGGCGGCCCCCAAAGCGGATCGGGCAGCGGGCTGAGCGCGGAGGAAGGGCAAGGGTCCGGGCTCGCGTCCGGCGGCGAGAGCGGTCGCGGCAGCGGGGGCGGCAGCGGGGGCGGATCCGGGGGGGGCTCCGCCGAGCGCGGCGGGAGCGGTCGCGGCGGCGGGAGCGGGAGCGGCGGCGGGAGCGGCGCGGGGAGCGGCAAGGGCGACGGCGGCGGCAGAGGGGACAGCGGCGGCCTGGATGATAACAACACGCGGAGCGGGTCCGGGAGCGACGACCTCTCGGGCGCGAACCCGGCGCGGGGCGCGGCGCCGCCGACGATCGCGGCGGGGTCGCCGTCGTCGCTCACCGCGAAGCAAGCCGCGATGAAGGCGTTTGAGACGCAGCAGCACAAGTCCGAGCGCGCGTACGAGCGCGCGACGCGGCCGTGGCGAGAGGAAGGCGGCGGCGACCATCTCCCGGCGTTAAGCGTCGGCGGGAAGGCGCCGACTGGAGCGGGCGCGACGGCGCCGGGTGCGCCCGGCGTCGGCGTCGGCGTCGCCGCGCAAAACGTTTCATCGTTTCCGCAGCACGGCGCCGCGCCGCCGCCGCACGCGGCGCGGGTGATGCAAGAGCAGTGGATGGCGTACTACGCCGCGCAGTACGCCGCCGCGTTTGGCGGCGCCGCGGGCGCGGCGCACAACGCGTCGGGAACGCACCCGGGGGGAATGGATCCGTACGCCGCGGCTGCTTTTTTCGCGTCTCAACACGGCCGCCCCGCCGGGGCGGGCGCGCCGCTCCCCGCATCGATGCAGATGCAGATGCCCGGTACCTACCCGTTCGCGGGGCCCCTAAACCCGTACTTTTCGCATCAGCGAAAGGCGCAGGAGGAGGTGACGCAGATCATCGGCGCCGGGCACGCGGCGACGGCAGCGGCGGGGAACCACCCGCCGCGCGGGTCGCACTTTCACCCGTTCGTCCCGCAGCAGCCCGGTCCCGCGTTTCAGTACAAGTCGTACCCCGGGTCGCACAGCGGGAACGTCGGGAACGGCGGCGCGAGGAACGGGTTGCACCCTGTCGGGGGTTCGACTCTCGGCGCGTGGGCGAGCGCCGCGAGCGCGCCGCCGCCGTCCGGGCTCGGCGGCGCGAATCCGATGCCGAGCGTTCCAATCGGCGTCGGGGAGAAGCTCGACGCGGGGATGGGCGCGACGGGGAAGAAGGGCGGCGGCGGTAACGCCGCAGCGAAGAAGTCCACTCTCGCGGACGCGTCGAAGTCCGCGGGCGGCGACGCGAAGAAGAAGCGCGGGTCCGGAGGCGCGGTGGGCGGGAAGAAGGCCGCCGCGGGGGGCGCGGACGGCGGCAAGAAGAGCTCGAAGAAGAGCTCTTCTAAAAAGAAGAAGCGCAAGGCGTCGGATCGCGGGGAGAAGAAGGAGGCCGCGGAGGCGGACGACGCCGGGTCGGACTCGATGATGACCGGGGCGATGACGTGGCACAGCGACGCCGCGGGCGAAGCCGAGGTTGGCGGCGGAGGCGCCGCGGGCGAGCGAGACGCCGCCGCCGCGCTCGCGGCGCCGCCCACGAAGAAGCCGAGGAGCGGCACCGGCGCGGGCGCGGGCGAGGCGCGGGGCGGGGTAGAAAAGAAGAAGGACGGTCCGAAAGACAAGTCCGCGGCGGATATCCTGATGTCCATCATGAAGGCGTGAACGACGACGACGACGACGTGCGAGACGAGAGAAGGAAGAGGTTCATGATGAGACGACCGCGCGGCGGCTCATATTTTTACGAGCCCCCGACGCGGGACGAGGGAGGGAAGCCACACGATTGAGATAGTAGCGACGCACATCACAGGGCGCCTCCGGGGCGATTGACCGTCGGTGAACAACCGGCGCGTCGCGTCCCCTGGAGATGAAATGCTCTCATAGTTTCTTAGGTTCGTTAGCAACAATTACATTTAGACAACCTCATCAGTCGACGCTCACCCACGCCCCCCCGGATTTATCCCGCTCCGCCTCCTCCGCGCGAACCAACGCTCTGATGTGCCCATACGCCGCCTCCGCCGCCTCCCTCCACGTCGCACACTCCTCGTGCCGCTCCGTCATCTCGCTCACCCAATTCGCGGCTCTCTTCCTGACGTCCGTCGCCGCCTCGAGCGCCCGCTCCAGCGCCTCTATCCTCGCGTCGTCGTCGTCGTCGTCCTTGTCCTTGTCCTTGCCGCCGCCTAAACTGCCGCCGCCTCGCGACCGCGCGTCGAGCATCCGCTCTAGGGCTTCGATTCGGTCCTCCAGCTCCGCGTTGGATCGCTTCGCGCGCTTCAGCTCCTTCGCGACGGACCGCGCGTCCCTCCTCGGCGGCGGCGACTCGGACTTGGACCTGGACTTGGACTGGGACTTGGACCTTGACTTGGACGCGGATCGATCGGACTTGGACTTGGACTTGGACTTGGACCGCGACGGCGACGGCGAGCGCGACGCGTCGCGCTTCCTTCGCCGCCGCGACGACTCGTCCCCTCCTCGCGCGGTCCCGGTCCCTCCGGGGGACGCGCCTCGCCGCCGGCTCCTCTCTCGACCGCGGTCGCCGCCGTCCGGACCCGGACCAAGACTCCGGTCGCGTCGCTTCTTCTCGCTCCTCTCTCTCTCCACGTCCGCGGCGGAGGCCTCCGCGAAGTTGACCTTACATCGCCAGCCGTCGATCACCGCGGGACGAATGTCGTCGACCGCGTCGACCGCGTCCTCGGTCTTGGCGAACGATACGAACCCGTAGCCCTTGGACTGGCGCCTGTCGTGATCCCACGCGACCTGGGTGGGTGATGACGCGGGGGACGCGGGAGGGACGGGGACGTCAGCGCGCGACGTCGGGGCGATCGCGCGACGATCGATCGAGGAGATCGTCGATGGACAGTGGGTCTATGAACTTTTTCTCCTCCGATCGATCGATCGATCGATCGGAGGGTGGAGGCGCGGCGGGGCGGTGGCGACGGAGGACACGCGATGGAGGAGCGGTCCGATCCATCCGATCGCCGCGCGCGCGAGGCGGACGCGACGCGACGCGCGACGCACCCTCGCGCCGAGGACCTTGCCGTACGACGAGAAGTACTCCCGGAGCGCGTCCGAGTCCGTGGAGAACTTCAGACCGCCGACGTAGACGACGTTGCTCTCCTCGCCTCGTCCCATCGCGCGCGATCGCGGTCTGAGGACCGCGGGCGCGAGGCGCGGCGGGATCGGGAAGTGTTCTTGGAAGACGTCGGTTCGCCAGCCAGGCAGCCAGGGTTGTTGGCCTCGTGGGATTGTTAAATCCGATCTGACGTGGCGGCATTGACGCCGCGCGCCTCAGCCCTACACGACATCCCCTCACACCCGATGTTCGCCCTCGCATCCGCGAAGACCCGCGCGACGGTCGCGAGACCGCGCGCGCCGCGCCCGATCGCATCGCGCGCGCGTCGCGCGACGCCGTCATCGACGACGCGCGCGTGCCAGTACGAATCCGACGCGTGGGTTCCCCCGAGCGCGTCGGGGGAGTGCGTCGGCGACTGGTGCGAGGTCGACGACGCCGACGCGATGGTCTTCGCGGGGATCAACCGACGCGACGCGATGGTCGCCGCGGGCGCGATCGCCGCGAACGCGCTGCTGTACGCGTGGTTCGCCCCGGACGCGCCCGCGAAGTCCCCCGCGGCGTCCAAGGCGTCGTCGTCGTCGTCTGATCCCGAATCGTCGTTCGCGTCTCTGCGATCGGACGTCGTCGGCCTGATGAAGAAAGACGCCGACTTCGGCCCGACGATGGTGCGACTCGCGTGGCACAGCAGCGGGACGTATGATAAGATGACCAAGACGGGCGGGAACGGCGGCGGGACGATCCGGTTTAAGGAAGAGCTCGCGCACGGCGGCAACGCGGGTTTGGATAAAGCCGTCAAGCGGCTGGAGCCGATCAAAAAGCGCCACCCAGACGTCAGGCGCGTTCCTTTTACACTGGTCCCCATACGACCGCGTTCGCGTGGTGAACGCCGATCCTTAAGGACTCTGCCCGGCGCATCTCTCCGCCCAGGGTCCCTCGCTTTCAATCCCCGCCCTCGACGCCTTTC
>MDSW01067971.1_pt1 | contig 10561 bp, 9 predicted proteins | sample 811171 | NCBI WGS metagenome assembly MDSW01 (sample SAMN05326641, study PRJNA326480) | marine metagenome | isolation source: seawater | place: Atlantic Ocean: North West | collected 2012 | reverse complement strand
TTTTTTTATTTCACCAGAGCTCCGAAACCTCAATGTCCTTCCACTCCTCGCCTTCGAGGCACTCGGGCTCGTTGGGCTCGGCGTACTCAAACTCGTAGTTGCCGGTGTGAGTGTATCTCTTTTTGAGCACAGCGGTGATAGAGCCTCGATTTAATTTTGCCCGCGCCTCAAGTACACGGGCGCGCCCGTCCGTGTGCGAACCGGGAGCCTCTCCGTGGTGGCGCGTTTAAGCCATCATCGACGCCGCCGTACAGACGGGCGGCGGCGCAAACGGGTTGAGCGTGGATCGGTAGACGCGCTCGCCGCCAATGTCTTCAAACGTGTTGGCCTCGTCGACGAGGGTGCCGCGCTGGGTCATGACGGCGATGCCGTGGTCCTTGCACGACGCGAGGCGGCAGCGCGACACCGTCGCGCGCGCTGCCGCCCAAAGTGCAACACCGTTTCCGTCCGAAACGCCGATGTCCGTCTGGGAAAGCGACGCCGTTCCGCCCTTGAGCACGACGCAGCCGCCAAAGCCCGTGCCCTTCAGCTCGCAGCGAGACAGCGTGACGACCGCGCGATCGCAGAACAGAAGCGGCCCGATCGTCGGCCAGGCCTGGCCGTCGGGCCCTCCGACGCGGCAGGAGTCCATCACGATGCGCGACCCGCCGCGCGCCGCAACGCCGTAATTGATCCCACGGGGAGCGAACGCCTGAGGAGGATCCGTCGGATCCGTCTCCCACGACAGCTGACACCGAGCAAGGTGAAGCACGCCGGCGAGCGCGTTGACGATGCTGCGCTGAACGAGGAGCTGCGTCTCGCCGGCGTCGTACCGCAGCGCCAAGTCCCGCACCTGCACCGTGCCGCCGACCGAGATCGTGATCATGGAACGGCCGTCCCCGCCGACGAGCGCCGCGTCGTTCTCGCCCACGATTCGAACTGGCTTGGAGATGTACAGCCGCCGACGCAGCCGGCAGGTGCCGCGAACGCGAAACGTGGCGCCCGGCTCCGCATCGTCCAGCAGCGCGGCCAGATCGTCTTCGGCCGCGACTATCGTGGCGCGCAACGAATCTATCTCGTTGACAAGCGAAGACCAGAGCCGCGACGTGCTCGCGATCTTAAAGAGGACCGCGAGCGGGAGCTCATCGAGCACCGCCGTCACGAGCGCGTGTGGAAGGTCGTCCATGCTTCTATGCTGGGTTTCCTCCGTTTCGCCACCCCCGGCGCATCCTTCTTTTTTTTTTTATTTAAGCGCTCCAAAAGAAAAAAAAAGAGAAGGGAGGAGGTGGAGAGAGGAGACGCCTTGAACGTGGAGAAAGGGAAGGAAAGCCAAGAACGCCTTGGCGGGAAAAAAAAGGCGGCTGAGAGGCACAACTGACAACCAAAAAAATGCCGGGGTTCGGAAGAAGAGCGGTGGGCGCGACTGCGGCGGCGCTTCCGAAGGCGGTCCGAGCGTGGGTCGCACGCACGCCCTTCGTAAGGCGCGCCGCGGTGGACGTGCACATAGAGGTGGACGCGACCGTGTGCGCGGCCGTATCAGGCGGTCCGTGCGCGTGGTGCGAGCTGTTTTCCGGGCGCGCGACGACGTGCGACGACGTCGTCCGCGCGGTCCGCGAAGCCCTCGATGCGTGGTTGTGGAACGCGCCGGCGGACCCGAGCGCATCGCAGTCTTCCTCGCAGCTGTCCGTGCGCGTCGTGTCGGAGCAGGTGCCGGCGCCCGTCCTCGCGCGCACGAACACGACCATCGTGGCCTCGACGGTGGTCTTGAACCGTCGCGTGGGCTGGCAGTTGACGCCGCCCATGTGCCAGCTGTGGGAACACCCCGTCGCGGCGCTGGCCGTCGGCTGCGTGTTCTGCATATCCCTCATTCTTGTGGCAGCGTACGCGAAGCGCACCCCAGTGGACGCCCCGGACCACCGCATCCGTGGCGCCGCTGCGCTGTTGGTCGCGTTCCTACCGGGGCTGAGCGTCTCCGTCGTCCTGCCGTGCCACGCGTGCTACGCGCTCTCTCCCGTGCTCGTCCACGAGTTCGGGCACGCGTTGGGATTCGCGCACAGCGACGTGCCGATCCCTGCGTCGGGACGGTCGGCGCGCTGGTGCGGCTGCGGCGCAGAGGCGCGCGCTTGCTCCCGCACCGCCGGGGGCGCCGGCGCCAGCGTGATGCGATCGTGGTACGAGAACGACCTGCCGTGCCTGAGCACGGACGACATCAGCGGCTTTCGAACGCTATGGGGAAACGGCACGGCGTGCGGCGCGCCCGAGCGCTGCCCGGTAGACGGGCTGCGCGGCGTCTTCGAGTTGGCCCGGCGCGCGGGGACCTCGCTAGCGGCTGCCTTGCTGCTGTTGGCCACTGGACGAGCCGTTAGTCGCCAGTGGCAAGAAAGGCGTGGAACCGCGCGCGAGGATGGTGACGACGACAGTCTCAGAGTGTGAAAGAGAAAGGAGAAAACGCGTCGAGCGGTCTCCGCCAAAAAGCGTGGATTTTTGAAATAAAAAAAAATATGCCACATAATCACAAAACCTCACAGACATACCAAAACACCGCACACACACACACACACACACACACATGCCGGAGACAGAGCAACCACCGCGGCAACCGTGGCCCGCGGTCGAGCGGTGCGACGCCTTTTTTGCAAACGTCGAAGGCGGAGAACGCGCCTACGGCAGCACGACCGCCGAGCCCACGTTCGGGTTTATCGGCGCAGCAAGAAGTGGCAAGCCGTCCAGAAATGCGCGGGGCAGAAGTAGTGGCGTCTTGAAGAAGACGTGATAGACGCCCACCGCCGTGAACTATTTTGGCTGCTTTTCAGCCCAATTGACGCACACGGCTTGCACCAACACGCTCCCTGCGCCCGGCAAACCGCGATTCGTCGATCTTCGTCGATCTCCGTCGATCTTCGCGTTTTCGCACTCCATGACTGCTGGCTCCGGAAATCCTCGTCGGAACGAGGTCAGAGCTCCGAGCACGATGTCTCCGCCGGTGCCAATCACCCCAACATTTTTTTTTTTTTTTTTTTTGGCCTGCGATGACATCAAGGGAGGACGGCAACGACCGCTACCGTGCCTAAAAAAAAAAATAATCGAAGCATGCGGATGCTCCGCCGGCTCGTGAGCCAGGGCGTACCGATCGATGCGTCGTCCGTACCATTCGTTTGCCGGCTTTACACCGCGGGGGGAACGCCGTGGGGATTCTGCGGGTGCTCGCTGATCGACCCGCTGCACGTGCTGACGGCCGCGCACTGCGTCACGGACTCCCTCCGCCTCTCGTTGCAGCTCAAGGTGGGGCTGTCGAAGACGCGGACGCACATCGACGACGGCGGCATCGTGCGCGACGTCCTGTGGGTCTACACGCACCCGTCGTACGACCACGAGGACGACGAGGCCGTGCTCGTCGGTTCGGACGTGTCGCTCTTGGAGCTCACCAGCCCCGTCGACGGCGTCCCGACGGTCCACATCGACGACGGGTCCTTCTGGCCCGTCTACGGCGCCCAGCCGTCCGACGCCGCCTACGTGCTGGGGTACGGCTCCGCCGTCGTGAGCGGGCCCCAATCCGCCTTTCTGCAGTCGGCGCACGTGCACCTGCTCACGCACTCCGAGTGCCTGTACTTTCTCATGTACAACCTCACGAACCAGATGGGCTGTGCCGGACACCAAGGGGCCGACGCGTGCACCGGCGACAGTGGCGGGCCGTTGGTCGTCGTCGATCGCGGAGTTCCTGTGCAAGTCGGCGTCGTGAGCTGGGGGCTGTCCGAGTGCGGCTACCTGCCGGGCGTCTACGCCCGCGTGGCTACCGTGCTGCCCTTTCTCCGCGACCGGGCCGCGCCCCGCGTGCGCGGGTACCTGCCCGTCGCGCGCGACTGCGGCCAAGGTCAGGACGGCTGCGCCCAAGACTGCGTGAGCAACGGCGTGTCGACCTTCCCGTACTGCGGCTGCTCGAGCCACGGCGGTCCAGACCCGACCGACACGTACTGTTACGTAGGGGCGGGCTGCGCCTTCAACGAGTACTCGCGCGTCTTTCTGGGTGCGGCGTGGAAGACGTGCACGCGCTCCAGCAGCGCTCCGCAGTTGCCGCCGCCGCCCCCGCCCCCGCCGCCGTCCCCGCCCCCGCCGCCCGTGCGACCGCGTCCACCGCCCAGCCCGCCGTCGCCGCCCGCACCGCCCATCCGCCCGCCGCCGCCGGTCACACCGCCGGGGACGGCGGCGCAGCCGCCGGTCGCGAACGGCTTGTTCCCGCCAAGCCTGCCCTCGCCGCCGCCGGCGGGGGCAGGCGGCGCAGGCGCCGCCCTGGCGGCCGGCGGCGCAGCCGCCGGCGTCGTGCTCCTCTCCGCGTGTTGCTGGGCACGCGCGTGGCGGCGAAGACGCTCCACCCCGTAATCCACACTACCTCACTATCTCATGGGTCTGGGCCGCCGTCGTCGTCGTCGTCGCTGTCGCCGTCGGTCTCCTCGTCGTCCAGCGTCTCGAACGTGTTCTTTATTCGTAGAACGCCAGCGTCGTTAGGGGCTTCGTTCGGCAGCAGGTACCGGAACACAAGCACGTCGTCGTCATTGAGCGGCTGTTTCAGATTTCGGCTGCCCCCCTTTGTTTTGAAGTCTTCTACCACGCGCCCTTCGCCGACGGTCACGGTGACCGCCGCCTCCTCTTGTTCCGGCGAGGCCGATGCCAGCGGCGCCGAGAACGTCACTAAAAACTGCGCCCCGGTCTTCACCTGACCGATCGCCCGCACCACTTTTTTTTTCGTTGCGGTCGGCGTTCCGTTTACACTGACGACCCTAAACCCAGGTTGCACGTTCATTCGTGCCGCCTGGGAGTCCGATTTCACCGTGACAACCACGGCATTGTCCTGGTATTCCATTCCCAACCCGAGCGGCGTTTTCTCAAACGTGAATGTCTTCTCTTCTCCGCCTAACATCACGTTCGCGTTGTCAAGACTCTTGTTCGTGGCCGCGGGACCCTGAATCGCAGACACGGTGACAACACGCTTGAAGTGGGACCCTTTGAACTTCATCGTCAAAAAGAACTGTTGCGTCCGATCGGGCATTGGGTTTACTTCGAACGAAAGCTTTGTCTGGTTGTTGCTGCTAAAACCCCTACCGCTCTTCTTCACGGGCTTAAAGATGTCGCCAACCGTCGAAAACAAGGTCCTCACCAGTTCTGAAGTCCCGTTTCGAAAGTAAACCTGCTTTCCGGATCGTTTGAGCGGTGTTTGGATCACGACCGCGAGGCTCGGATTCAGAGGAGCCTTCAGCTCTTTGATGTTTTCATCCGAAGCCAGGACCATTTCGCCGCCAAAAAGTGCGCCTTCGTTATATTCGTGCAGCCGGAATCGATTGGCCGTCCCCGACCTGCCGGGCAGAGTCACTTGCATTCGCGTTTCGTCGATGTCTTTTTTCTTAAGCGCGTCGGCGAGTTTTGTGGGGGTTTTGAACACCGAGTTTCCAAACGGCATCAGGACGCTTCGAAGGCGCGCAGCCAGCGGGGCGGCACACCGAGCCCCTTTCAGCGTGCCAAGCTCGGCGACGATCTCCCGGACCGGTGCGGACAGAGCTTGGTGGAGCGCGAGCTCGACCACCGGGCGTCTGCGCCGCCAGTAGGCGCGAAGCTCGTCCAAAAGAAGGGACGCCGCACCGCTCGTGGCACCCGCGAGGCCGCTGCCGACGAGCGGAATGAATTTCAACCCTCGGGACAAGACTTTTACGTACGATGCCTTACTTTGCCGATCCAATCCGATGGCAATGTTTGTTGTCATTTTTTGCACCACGTACCCCGTCACGGACGCCGCGAACGTGTCCAAGTCCTTCTTACCTTGACTCGTCACCACGAGCAACAGCCGTGAATCCGAGCATATCTGCGCCGTGGTGTCCGCACACGCTCGCAGCAGAACAAATGGAAAATACTTGCCGATGTGATTTTTGAAGCGGTCTGTTTCGTTCAGCATTGTCACTTTGCCCTTTTCGTGTTTGCTGTCCGAAGCCTCGAGCGTTTCCATTACGGTGCGCACGAACGAGTCGAAATGACAATTGGAATTTTGTTTTTCTTGATCCGGATCGCACCTGAACACGTCGTCTCGCATTGGAAATAATTGTAAGTTCAGGCATTAAAAAAAAAAATGTGTTTTTTTTTTTTTTTTGAAAAAAAAAAATCAAATGCTGTGGTCCGGGTCCAAGCGCGCAGAATGCAAGCAAGTTGAAGAACTCCTTTGGAAAGAAGGCAATCCCATCATCGTGACCGACGAACACGAACGCGTTGTTGGGGTCAGCGCGTCGTGGCTGGAGCTCTGTGGGTACGATGCGCAGAAAGTTTGGGGACAAACGCCCAAAGACCTGCTGCACGGTCCGCACACGGACCGCCAAGCGGCGAGGGATTTCTCGACGCATATCCGAACCGGCCACGGTCGCGTCGTCATTTTGAACTACCGGAAAAACGGTACGCCGTTTAGGAACACGTTGCGCGGCATTCGTTTTGGCGATCTGCTGGTCGCGCAGACCATACACGCAGAAAATTTTCCACCCGACTTGAAACAAAAAATCGACAGAGACACTCAATATAATTTATAATGTCCACCGCGATCGCGTTGGTGGACGCCCACACGGACAATGCGGCCATCCGACGCGCGCTCCGTTTGACCTGTCGATTAGACGCCCTCGTCTGCCGACGCCCGTCGTGCCTCGCACACACATTTCAAAGTCGGCGGGTTCTCGCCGCGTGGCGCGAACGCACGCTCGTCCGAAAGTGTGAAGTGCGCAGGCACATGTCCTGGATGCGCCGCCTCCACGGGGAAGACGATCCAGTCGTCCCATATTAGCAAGCGTTCACGGTGGACCGCGCGGGAGTCGGAAACGTCAAACGCAATGGCGCGGCGCCGCCACGCCATCGACGAAACGTCAGTAACAGAAACCCGACGGGTGCGGACGCGTGAAAGGAATAAACATCTGCACGCCCCCCCCCCCCCTTTTTTTTTACCTAAAAAAAAATAGCGGTAAATAACAAAAATCCGACATGCGAGACACGTTTGCATTCAGATCTGGACTTTTGACTCCCAAACCCAGAGCGCAGCCGCCAGAACTCGACGACGACAAATCGCCAGATTTGATGGGCTCGCTAGTCGGAACGCCAGTAGGCACCACAGCAGGCACAACGCCAGCAGACACCACGCCATCACTCACCACGCCATCACTCACCACGCCTGCAGCAAGGCCAATCAACGAAGTCGACACGTCAGGAATGGATGCTCCCGTACGCCAGTCCTCGGTAGGGTCACACGATATCGATACAACCGTCAACACCACGCGGCCAGGCGGCTTATGGCCGAAAGGTACACCGGGGCCACAGCTGCCGGAGCTGCAAAAAGAACGAATAGAAAAACGAAATGAACAGTGCCGGTCGCTCAAGTTTCTGCCGGATCCGTGTGCGGGTACATCTAATGCACGCTCCAATGTCTGGGTGGTTTCTCGCAATGAAAAGATTCTTGAGACAGTCCTCATAGGTGAGAATATGGACTTTTTTCTCAGAACAATCGCTAAAATTATGGGGGTCCGTGTGGTGCTTCTGCCGCGGCTACAACTCGAAATTTTGAAGCAACTTATAAACGTAGAGAAGCACCAGTTTAGAACCCTTATAGACATGACTGCAGATGTGCGAGAGTTTAGAAAAGAAGCAACATCAATAAAAGAAGGCGAATTCGGCATGGGATTGGTGTCTTTTAAGCAAGACGAGAATGGTCATCGCATGATCCTGATCATCAGAAACACGGGCAAGGAGCTGGAATGCTACATCATCGACTCAAATGGGCGAGCAAATCATATAAAAAGTATGATGAGAGTCGCAACGGTCCGAAAATCTCTCCCGAAGCTCTTATCGACCAAAAAATTTACACTAACAGCCTTGGACACACACAACGTGAACTTCAGACCCATGGACGAAACAATTGAGTTTTTAGAAGGTAGTTTTCAAATGAAGATTTCCAGAAAGAACAGAGCTCATTGCAGACATTTCGCACTTTTTTACGCAATAGAGATACTGTCCATGTCCAAAGGACAGCTCTACGATGCTAATTATTTGACAAGTTTTCTTTATATCGACTTGCTTCGGCGAACCCAATATCCGCTAACTGAGCCACATAGAACGATTGAGAAGCCGACCCTTGCGCCTGCAGCGCCACCGCCTCCGTCTGATCTGCCTGTTCCTACACCGCCTCCGTCTGATCTGCCTGATCCGCCACCGCCTCCGATTCCGCCTCCAATCAATACGGTACCTCCGCCGACTCCTGGGCCTGCTCCTATAATTCGCGCACCAACCCTCAGCTTCAAGGAGGAAGCAGAACTGATGCTTTACGCGCGTGCGTTGGCGCTTGGCATATGCAAAGAAGTGAACAATTACATCAGTTCCCCGGACGCGTCTGAAGACCAAGAAGTTGTTCAGGAAGGCTTACTTCTCCTCAGGGGTATCGATTTAGATGAGAACACGTTCAAGGTTTACCGTGAAAGGGATATCGGGCTGAATTAGAACGTTGAAGTGACGGGATCGTGGCGACGGTGTGCCAACAATAAAATAAAAAAAAAAGAAAATCAACAACATTATTTAAAAACAAATGATGGAGGTTCCGCGCTCACCGGACAAGGGAGAACTGTTTTTAGCGGCCGCGTGCGTGTGCTTCGCGCTGACGATGCATCCTATCGGCTTCGCTGTCGCTGTTAACGGGTTGATCTGCCACCTAACCGCTGCGTTTGGGCATCCTTCCCGACATGCGTGTTTTTACTGGGACGCTGCTGTGAACGCGTCGTTCATCATTTTTACCAATTGTTTTCCGAAAGCGCAACCGATACTGGCAATCATAAGTTCGTTTGCAATCGTTTGCTTCTTCATCAACAACCGAGGAAACAAAAAGCCGAATCCAACTTTCCATTTTGTGTGTGTGCAGCTTCCGCTTTTCATTGGTTTGTTATGGTTTAATAATAACGCATGAGCCGGTCGCGGTTGCGCATCTGGCACACCCCCATGAAATTCGTTCCATACAAGTCTCCGGATTCCTTCTCGACGAGCCCGGTCCAGAACGGACCGCCCTTCTTCTTGCCCTTCTTCGTCTTCTTCACGATGGCGCTGCGCGCGCCGCGGTCAAACTCCACCAAGAACGCGCCGCCCGTCTGCACCAGCGCGTTCCGGTACCGCGAATCCGCGCGCGCCTTGGCGAACAGGATGGCGCGCCAGAGCACGGCTTGGGCCTCGATGTCGCCGTTCGCGACCAGCGGGCGCAGTCGCAGCGGCGTCTTGAGCTTCTTGTTGTGCGCAGGGTTCACCACCATCTTCGCGACGATCCCGTCCATCGGCACCGAGCCCTTCCCCCACCACGCCATCTTCTCCTCCGCCTCCGCCCCCATGTACTGCCCGAATCCGCGCAGGTCGCCGAGGTCGCCGTCGACGGTCAGCCGCCAGACGTCGACCGGATTCACCTTCAGGCTTTGGTAGGCGTGCTCCGAGGTCCAAAACAGGTTCCCGCGGAACTCCATCGGCTTCTCGAGCCGCGCGAAGTTCGAGAGGGGCTTCAATCCGGAAGCGTTGCTGGCCGCCGAGTTGAAGCACAGCACACGCATCCCGCCCGCCACCCCGAGCCCCTTGACAATCCGCGGCGGGACCGCCGCGCGGCGCGGCGCATTGGGCGCCGTCTTGGGCGGCTTCGCGTACGGTTTCGCGCGCGCACGCGCCGCAATCTTCTGCAGCTTCTCCGGTTTCGCCGGGACGGGGAAGGCGAGGTCGGCGACGGAGACGGGCGGCGGGTCCACCACCATTGGCACGCTCCAACCGCAGGTTTCAGTTTTTTTTTTGAACATGTTATTTTCCAACTCCGACTCCAAATCTCCATGTAAAAAAAACACAGACACAGAGACACACAGAAAATGCAACGTCGTGACGTTCCGAACCACAGTGTGGCGTTAAGCGATCTTCTGGTGGAAGGACTCCTGAACGAGTCCACAGATTTCCTCCACAATGGAAAAGTGAAAGACGACGCACGCGCACGCGCGGCCGAGGTGTATCGCGAACTCCACCCCAAGAACGAGCCGAACACGGCACGGCGCCCACCACCGTCTCCTCGAAAGCCGACCACCATCGTGCGAAGCAAAACCGACATCGAGAGTACCTCATGCATCATCTGTCTGCAGTCCAAACGTGCAATCGCTTTTATGCCTTGCTTTCACGTCATCTCATGCGAAACGTGTGCGTCGCGCCTTTCGACATGCCCTATGTGCCGCGCGCCGATCGAACGGCAGCAGAGAGTTTATCTTTAAAGCTCCGAAACCTCAATGTCCCTCCACTCCTCGCCTTCGAGGCATTCGGGCTCGTAGGGCTCGGCGTACTCAAACTCGTAGTTGCCAGTGTGAGTGCATGTCTTTTTGAGCACATAGATGATAGAGCCTTGATACAAGTCCAGCCGGCGCGCCGCATCGTGGGTGCTCTCGTACGTCGTCCATTCCTCGGTGTTGCGCTTGCGACCACGGACGGGCTTGGAGCGTTTAAGGGCGTTTGAACGGCGCTCGGTGTTTGTGTCGTACGAGTGCTGGATGTTCTGGGAGCGGGTCACCGC
>MDSW01137976.1_pt1 | contig 10562 bp, 5 predicted proteins | sample 811171 | NCBI WGS metagenome assembly MDSW01 (sample SAMN05326641, study PRJNA326480) | marine metagenome | isolation source: seawater | place: Atlantic Ocean: North West | collected 2012 | reverse complement strand
GGGGAGGGGGAGGGGTAGGAGAGGGGGCGGGGGGCAAGGGGGGGGGCGTCGTCGTTTCCCTCTCTTTTCACCAGTGTAAAGTCGATCAATCGCGATCAATCTCGGTTATGGGTCGTTTTCTCGTCTCGGGGGAACCTTCGCGCGCGCGGGTCCCGGCGCGCCGCGCGCACACCTCGCGTCGCGCGTCGGTCTCGGGGCGCGACTCCCGTCGCCGGGACCCGCCCGCGCGCGTCTCGCTCGCCCTCGACCGGACGAGGCGGCACGCGCGCTGACGACGGCGAAGGGGACGATCGGCGCCCCGACGACGGTAGTGGTAGTTCCGCGTCGCGCCGCAGGTGGTACCCGCGGGATAACGGCCGTTCCCATATGTCGGCGTTCGGCGCGCCCCTGCGCGAGGCGTGCGCGGCGAGCGGCGGGGGCGCCCCCCGCGTCGTCTCCGAGTGCATCGCGTGGCTCGACGCGCACGGTGCGTCCGCGCGCGCGCCGCCCGCGCGCACCGCCGCGCCTCCCGCGCTTATCTCCCGCGCGCACCGCCCGCGTCCCCGGTCGTTTCGTTTCGTTCCCCCTCCGCGATCCGAACTCCCGGGACGACGACCGCGACGACCGGCGCTCCCGTCGCGGGCTCCTCTCCCGGGAAAACCCACCCCGCGTCGCGCGCGTTCTCACCCCCACCCCCACCCTCATCCCCGCGCCCTCGCCCTCGCCTCTCAGTCGCCGCCGCGTCCTCCGACCGCGGCTCCCCCGACCGCGGCGCCCGCCCCCCATCGCGCCTCTTCCGCCGCGTCGCCTCGCGATCCTCCGTCGCCGCCGTCGCCGCCAAGTACGCGCGCGACGACCCCTTCCCGCTCCGCGGCGTGAGGGACCCGGCGGTCGTCGCCGGCGCCCTCAGACGATACCTCGACGAACTCCCGGAGCCGATCCTCGGCGGGTTTCGAAGCTGCGACGCCGTCCTCGCGGTGGCGGCGGTGAAGGAGGAGAAGGAGACTGGTGAAGGCGGCGGCGATCGGGGGGGCCCCCCGGGGAGCGCGGCGGCGCGGCGTCGGAGCGGGCTCGGCGCGCGCGCGCGCCCCTCGCGGCGCGTCGCCGCGCTCGCGACGCTTCTCGAGCGCACGCTCGACGACGCGAGCCGCGCGACCGCGCGCGCGACGGCGGCGTTTCTGCGCCGCGTCGCCGAGCGCGACGCGGACGCGGCGGCGCACGCGGAGCGGCGGTCGGCGCGAGGAGGTCCTTTCAGGGGCGGTCGGGACGGCGTCGGCGTAAGTGAGGACGTCGACGTCGAGCGGCGAGTGGACGTCGCGCGCGCCGAGGCGTTCGCGCGCGCGACGCGGGCGCTGGGTGCCCAATTCGCGGAGGCGTTCGCGCGCCCCCGCGGGGGGTACGGCGCGGACGCGGGGAGGGACCTCGAGCTCGCGGCGACGGCGACGGCGACGCTCATCGCCAACGTCGGGGACGCGTTCCCGAGCGGGGGGGGTCCCAAGCGCGGATTCGCCCCCCGCGGGGAGGATGACGATGACGAAAACGAAAACGAAAACGGAAACGGCGCGGCGGCGCTCCGAGCGCGCGCGACGAACTTCGGAACTTCGGACGAACTTCGACGAACTTCGGAACGAGCGCCGAGAAAGAGGGGAGCGGGCGGCGCGGACGAGCGCGAGGGCGCGAGAAGGGCGCCGGGAAGGCACGGGAAGGAAAACGGCGACGACGACGACGACGAGGATGACGAGGAGGAGGAGGACCCCTCGCCGTTCGCGGAGCGCACGGCGCCTCCTCGGGGTCGGCGGCGGTCGAGCCTCGAGCGTCACGAGCGTCACGACTCGTCTCCTCGAGCACCGGGTCCCGCGCGAGTCGCCTCGTCCTCCGCGCGACTCTTCGACGACGGCGGCGGCGGAGGCGACGACGACGACGGCGGCGGCGGCGGCGGCGGCGGGTGCCCCTCCGCTTCGGTCACGATCGGCTCCGAGCTCGCGTCGTGCGTTTCGGCGCTGTTCGCCCCCGAGGACGTCCTCACCGCGGCGTTCGACCGCGTCGCCGGCGCGACGGTGGCGGACGTTCTCTACGCGTCGGACGTTCGCTCGATGCCTCCCGCGGCGCTTCTCGCGGAGAAGACGGCGGTGAAGCGGCGGCTCCGGTCGTTCGACTCGCACGTCTTCGCGCGGGACGGCGGGCGGCGCGCGACGAAGGAGGATAAGAGGCACCTCAGGCCGATGTACCTCAGGCTCGCGCACGTCAAGAGGCGCATCGCCGCCAACGAAAGCGTCGGCGCGGGGAGGTACCGCGCCGCGACGGAGGGGCCCCGAGAGAGACGCGATGATCGTGGAGTGAACGCCGCGTGATATTTACCCTTCGCGGGGAGTCGAGAGAAGCGTGATATCATAAGGGGGGCGGTGCCCTCACGCGGTCCGTGGCTCTCCCGAGCGCGCTCGTCGGCGGCGCCGCGCCTCTCCCTCCTCCCGTTCATACCTTTATTTATGGATGAAGACGAATATTTTTAGTCTCTATTTTCTTCGGCGGTCACTCACTCGTCGTCGTCTTCGTCCTCGAGGTCTACGTTGAGCGGGATCATGACGGCGTTCGCCCCCGTGGTGTCCATCTTCGGGAACTTCGTGCTGGCGGGGATCCCCGCCCTCACCTCGTCCTGCGCCCCCCACTCGGTCAGGAGCTCCGCGACCGCGTCGAGCTGCTCGACGTACTGCGCCTCCGTCATCGGGAAGGACTTCTGCCCGACGAACTTCCACATCACCTGGAGGTACAGCCCGAGCTTGTTGAACTGGTCTCGGCGCTGGTGGATGCGCGTGTCGTACAGCTTCCCCCACTTGGCGACGACCAGGCCCCGGAGCTCCTCGCCCGTCATCGGCGACCCGGGCTCGGGCGCCCCCGCGGCCGAGTCCGCCGTCGCGACGCCGCCCGCGCTCGAACCGGCATCCTCCTCCGCCATCTGCGCCTCCAGGAACGAGAAGAGATCGTCGTCGTCGTCGCCGTCGTCGTTCCCCCCGGCCGCCGCGGACGCCCGCACGCGACGCGCGGGGACCGCGGGAGCGCCGCGAGGGGGCGATCGGCGACGACGACCGAGGCGTCGCGCGGAGGCCGAGACGCGCGCGAGCGCGACGGGAAGCGCGGCGCGAGACATGGTGTTGGGCACGCCGGGCGCGCGCGCGGAAGCGGCGCGAGGACCCGAAGCCGCGGGAGCGGACGTCCGCGGGAGCGGGCGCGAGAGGGCGCGGGAGAGGCCGCCGGTGAGGCCGCGAAAGCGAAGGCGCGAGGCCGCGGGAGCGGGGGCGCGAGGCGAGTCTTCGTCCGAGCGCACGCGCGACGGGAGGAGTGAGTGCTTGTACAAGATCTGTCTATCCATCCAGACGCCGAGACGCGCCGCGCGCGCCGCGTCACTGCGCCACGTGCCACCGCGTGATGATTCAGTCGCGAATAAATGTCGTCGACGAGGTGACACGTGGATCAGAGTACAAGTAAGTAGTCTTGCGTTCCCCGCCACCTTCGCCCCCCCCCCGTCCTCCTCAGGGCTGGGAGCAGAGAGCAGCGCCTCCCCCCTCCCCCCCACCCCCCACCGCCCCCTCCTCGCGCTCAGAGGCCCAGGAGCCGCGCCCCCGCGAGCGCGAACGCGAGCGCCGCCCCCGCGCCGACGGCCGCGGGGACGTCGCGCGCGACGGCGTCGCGATCCGCGCGCGCGAGCAGCACGCGCCGGGTGTACGTGACGAGCGCCGCCGCGAGCGATAACGCCGCGAGCAGAGCGTTCTCGAGAACCGCCATCCGGCTCGCGATCCGCTCGCCGCGGCGTGTATTGCGGCGGTGTGTCTGAGCGTCGATCGGTTTATCGGCGGCGGCGTTCGCGGCGTGTACCGATCGGTCCCCGTCGTCGCGGCGAACCCGCCGACGGTTGACGTCCGCGCTCCCGCCGCCCTCCCCCGGGACGATTTCGCGCGCGTTCCCCCCCGCGACCCCTAAACCCTGGTTCTTGATCGCCGCTTGGATCCGGCTCGCGTCGCGGCGGCGGCCCGAGACGGCGTCGTTGACGCTTCTGCACGTCCTCGCCGCCCACGCCGCGCCTCCGTCCCCGGCGACCGTCGCGGCGAGCGCGTCCATCGTCCGACACGCGCCAAGGGCGGCGAGCGCGAGCGTCGGCGCCAGCGCCTCCACCTCATCCTCCGGCGCGGTGTCTTCGCGCGCGCGAATGAGCAGCGCCTCCGCCTTCTCCAGGTCGCGCGCCGGGACGCCGACGCCGTGCGCGTACGCCCACGCGAGGGAGACGGAGCCCTCCGGGGTTCCCGCGGCGGACGCGGCGAGGTAGTGGTGCGCCATCGCCTCCGCCGCGGAGGCGCCCGGCGGGGGGCGCAGGGGCGGCGTCGGGAGGCGTCGGCCGCCGCCGGAGCCCTCCTCCTTTTCCTCCGAAGAATCCGAAGAAGAATCCGAAGAAGAAGGCGCACCCCCCGAAGCCTTCGAAGCGCTCGCGGCGACCGGTTCGGGGTCCGTCGGCGGCGCGGGGGGCGGCGCGGCGTTCCCCGCGGGGCCCCGAGGGCCGAACCGACGAGGCGGCCCCGGCGGGTTCGAAGGCGAACCCGCCGCCGCGGAAGAGGGTCTTCGCCCTCCGTTCCGATCCGGATCATCCGCGTCGGAGGACGCCGCGTCGACGTCGCGATTCGTATGCCGCGTCGATTCGTATTCCTCCCACGCGAGGTCCCCGAGGTCGATCCGCGCCTCGTCGTTCCCAGCCTCCGCGCTCCGCGTGAACATCTCCGCCGCGATCGAGCGCGCCAGCGCGTCCAGCTCCGCGAATAATACCGCCGAAGCCGCGGAGGGAGCGGCGGAGGGAGCGGCGGAGGTAGCGGCGGAGGTCCCCGCGGAGGTCTCCGCGGAGGTACCCGCGTCGGGATCGGGGTCCCCCTCCCCGAAGCCCGCGCGGCGAAGCGCGAGGGCGCCGCGGCGCCTGAGCACGTACCCGCAGTTCGCCGCCGCCGACTCGGACCCGCGCTCGGCGAGCGCCGCGAACCGCACAATCGCCGACCAGGGGTCGAGCGAAGGCGAGGGCGAAGCGTCCGAGGAGAATCCGAGAGAGGAGGAACGCTCCGGGTCCGAGTCCGAGTGCGAGTGCGAGTGCGAGTCCTCCTCCGAGTGCTCCTCCGATCGCTCCTCACCCGCGCCGCCCCCTCGTCCTCCCCACCTTCCGCGGCCCCCATCTTCTTCCTCCCCACCGTCTTCTTCCTCGTCCCCGTCGTCTTCTTCCCCGTCCCCGCCATATGAATGGTCTTCCTCCTCGCTCATCAACAACGCGTCGTCGTCGTCGTCCACGACCTTCTTCCCGTCCATCACGGCGATCGCGTCCTCCGTTTCCTCCGCGACGCCGGTCCGTTCCTCGAGGAACACCGCGTACAACCTCGCCGCCTCCGCGCAATCCCTCTCGGTCCCGTCCCCCGCCGCCTTCGCCGCGGCGAGCGCGTGCGGCGCGCGCCAGTGCCCCGCCTCCGACGCCGCCTCGAAGCACTCGTACGCCTTGGCGGCGTCGGGGCGATTGTCCGGCGTCCCCGCGCCGCTCTGGTACAGCGCCCCCAGGTTGAACCACGCGTCGGGGTCGCCCCCCTCGGCGCCGCGCTCGAAGTGCGCGAACGCCGCCGACGCGTTCTTCACCCCGTCGCCGCCCCACCCGTTGTACCTGAGGACGCCCAGCCCGTTGTGCGCCGCGGGCACGCCCGCGGCGGCGGCGTCGCGAAACCGAGCCGCCGCCTCGTCGCGATCGGGGGGCTCGCCGCCGAGGCCGCGCATGCGCATGTACCCCAGGTTGAACCCCGCGAGCGCGTCGCCCGCGTCGGCAGCGACGCGGAAACGACGGAGCGCCTCCGCCTCGTCGCGGGGGACGCCGCGGCCGAGGAGCGCGCGGTACCCAAGGTGCCTCTGCGCCTCGGCGACGCCGCGCTCGGCGAGGTCGCGCTCCATCGCGATCTGCGCCGCGCCGTCGCCGCCGAGGTCGTCGAGGTCGCCGCCGGGGGCCAAATACTCCCAACCGGCGTCGTCGTCGCCGAGGTCGACCCCGGCGGCGTCGTCGAACCAGCCGAGACCGAGCGGGAACCCGACGCCGAAGAGACCCCCGAAGAGACCCCCGCGGCGGCGACCCAACGCCCCGGGGGCCCCGGGATCGAACCCGAAATCGTCAAACGGATCGAAACCGTCGCCGCCGCCTACGCCTACGCCGCGACCGAAAACCAGCCGCGAGACGAGCGTCCCTACGACGCTCCCGCCGCGCGGTTCCCCGGGGAGCCGCGCGCCGAACGCGGCGTCGCGCGCGCGGTCCCTGAGCCTCGGCGTCTCGCCCGGGAGCATCGCGTCGCCGCTCGCGTCCGCCTCCTTCGCGGCGTCGTCGGCGGCGGGCGCGAGGTGCCGCAGCGCCTCCTCGCACCGCGGCGCGCGACGCCGCCCCGGGAAACGAGGAGGAAGCGTACCGCCGGTGATGAACCCGCCCGCGTCGCGTCCTCCTCCGGGCGAAGTCCCTCCCGCGCCTCCTTCGATCATACCCCCTCCCGCTCCCGCCCCTCTCCCGCGTAACGCGCGGTGGCCCATCGCGAGGCGCGCGTCGAACGACCCCATCTCCGCGGCCACCTCGAGCGCGGCGCGCGCCCACCGCCCGGGCCTGGCGCGCGCGGGGTGCGCGAGGGGATCCGAGCGGCTCGGGTCGCGCGACATCCAGGGCTCGGGCGGCGACGACGCGGCGAACGCGGGGGAGGCGGCCCACGCGGGCTCGCCCGCGCCGCGCTCGAGCACGCGGGGGGAGGCGAATTCGAATTCGAATTCGGGTTCGGGTTCGGATTCGGATTCGGGGGCTGCTTTGTTCGACGCGCCGATCGCGCCGCCGCGCGATTCGGAGTCGTCCGCCGCCAGAGGCGGGGCGCCGACGAGGGCGCGCGCGTTGCCCCGCGGCGGGAAGCCCCGCGGCGGGACGAGCCCCGCGTCCACGAGCGCGGCGAGGAGGAACAGCGCGTCCGCGACCGCGGGCCAGTGCGCGGGAACAAGGTCCGCGGCGGTCAGAGGCGACGAAGCCGACGCATCCTCCTCCGCTTCCGCGGCGGCGTCGTCCGGGTCTTCCAGCTTCGCGTACGCTTTCGCGGCGTCCAACGCGCGCTTCAGCGCCGCCGCCGCGTCGCGAACCGGAGTATTAGTATTCTCCCGGGCGGCGTCTTTGTCTTTGTCTTTGTCTTTGTCTTTTTCGTTCGCGGCGGCGGAGTGACCTTTACCCGCGTCGGCGGCGGCGACGGCGGCGAGGATTTCGGCGGCGCGGGTCGACGACGACGCGGGGGCGTCTTCGAAGTGGAACCGAACGGAGACGCTTCCGTCGCGCGCCGTCTCCAGCGCCACCGGCGTCCCGGCGTCCACGCCGGCGACGAACTCGCGGTCTAGATACTCGTCGAGGTCGTCGGAGTCGGAGGCGTCGGAGGAGGGCTCCGCGGAGTCCTCTCCTCCTCGGATTATTCGCGATCTGTCTTCCGCGGCGGTTGACGTGGGGGTCGTCTTCGCGCGCGGCGCGTCGAACGCTCGGAGGATCGGGCGCGTCGCCTCCGCGAGGGCGGTCCGGGCGCGCTCCGCGGCGGCGACGCGCTCGGGCGCGTCCACCCCCGGGCGGGCGGGGAAGGCTCGCTCCGCGGCGCGTCGGCGCGCCTCGCGGCGCGCCGCGGCGTTGGTCTCCTTCGCGCGCGCGAGCGTGGGCGCGGAGGCGACGAACGCGAAGGCGTCGCGGAACGCCGCCGGGACGTCTCGGCGTCGCGCGTCGCCGCCGTACAGCGCCCGCTCGAGCGCGCCGAGGCGCGCCTCGAACGGCGCCGCCTCCGCGTCGAGCGCCTCCAGGAGGGCCGCGTCCGCGTCGTCGCTCGAGGCGGCGTCCCCCGCGTCCCCCGCAGCGCCCGCCCCGGCGCCGGACGCGAGCGCCGGCGACGCGAGCGCCAGCGCGAGGAAGAGCGCGAGCGAGATCGCGGCGCGGGACCCGCCGCGCCGGGGAGACCCGCGCCGCGCCGCGAAGCGCGCGACGAGGCGCGGCGCCATGGGGGGAACCCCGCGGCGACCCCAGGGGGACGCCGATGGACCCGCCGAGGATGGACCCCGCCGAGGACGGACCCCGCCGAGGACGGACCCCGCCGAGGAGGGCGCCCGCGCGATGTGACGAGCGCGCGCGGGCCGCGGAGGACGACGACTACTCGCGGTCGTCGAAGCGCGCGGAAGGCGCGACGATCGCCTCTTCATCATCAGCCTGTATAAAATCGTACGCGGATTTTTCGGCCCGCGGTCATCACACATCTGTTGTTTTACAACGAGACGCTCCCCTACGAGGTCTCCTGTTATACACTCGACGTCTTTTCAGACGTCACGCCGAGTCGAAAAATTACCCGAACGTCTCCCCCACCACGTCACGCGTAGTAGGGCCCGCCCCCCTTATGAATATGATGAAACATACACCCGTCGCGCGCCGCCTTCAGGGCGCTCTCGTCCTTCGTCACGAGCTCGTCCTCGTGAGGTCGTCGCGGCTCGCGCCGCCGTCGAGTCCCTCCCGCCGCCCCGCCGCCGCCTCCTTCTCCGCCTCGCGCGCGAACCGCGCCGCGGTCTCCGTGCTGAGCCCCCGCCGCCACGACTGAAACGGAATCTTCCCCTTGAAACCCCCCGCTTCGTACTCGCTCCGCATCTTACGATCCAACGCGCGACGCTTAGACAACGTCGCGCCGCCCTGGCCCTGGCCCTCTCCGCGACCCTTGCCGTCCAGGGACGCGCTCGACCCGCGCGAACGCTTGAGCGAATCCGGCTTGGGGTCGCCGAGGCCGCCGCCGCCTAAACCGACCCCGTCGCCGCCCGAACCCCCGGGACCCGCCGCGGCGAGATCCGACGACGCCTTCGCGTGCACCGCCGCGCCCCCCTCGGAACTCGGCGCCCCCCCCGGGGGGAAGCGCGAAGGCGAGGGCGAGGGCGAGGGCGCCTCCCCGCCCCCCGCCGCCCCCGCGTCGTCGTCGCCGTCGCCGTCGCCGCCGCCGCCGTCTCGGCCACCGCCGCGCGCGAGCGCGAGCGCCGCCATCGCGCCGCCCCCGCCCTGCACCGTGGGGTCGCCCCCGTCGCGAAGGAGCTCCGTCACGGTGAGCGCCGAATAGCTGCGCACCCCCCCGGCCCCGGCGGCGCCCCCGAGCGCGGCGACGCCGCCGCCGCCGCTCCCGGAGACGACGTCCGCGTCCGTCCCCCCCCTTGACCCCGACCCGGACGGCTGTTTCCCGCGGCGGCCGTTACCGTTACCGACCGTCGCCGACCGTCGCGCCGCTGCGTCTCGCGCGAGCGCCGCGTGGGCCTTGTTGTTGACGACGAAATCGTCGAGCTGGAGCGTCTCCGTCGACCCGCCGCTGAGCGCGATCGTCTCCTCGCTCGGGATGAAATACGCCACCGCGCCCGGCGGCGGCGGCGCGCCGGGCTCCAGGGAGACGAGCCGCCCCGCCGACGACGCGCGGAGCAGAGCGGTGACCGCCGCCTCCGCGTTGGCGCGCGCGTCGCTTTTCGACCGCCCGCCCTCCGTCCCCGAGGGCGCCAGGTGCTTCCCCTCCCTGAGCTTCTTCTCGTTTCGCTCGTTCTTCGCCATGAGCTGCTGGAGCTGCTTCTCCGCGCGCTCCGTGCGCTTCTCCAGGTTCTTCACCTTCTGCTTCTCCTGCCGCTCGAGCGCCTTGGCGTGCTTCTTCGAGTGGCGGTCGAGGTCGAGGCGCGTCATGTACGTCATGCCGCAGTCGGGCACCTCGCACTTGAACGGGCGCTCCAGCGTGTGCAGCGCCTTGATGTGCACCTTGAGCGCGTTGCGGCTGGAGAGGTACTTCCCGCACGACTCGCACTGGAACGGCTTCACCCCGAGGTGCGTCTTCTCGTGCGACTTGAGGTCGCCGCTGCTGTAGAACGCCTTCCCGCACCCGTCGAATTTACACGTGAACGGACGCTCGCCCGTGTGCGCCTTGCGCACGTGGATCGCCTTCTGCGTCGCGTGCTTGAACGAACGACCGCACCCGTACGGGCACGCGATGTGACCCGTGCTGTACGGCGTGGAGATCTTCGTCACCACGTTGTTCACGATCTTACGCCTGTGACGTTTTATTAACGAAGAAGAAGAAGAAGAAGAAGAAGAAGAACGCGGTTTAGGGTTTACGTTTACGGAGTGAGCGCGCGAGGTGGGCGACCGAACGCGCGGCGCGGCGCGGCGTTCAAAAGGTGTTCAAAAGACTTTTTGGGCGAAAGCGAAAGCGAAAAGGGGTCGAAAAAGGCGTCGGTCAAAGGCGCACCTCCCCGCGGGGGAGGAGAAAGAAGGACGAGGGCAAGAACGCCGAGTCGAGACCGCGCGGGTCCTCCGTTCGTCCCCGCCCCGCCGCGCGGCGCTCGCACCGGGTCGCGAGCCGAGGATGTCGATCCGAGCGAAAGCCGCGTTTGCGGAGACGCGAACGATCCATCATCATCCGACGCGGGACGCGGGCGGAAAAAGGGACGGCCGAGGTTGGCCCGCCGACGTTTCGGACGTCGCGGGGTCGTCGCGGCGCGGCGCGGTCCGGGGTCGGCGCGGGGGG
>MDSW01115350.1_pt1 | contig 10562 bp, 4 predicted proteins | sample 811171 | NCBI WGS metagenome assembly MDSW01 (sample SAMN05326641, study PRJNA326480) | marine metagenome | isolation source: seawater | place: Atlantic Ocean: North West | collected 2012 | reverse complement strand
GTAAACCCGGCTGCTTTTATCCTGTCACTTATGGATCCCCCGCCTCCTGCAATACCTGCTATGTCATCACTAGAAAACCCTGTGATTTGATCCCACCCGGAGCTTATATGTAGCAACGTATTATTATCTTGCCCCAAAGGTTTTTCTGGATTAATTTTGGTTACTATGTCTTTTTTCCTAAATACAAGATAACCTTTTTTATTATTACTAGACTCCGGAAGCTCCACAGGAAAAGTAACAAATGGCTCGTGGCTTTTGACTTTCTTTTGGTCATTTAAAGATTTAGATGTTACTTCATATACATCTATAAAAGTTCCATCTTCTTGCTCTTCTTTTACAAGTTTACACTCCTCTAAAAACAATAAAGTTTTAGGTATTTTACCATCAAGGAACTGACTATCTATTTTTAAGCCCTCTACGTTTTGATCGGACCACAAAACATTATCCATTAGGATCTCTTGCTCTCCAAAATATTTACCTGAAGAATTTACTCTAGCTTGATAAAAATTATCCGCTTCCCCCTCCTGCTGAGGAGACTCTGATATGTAAGGGTTGTATTCTGTGAAGCCAGCTAAACGAAGTCTATAGTTATACTCTGGATAGTTTTGGTGTACCTGATTATCGTGACTATAACCAAAAACATTCTTAATAAAAGTTAGATTATTCCCATTTGGCTTATGATCTTCTTGATGTGGCATACCTTACTCCTGAATAATATTACACTTTATCGGCCGGAGATCTCCCTAGGATCAACGTAATAATATGAAGTAGGGTCCTCTTCTATTGATCTAGAAGCCAACTCACTAAATTTCCAGTTAGCGGAGCCCACTTGCTCAGGGGAGCCTTCAAATCTCTTAAAGAAAGGATCAACAAACTCTCCAGCTATGGCTCTAAAGTAAAAATCCATTTGAGCATAAGGTGAGGAGTCTAAAAGCGCATTTTTACCCACTTTTGGTATAAGCTTTAAAAAGTAAAACCTAGGATAACAAGCTCCTTGAGGCCTATACCCATAACCTTCATGTACTTCTGTTGAGGTCCCGTAGTCTCCTAACATCATTCTCTTACAGTTATAGTCAGTATTCTTGTGAAATAAATATTCAATAACGGCATTTTCGTCTGTTCTGTACGGTTCCTCTATTAAGGTCTCTAAATCAACGCCAGAATAACCTTTTCTGCCCACTGAAAGCCTACCTGTCCTAGATAAAGGCCTGTCTAACTCGACTCTGATGATATTTGCTGGCAATATAGAGCCGAATTTACCCCTAGATTTTTTGTAAGAAGGATTTATTTTAGAAATTTCTAAATCCTTTCTGCTTAACGGGTGGACTAAAGTACATTTTTTAACCTTGTAAGGTTTTTGGCTTACGGGTGGACAAGAGGCTCTGTATTTTTTTACATAATCCACAACGCCATAAGAGTCTAAGTTCCCATCATTAGGATTATTAGTATTAAAAACGTAATTGTAATTACTTGAGCTTTTAGATAGAAAAATTTGCAACCTTCTTCCGGGTGAAAATCTACTTTTATTTGTTAATGTAGGAGTCCTCATCAACTCTTCTCTTATCATGTCGTACTTTTCTCCATGCGTCTGCTCGTATTCTTTAGATCTATGGTGGCATCTGTTATTTAAAAAGCCCATAATGTCACTATATACAGAAGGCTTGTATATACCTCCGTTTTTGTAATGTACACTATTCATGAACATGACCCATTCATTACTCTCATACCCGTAAGGAGCAGACTCCCTTATGCTATTTATCTCGTATGCGCCCACTTCAGGAGACGCTGTATCTATATTTATTGAGCTTGTGCTTTCTAAAAAAGTGCTATTAGCATGCCCTGTAAATCGTTGTCCATGACTATACTCTGTTCCATTATATTTTATTTTAGCGCCTTCTTCTGGTATATGTACATAGTATCTTTGACCAGCTATAATAGGCTTATATCTAGTAGAAGGTAAATTATCAATACTCACGCCAAGAGAGTCGTGAAATCTACCACTAGGATCTAAAGGCGGCTCCATATTATCTAAAATAGTTGATTTAGCTTTTTTAGGTAAGTTTGGATTAAATCTTCTAAAATACAAAACCCCTTTACCTCCCTCTACTCTATAATTTATTAAATGAACTCTATCTGCTACTCTTAAATAAGAACTTATAAATTTTCTAGCAGACTCATATATTGGGTTGTAACTTACTTTTTGCCTTAAAGCTTTGACGGCCTCGGCTCCGTTTATATTGGCAGCGGAACCGTACTTTATATAATTTTTGAAAACCTTATTTGACTCGTAAAATCCGTGACCAGCTTGATCTGCGCCTTCTGGGTCAAAACCAGCCATAGCAAGTAAGCTATTAGAATCACCAGCTTTCTTTGCTGTAGTAACTCTAAGTAAAGAATAAGCATCTTGAAAAGTAGGCCTTTGCTTTAGTAATATTGCTGGCTCCAAGGTGATAGTTACAAACTTATCGCTATCGTTCATTTTAATTATTTGTATTTTGTAGCCTTGGTTTGTATCGCCTTTTTTTGCATAAGTATATATATCAAAGTATCTATTTATAAACTTAGCGTCTGGATCTTCTTCATTTAAAGACCCATCTCTTCTATTACTTAAATAAATTCTGCCTTCGCTTGTTTTATTAACAAAAAGTATTGCGCCACCTTGAGCGTAATCTTTTACTGTGGTTCCGTCATCCTCATACCTTAAAATCTTTACCATGTCCCCTCTAGATAAAGAAATGTCTTGATGAATTTCCAAATAGCTAGCTTTGAGATTTCCATTATCATCGTTACCGCCATCAGATACTTTAAATTCAGTAGTACTAGGCGAACCGCTAGAAACATAACTCATTTTATCAAAAGTAGTATCAATACTATTAGAATAAGGATTACCAAAAGCTATTATTGTGTCAGGCTTGTTCCCCTGATCCTCGTAGGCTTTACTGTATGTTTTGTAAGCTGTTTCCGTTAAACCTGCTTGAAAATCTCCCTCTGTTGGAAAGACTCCCTTAACTGGTGGGCCGTCTTTTGTAAAAGGCACGATCTCAAATTCTATATTTCCTGTGCTAACGGGCTTCTTAAAATAAAATAACTTATTATATACATAAGCTGCTCCTTTTGCTGAACTTCTATTTACTTTATATGAATATTTTCTATGTATTAATGTTTCATGTATTACTTTCGTATTTTGCCATATACGCAATACGAACTTCATATCGTCATTTGTTAAACCGTTTGTTTGTAAATAATATCCAGCTAGGCAAGGAACTGCTCTTCTCCTTTTCTGCTTCTCATTCAATAAATTACCTAATTTTAATGTTTTAGAATCATTTTTACTACTTAAGTCATCACTAGAGAACTTAAACAGTAAGTCGTTATCAGGGTTGTCGGCGGCAGAACCATCATCTTTATAACCTTTATTACTCCTAAATCTTAAAGTCTTTCCTCCTCCTACATGATAAGAAAATTCAGTTGTAGTGCGTGTGGGGCCATCGTAGTTTTCAAGAGGAGATGTTTCTGTAGTTTCTGTAGCTTTGCCGTTTACCTTACCTAGCCAATTATCAGTTGAAGACCCAGACTCTATCTCAAACTTTAAAACTGGCCTGTACTGGTCTATCGAAGCGTAGCCCATGTCATCAGTAGCTATGCTGCTTGCGCCAGAAGTTTGCTTTTTTACTTTAACTCCCAAAACTGGAGCTAAAATATTTTGCCTTATGTAGTAACTATAGAAATCAAAGCCAACCTTACATATATTCAAAGGTCCGGATGTCCTAACGCTTCTTTCTCCGTATACCTGCTCTCCTCTATATCTCTCTCCGGCCTCCTTAACAAAATTTATAACAGGAGCATCCCAAGTTTTTTTCTCGCAGAACAAACTTCTTTGTTGTTCGTTACCTTTGAAATAAAAAGTATACGCCCAAAGAGCCCATTGCAATAGGTCTTTAGCAGCATTTTTTCTTTTTAGAATACCAAGAGAGGGAGTTTTTCTTTCTCCAGTATATTTATCAACGTACGAGCCACGGTAAACACTAGGGGGATACCGCATATAGACATGCTGACTAGCATATTCTGGAAAATAATGATCAGAAGACCTACCTACCCAAAAGAGACTTTTACTAAAAAGCACAGGGTCATGTTCAGAAGGAAGATATCTTTCCGAGCCTTTCCTCCATTCTGACCTTCTTTTTTTACTATAATTAGAAGAAGGCAAAAAAGCTCCTCTCTGCCTAAAAGAGTTAGACCAAAAAACACTGTTGCTATGCACAGCCCTCGAAGTCTCCACTAATCCGTCAAATAAGTTGCCCTCAGCCCAAGGACCCATTTTTTCTATTTTTTTATTTTCTGCTGTTACCCTACCGAATATATAAGCATTTAAAGGGTTCATAACATTTGCGCCCTGAGGCGTACCCGCCAAAGCTAAAGGCCAGTTCCCTTCTCCTGTTTCGGCAGTGGGGAGCTCTATGTTATAGTAAACTTTCCACCATTCGTCCTCTGGTGGACTAGTCCCCAATGGCTGAGCTGGGGTAGCGGTATTTCTTTGCCCTAAAAATATACTATCTGCATAGTAAAATATATTCCAAGCACAAGCCGGACCGGGACCTAACAGCCTCTTATTAAATTCTTTGGCTAGCTTGTTATGATCAGAAGCTTTTGGACATTTATCTTTATCGACAAGAGGTACGCTAGAATAAAAAAACATTTTTTAACTCCATTTAGCACAGCCGATTTCTGTAGGACCTGTGGCTCCACCACCTCCAGCGCCCCTTTCATTACTATTTAAGTCTATCCAACCAACAGAGGTTCCTGTTGTTCCATCTCCTGTATACTCCACATATAAAATTTCTTCTTTATTATATAGAGGAGAGGCTTGGAACTTGCCATCATTATCAAAAAAATGATTAGGTACAGTAATCAAAAATTGTTTTTGATGAAACCCTTCGTCTACATACTTAACATACATAACCTTATGGTCTTCATCTTCTGGGAATTTTTTCCCACTCTTTCCCGTTTCTGTATTTGGAGAACTCCAGTTAGGAATCTTATCGCCTTTAAACTTCCACTTTTCAACCTCGTCTGCCCCCGGAGGCTCTACGGCTCTAACCCTTGCTATGACTCTTCTTTGTTGGTTGTAATATCCCATTTTTTTTATAAAGTTGCTTGTAAGGGGTAGATTCTACTTGTAATAAATTGAGCTCCCCCTTGTTGAAGTCTCTTTTTAGCTATAAAGCCATCTGCACCGCTAACAACTAAATCGTAGACCATAGCTCCAGTGTTGTCTAAATAATTTTTAGCTTTAACAGCTACACGAGGCATAGTTCCAGCAGTTAAATAGTCTTTATAATAATTGTATGGAGCATCGTTCTTGCCCGTGGCTACCTCTGCCATGTCGTCTGCATTTGTTCCAACAAATATTTTCCAGTCAGAAACTTGTTTTGTATAATCATATAAAACAGGGACGCCCGAAGCTCTTTCTTTTGTAGGGTAAGATATTGAATCACCATCAGCATCAGGTATAATAGTCACTATATCAGGAGTATTTTGTCTTTGTAGAAGGAGATACCCATCATTAGTCTTGTAGAATTTTCCTTTAACGCCTCCTTGTAGACTAGAAGACCCAGCGCTTCCACCTGTTGAGCTAGAATCATACATATTAGTAACGATTTCAGAAGCGTATGTTTCTACTAGCTTAGACTCATTTGTGGAGCTTCTGGAGACTAAACCCACGAACTCGTCATCTACAACATTTCCAAAAGTAGCTCCATTAATAGCGGCTACACCATCAGTCCCGTAAGTACCTTGTTCTCCAGTTCTGAAAGTTATTTTTCTTTCTGTCCCTCCCGGATCATACCCTATACCGCTACCACTTAAAGACACGCCGCTTATCAAAGAATACTGAGTAGAATGATCTCCTTCGATATGCTCTAAGTACAATTTGAAAGGTAACCCGTTTGTAGCCTCTGGTTCATTGACGCTTTCAGCATTATAATTAAGACTAAACACTCCGCTTATATCTATAGGAGACTTTCCTCCGTCAATTACTTGCCCGTCAACAAAAGTGCCTTCTACTTCCATTGACGAATATATCCTGCCTTCCAGAAACTGTTCCTGCTCAGGGGGTTGAATACTTAGCTGTATTCCGCTAGCATTCTCACCTTTTTTAGCAAAGACTGTAGACTTTAAAGATGTTTTGCCAAAACTTGTAAACAAATCTAATCCGAAAGGATGATTGCCGATAGGTATGTCTGCAATAGCTTTTAGTTTTAAATCTTTTGTTGTTGAGTCTCCATTTACATCAGCCAGACTATTAATATTAGTAGAGCTATTATCAAACTCAAACATATTATCATTAGCCGTTACTTGGCCCGAAAGTATGCTAGCTTTAAATCCATCGTCAGAAGTAAAAGTGAGAGCGTTAGAGAAAGTCATAGTATCTCCAGCAAAAGGGCCAGAACTACCATACCCACCAGAGGAACCCGATGACCCAGAGCTAGGATATACATCTACATTTAATGAATCAGACAAAGTAATAGAACCTTTCTTACCATAAATATCTAAATCTTTTAAATCTATTGATACTCCATCTGTCTCAAAGAAAAAGTTTCTAATTTTGAAATTTGCTTTAGAACCTTTTGAACATATCAATTCATTATCAATAAAGTAGTCATAAGTAGTAGTAAGAAAAGTGCCTTTAAAATTAACATCTTTATCTTTTTGGTAAGAGTAAACGCACCTATTTTCTGGGTCAAATACTCTACCACTTTTTAAAGTAAAAGTAAGGCTCCTTGAGTTAGAGGCGTTGTTGCTAGCGCCCACAAAGCCAGAGACTCCAAATTTGGCAACGCCAGTAAGATTATCGACAGACATATCTACGTCATAAGACAATATACTATTATCGTCCTGCGTCGAAACTCTTCTATTTTTAAAACCACTTATTTTCATTACATTGACCTGTAAAAAGACATTTTGGGCTGCACTGCTTTAGCTTGCGGCTTAACCATTCTAAACAAAGTATCTAAAGAGGGATCCATGGGCGGTCTATTGCTGAATGCTAAATTTATATAGTAACCCCCTTGGTCAGCCAAAATAGACATGCTATCTAAACCATTTTCTTGCTTTAAATATTGCATTAAATTAGAAACTCCAGAAGACTCATCTAAATATATCTTATAAGTTACAGACTCTCTTGGCGTTGTCACCTGTTGAGAAGATATGTTAGATTTGAGCAAATTATGGTAATTAGCAGCACTAATTGATTGCAACTGTAAATATTCATCGTCTTTATTGGTAGAAATTTGCCCAGTTATATCAGCAAGAATATCTATAGGAATTTCTCCTTCTATTATACCCTGCCTATTGTCAGGGTTATATACAGAAACTATATCTTGGGTTATATCTTGAGTTTGATACTTAACAGAAGACACTGTTGGCTTTATTATAGGCTTAGCCTTGTCTAACCCATCAAGCACGCTTCTTTGCCCCAAATCAGTTACAGTAAGATCTCTATTATATTTCAAAACCCCTTTATGCCCATACTGACTAGGCGCTGTAATAAAATGGAGAGCGCTGTTAACAGTTGCGCCAGATTTTACATCACTATACAACTCATCTCCTAAATTTAAAGTCCTCACCACTGTTCCGCCGCCCGGAACTGTTTCTATTACATTAGTCTTTGTAGTGTTAAGTCTTTTTAAGCTTATAGATAAACCTTTTATTTGATCAGCTTTATCGGGCTCCAACTCTACCGCAAAAGCTGAATCTCTTATGGACTCTAAATCACCACAGTTTAATTTGTCTTGTCCCAGTATTTCGCTAGAGCACATCTCTTCGACAAAATCGTTTTCGCACAAAGTTGTGCACTCTTCTATATCTGAATTTAAAGTCTCATTGCTCCTCGTGCATAAAGACTGTAGCGCATTTATTTCTTCTATAGTATTTCTTCTTAGGTTAGGAGGAGTTATTTCAATATCTCCTATTCTATAAGGGCTGTTATCTTTAGAATCAGACCTATTTCCAGCTAAAGCTATTACAACTTTTACATTACCTGACCTCATTTGCTCTTGGTCAATTACGTTTAAAAGCCTAAGCATTTCTTTGTTTACTCCGGGTGAATTCTCGGTTATTGGCCTGCCTGATTCATCTGAGAACTGCTTCAGTGCATTTCTTACAGCATCACCCATTATTAAAGGCACGTCATACATAAAAAGCTTATAAGGTGCCGTCAGGTCTACTCTTACCCTATCGACTACGTTATCGGGTACGTATGAGTATTTAGTTCCCGCGTCTCCAGCATCTTGAGTAGTTAGGCGGTATGGGTTTAGTAAATTATCTATATCTCTTTGATTTGCAAACCAAGAAGCATTTCTTTCAAAATGAAAAAAACCTCTCTCTCTATTTTTCTTAAAAAAATCTTTCGTGCAGTCTTCTTGAAATTTTTCTATTAACTTATTAGTCTCACTATATAAATTGTTTTTGTATAAATCTCCATCTGTGACCATACCATCAATTTTTAAATCACTTATACTCTGCGCAAACTGAGCCATAGGGGTCTTGTAATGCTGGGTTTGACCATAAAACTCAGAAGACGGAACAGTTTCTAAAGTCTCTAATATTTTGTAATAAGGGTTACAGTCAAAATACTCAGCGGCAGGAGCAGCTAAAGTATAATGTCTTCCTAAAAAATTGTCAGCTATTGACGACTCTATGCTTTGATTAGTGTTTTTTAGATTTTCGTCAACGACAGCTATCATTGCATAAAAATTTGGCTTATAATTTTCTCCGTAATGTAAGTCTAAGTTTTGTAAAGTTTGTGCAAACATGTTCGATAAACCGAGAGAACCTTGCACTTCTGCCATTATTGCATTTGTAACCCTACTTTCTGTCGCATTCCCTCCTTTTCTAGTATAAGACAAAGGAAAGACCTCCCTGAGACCCAAAGCTCGAAAATAACCTTCAGGATCTATTGCGCTTTCATCCCCTTGATTGGCCGCCGCTACATCATGAAGGATAGCGTTTCTTAAGTTGAATTGGTCTCTTAATCCTTTTGCGTATTTACTGAGACACATACTCACAAAAAAATCCTGCCAAAGCATCCCATTTATATAGTTCCTGCCGCGTTTTTGTTGCGCTATACTGTTCAAGGTTTGACAGGAAAATATGACTGGTGAAGAAGACTTTCTTTCTTTTTGCTTGGCGGATGGCCCTCTTGTTAAATTTGATGAAAACGCTTGAGAGTAAGTGCCGTCCAAATCAACAGTGTGGTTTTTAGAATTTATAACTATATCTGAACCACTAATCATATCGGATCCGTGCCCCTTGTCTAATGCATCTATAGATGCGATAGCTGACTCAAATTTACTTTGTATGGATTTATCAGAAAGATTAACTATACCTAAAGTAGGTTTTGTTTGAGAAAAATCCCAATAAAAAGATACTCCTAAATCATTAGCCCAATTTTGTAAAACGTCTTTTATTGTTCCAGAATAGTTTTTAGTAAGTTGATTTATATTTTTTCTATTTGGAAATCTACTCAAATCAACTCTTATACCAAAAGATCTTATTCCATCTATAATGTCCTTGAAGGTATAAGACACATCTTTGACATCACACTCAGACTCAGAAAACTCTTCCTTACCTACTACTATAAACCCTCCTGCCCAAATATTTCCAGAGTCTTGTCTTAGTACTTTATAGTTAAATCTAGGGTCTCCTGTTGGATTAGCTAGTTTTCTATAAACTCTTCTTACGCTTGTTTCTGTTTCTGTAGAACTACATACTAAATAAGGCTTGTCGGTAGAATGTATATTAGACTGATCTGCTACAGAATCATAAGAGCTTATGTTAATTTTTTGAGCTACTTTTTTGGGACACTTTACGTTAAGTTCTACTAAATTAAGAACTTTATTTTTAACTGGATCTATTTCAAAATGTTCATGTATTAAACCAACAAATACTCTATCTAATAATATTGACCCATCTGAATATTGTAAGTTCATTACTTTGCTATCTACATCCGTAGAAATATCATAAGAAGTAAGGAACATATTCTTAAAAATAGAGGCTTTAGAAAATTTTATCTCTACTGGAGAAGTCAAGTCTAAATCTTCTTTGCTAATTGTAAAGTCTCTTGGGTTGCCTGAGTTTAAAGTAGAGCTAATGGTAGTATCTAAAGCTACGTTTATATCTAACTTAGTTGGCTCTCCATTATAGCCCATAGTTGCCGTAGAAGAGTATATTACTCCCCCATAAGCTATGCCGGGCTCATTTAAACCTACTTGAATACTCGGTACTGATACTTTATCTTTTGCCATTTTCCTATATTATTTTACACTTAACTTTCATTCACAAACAAATTAGTGTTGCCTTCTGAATCAAACTCAAAAATTCTATTTCTCTTCTTTCCTGCCGATACTGGGTTTACCCTATCTTTAACTAATACATCTATCGCATTGTTGTTAGACTCAAAATCAAAAGAGTTATTTTCTAAACTCGGTGTAGTTGAGCTTACTAAGCTATTATCTGGTACTTTGTAGTAGTCCACACCCGGGACCTGCCTAACTCCATTTACC
>MDSW01213744.1_pt1 | contig 10563 bp, 12 predicted proteins | sample 811171 | NCBI WGS metagenome assembly MDSW01 (sample SAMN05326641, study PRJNA326480) | marine metagenome | isolation source: seawater | place: Atlantic Ocean: North West | collected 2012 | reverse complement strand
TATAGTTTTAGTTGATCTTTTCATAAATTAAATTTTACCATACTCAGCCCAAGATCCATCATAAATAGATGGCTGATAATTGTTATCAATTAACGTATAAGCAAGAGCCAAAACAGCAGCTGTGATACCAGACCCACAGGAAAAAACAATTTCTTTTTTATGATTTGGACCTAAAATTTGATCAAATTTAGTTTTAATCTTATTTAAACTTTTAAAAGAATTATCTTTTTGAATTAATTCAGAGTAAGGCAAACAAAATGAATTTTCTATAGATCCACTTCTAACGTTTTTTCTTGGTTCAGCTATTTTGCCATCAAATCTATCTTTACTTCTTGCGTCAACAACAAAAAATTTTTTTTTTTTAATATTTGTCTTTATTTGTTCAATATTTTTAACTAGTTTTTTATTTTCTTTAGCTTTGTAGTTTGATTGTGAATATTTTTTTAATTCTTTTGTAGTTATTTTATTTTCTAGTTTCCATTTTTTAAATCCTCCATCCAATATACTTACTAGTTTTGGATTATGACCAAAATATATAAAATTATACCAACATCTACACGAACTCAAAATATCTGAGTTGTCATAAATTATTATCTTGTCATTATTTTTAACACCTAAAGAAGATATATTTTTTTGCCATGTTTCGACATTTGGAAGCATATGCGGTAGATCGGATGTAAGGTCAGAATATTTATCCAAATCAAAAAAAATTGAGTTGGGAATATGATTTTTTAAAAATTCATTATGAGGGTCTCTATTCTGATTAGGCAAATGCCAGGAACAATCAATTATTTTGACGTTGTTTAGATTTTTATATAACCAGTCAGTTGAAACAATCGACATTTTATTTTTTATCCAAATAATTTTGATGATACTCCTCTGCAGGACAATAATTTTTTAAAAGTGATAATTTTGTAACTACTTTTCCGCTTCGTTTTTTATTTTCTAATTCAATTATGTTTTCTGCAATATCTTTTTGGGTTGAATTTAGGTAAAATATTTCACTACGATATTGAGTACCAAAATCGGGACCTTGAGAATTAAGAGTAGTTGGATCATGAAATTCGAAAAAAAATTTTAATATTTTTTCAAAAGAAATAACTTTTGGATCAAATTCTAATTTTACTACTTCGGCATGGCCGGTTAATCCAGTGCATACTTCTCTGTATGAAGTTTTTTCACTTATACCTCCACAATAACCGACTTCTGTTCTAATTATACCATTTAGAGTGCCAAATTTTTTTTCCGGTCCCCAAAAACATCCTAGTGCTAAAACTGCTATTTCCATTGATTATTAATTTATTTAATTTAAAGTTAATCTTATGCTTTCCAAAAATCAATTAGGCTTTTTGTACATGTTTATATCAGTTTGTGCATTTTCTGGCATGGACTTAATTGTAAAATGGTCAGAAAATTACCCTGTTGGTGAAGTTTTGTTTTTTAGAGGTCTTTGTGGGCTTATACCTCTTTTTTTTTTAATTCCAAAAAATAGATATTTAAATTTTTATAAAACTGAGAGAAAAATTTTACATTTAAAAAGATGTGTAGCAGGATTAATAGCTATTGTTGCTATATTCATAGCACTTCGCAAACTCCCTTTAGCCACTGTCGTGAGCATTTCATTTGCTGCTCCAATATTTACTACAATTTTGTCAATATTTTTGCTGAAGGAAAGAGTTGGCTTATACAGATGGTTAGCAGTTATTGTTGGGTTTTTTGGAATAATAATAATTTCAGAACCTGGTTTTAATTCAATGAATGTTTATTACATTTACCCAATAATATTTTGTCTAGGGTTATCGTATGTAGCAATTGCAATAAAACAATTATCTGTTTCAGAACCTGTTTGGTTGATCAGTTTTTATTTTTCATTGTCTATAATGATTATGAGTTTATTTACAATTCACTCTACTACTTGGATTTTGCCAACATTTTTCGATTTATTTTTATTATCTCTTTTGGGTATATTAGGAGGACTTGCTAATTTATGGCTAACCCAATCTTATAAATTTGCAGATGTTTCGCTAGTAACTCCACTTAAGTATCTCTCATTAGTTTTTGCAATAATATTTGGATATTTAATCTGGGATGAAATACCAACTTACAAAACCTTAGGCGGTTCTTTATTGGTAATAATTTCCTCAATAATAATTTTTAGAAGAGAAATAGCTAATAAAAAAGAGGTTATTGTAACAAGACATGAATAGACCTCCAATATATTGGTATAAAGCAAAAAAAATATTATCTAGAAGAGATAAGGTATTAAAAAAAATTATTCAAAAATATAACAAAGGTCATTTAACCTCTAAAAATGATCCATTTTTTTCAATTTGTAGAACAATCGTTGGTCAACAAATTTCAACAAAAGCTGCTGATGCTATTTGGATGAAATTTTCAAAAATATGTAAAAACAAAATAAAACCACAAATAGTTTACAAAATAAAATTATATAATTTAAAAAAGTGTGGATTATCTCGTCAAAAGATATCTTATCTTAGAAACATTTCAAAAAATTTTTTAAATAAAAGTTTTGTTGTAAATGATATAAAAAAAATGAATGATATTGATGCAATAGACTACATTACGAAATTAAAAGGCTTAGGAGTATGGAGTGCAGAAATGTTTTTAATGTTTAACATGAATAGGCCTGATATATTTCCAATCAAAGACATAGGTTTATTAAGGGCAATTTCAAAAAACTATAAAGTATCATATCCACCGAGTGATCGCTTTTTAAAAAAAATTTCAAAGTTACATTCTGGATATAGGTCTGTATTCACCTGGTATATGTGGAGAAGTATTGATCCAGTAGATGTTGAATATTAAATATTTATATAAAAATCTTATCTAATCTAATTGAAGCAATTTGTTTAACTTGTTCCTTAGCTTCTTTAAATTCTTCTTCTTTATTTTGTTTAATCCTATTTTTAAAATTAACTAAAATTTCATGTATACTTTTTCCTTTAACAGCAATAATAAACGGAAATCCAAATTTTTTTCTATATAAATGATTTAATTTTTTAAATTCTTGATATTCCTGATTCGAACATCTATTTAAATTAGCTCCTTGTTGTTCTTTTTTTGAGTCTTTTGTCAAATTAGATTCCACAACAAGTTCCGGATGTGAGTTTAAAATCTTAAGTATTTCTTCAGAATTTGTTTTATCAAATCTAGAAATAAAACTTGTTTTCAAATCTTCAAAATTTTTAAAAGGCTTTTCGTTAAAAACAAAATCTGCTATCCACTCTGATTTTTCGAATATATTTCCAAAAAAATTAATAAATTCGGATTTATCGAGACTATTTATTTTATCTAATGTGCTCACAATGAAATATTTTAACTTTAATATATTAATTATTCAATTTTTATATATTATACAATTACAATATGACTAAATTAACAACTCATGTTTTAGATGTATATTCAGGTATGCCTGGTAAGGGAATTAAAGTTGACCTTTTTTTTATTAAAGATGAAAAAAAAGAAAAAATAAATTCATTAATTTTAAATGAGGACGGAAGATCAGCGGAACCTTTAGCTGAAAAAGATAATTTTAAAAACGGTCAATATGAATTAATTTTTTATATTGGAGATTATTTTAAAAAAATTACTAAACTCAAGGAACCATTTTTCTTAAACGAGGTAATAATAAGATTTGGTGTCTCAAATAATGAAGAAAAATATCATGTTCCATTACTAGTTTCTCCATGGAGTTATTCAACTTATAGGGGAAGTTAATGTCCTCAAATGTTGTTGAATTTGTTTTTGAAAATAAAATTATAAAAATAGAAAATCCAGATCCTAATGAGACTATTTTAAATTATGTAAGATTAAATTTGAAAAAAACTGGGACAAAAGAAGGATGTGCCGAAGGTGGATGCGGAGCTTGCACAATAGTTCTTGGTGAAATTAAAGGAAATGAAATTTCATATAAATCAATAAATTCATGTATTACTTTTTTACCAGCATTAAATGGAAAACAATTAATTTTAATTGAAAATTTGTCTTCTGAAAATGGTAAATTGCATTGTGTCCAAAATGCAATGGTTAATTTTCATGGATCTCAATGTGGTTTTTGCACTCCTGGCTTTGTTATGTCAATGTTTGCAATGTTTAAAAACAATAAAAATATCAATGATGAACTTATAAACGACTCTTTATCTGGAAATTTGTGTAGATGTACAGGTTATAGACCTATTATAGATGCTGCAAAAAGTTTAAATAACCTGTCTAGGAAAGATCATTTCTATCAAAATAAAATTCATACTTTAAAATTACTAAAAAAAATATCTCTAAAAAATATTGAAATTTCAAATAATAAAAAAGAATACTTCGCACCAAAAACGATAAAAGAATTAAAAAAAATTTTGAAGAAAGTAAAAGATGCAAATTTTTTAAATGGTGGAACAGATTTATCACTTGAAGTTACAAAAAAAAGAAAAGAATTAAAAAAAGTTATATATTTAGGTTCAATCAACAAACTTAATTTTATTAAGACACATAAAAATGAATTAGAGTTTGGAGCAACCGTACCTTTAACAAAATTTGAAAAGCATATAAAAAAATATTATTTAGACTTTTATAATGTTTTAAAAAGATATGGTTCAGTTCAGATTAGAAATGTGGGAACAATAGCTGGAAATATAGCAACTGCATCTCCAATAGGAGACTCTTTACCGTTATTGATGGTATTAGAAGCAAAAATTATAATAGATGGAAATAATGGTAAAAAAATAATTCCGATCAATGAATTTTTTGTCGGTTATAGAAAAACAAAATTGAAGAAAGGAGAATTTATTTACTCCATAAAAATTCCTTTATCAAAACACAATATATTTAAGGCTTATAAAGTTTCTAAAAGATTTGATGATGATATCTCATCTGTTTGTGGTTCCTTTAATCTAGAAATTAATAAGGATTATATTAAAAAAGTTAAAATTGCTTATGGAGGAATGTCTGAAGTACCCAAAAGAGCAATTAAAACTGAGAAAATACTGAAAAATTCTAAATTTTCTGAGGAAATCTTTGATAAAGCAACAAAAAACTTAGAAAAAGACTTTTCTCCAATTGATGATATGAGGGCTAGCAAAGAATACAGATTAGAAATTGCTAAAAATTTATTATTAAAATGTTATTTTGAAATAAAAGATAAAAAGTTATTAAGAATTAATCAATGAGCAATAACCAGAATTATATAAATCAAAGCAGGCCACATGATAGCGCAATTAAACATGTAAGTGGTTATGCTGAATATACCGATGATATTAAAGAACTACCCGGAACACTTTTTGGTGCAATTGGCTGGAGCAAAAAAGCTAAAGCTAGAATAATAAAAATTAATTTAGATGAAGTAAAAAAAAGTGAAGGGGTTGTTGCTGTTGTAAATTATTTCGATATTCCTGGAAGAAACGATGTTGGCCCTGTTTTTGATGGAGACCCTATTTTTTCAAAAGAAAAAGTTGAATTTTTTGGTCAACCATTATTTGCAGTAGCCGCACGAACAACAGAATTAGCTAGAAAAGCGGTCTTAAAAGCTAAAATAAAATACAAAGAATCAAAACCTATTGTAACAATAGAGGATGCGCTTAAAAAAGATAATCTTCTATTTGACGTAAAAAAGATTAAAAGAGGCAATGCATTAAAGGCAATATCTCAATCAAAACATTTATTAGAGGGAAATTTTACTACAGGAAGTCAAGAGCATTTCTATTTAGAGGGTCAAGTTGCTTTTACAATACCAAAGGAAGATGATGAGCTAGTAGTATATAGTTCAACACAACATCCATCCGAAACACAGCAAATAATATCTAAAATGTTAAATCAGAGCAGTAACTCAATAACTGTTTTAGTCAGAAGAATAGGCGGTGGATTTGGTGGTAAAGAAACTAATTTTATGACGGCTAGTATATGTGCTTTGCTTGCATATAAAACAAAAAAGCCAGTGAAACTAAAGCTAGATAGAGATGATGACATGATTCTTACAGGTAAACGACATGAATTTAAATCCGATTATAAAGTTGGATTTGACGACTTAGGAATTATACAAGGTTTAAAAATAAAGTTAGCATCCAAGTGTGGCATGTCTCCAGATTTATCATTAGCAATTAATGAAAGAGCATTATTACATATTGATAATGCTTATTACTTAAAAAATTTAGAGGTAGAAAATTATCTGTGTAAAACAAATACGTCAACCTCAACCGCATTTAGAGGTTTTGGTGGTAATCAAGGAATGATGGCAATAGAAAACATAATAGATAATATTGCAAGATACTTAAAAAAAGATCCGTTTGAAATTAGAAAAAATAATTTTTATCAAAAGAATAAAAATAATGTGACTCACTATGGTATGAGGATTGAGGATAATGTAATTGATGAAATATTTAAAAGATTAGTTCAGAAGTCAAATTATAAAAAAAGATATGAAGAAATTAGAAAATTTAATTCAAAAAATATTTTTAAAAAAAAAGGTATAGCTATTACCCCGGTTAAATTTGGTATATCATTTACCACAATTCACCTTAATCAAGCAGGTGCATTAGTTCATATTTATACAGATGGAAGTATACATCTTAATCATGGAGGTATTGAAATGGGACAGGGGACACATACAAAAATTGCTCAATTAGTGGCACATTCATTCGGTTTACCATATGAAAAAGTTCAAATTTCCTCAACAAATACGTCCAAAGTACCAAATACTTCAGCTAGTGCCGCATCATCTACTACGGATTTAAATGGAGCTGCTGCATTAAACGCAGTTTCAAAATTAAAAAATAACTTAGAAAAGTTTATTAAATCAAAATACAAAATTTTTGATAAAAAAATGCCAATTTATAAAGATGGTCATATTGTATACGGTAATAGATCTTTTAAATTTGAAAAAATTATTCAAGAGGCTTATTTAAACCGAATTTCACTATCTTCATCTGGATTTTATTCCACACCCAAAATTAAATTTAATAAAAAAAAATTTACTGGACGTCCTTTTTATTATTTTTGTTATGGAGCTGCAGTTTCAGAGGTTACAATTGACACATTAACTGGAGAAAATATTCTAGAACGTGTTGATATTGTTCATGATGCGGGAAACACAATAAATCCTTCTTTAGAGCTTGGACAAATTGAAGGTGGATTTATTCAAGGTCAAGGATGGTTGACTATGGAAGAAGTTAAATGGAAAGATAATGGAGAAATAACAACCTTTTCACCTTCTACCTATAAAATACCAGCGGCAAGCGACATACCAAAAAAATTCAATGTTGAAATATTTAAAGAGGGGAATAATAAAGAAAACGTTGTTAATAAATCCAAAACTACTGGAGAACCACCTCTTATGTTGGCAATGAGTGTTTTCTTTGCAATTAAAGATGCCATTGCTTCAGTAGAAAATTATCTTAAAATTCCAATTTTAAATGCTCCAGCTACCCCTGAAAATATTCTAATGAGTATAAAAGAAATTAGAAATAGAAAAAAAAGTACAATTAATGGAAAATAATTCAAAGTTTATATTAAAAGCTATTGAGCTATCAATTAAAAGTATTAAAAATAAAGGTGGTCCATTTGGTTGTGTTATAGTGAAAGATAATAAAATTATTGCTGAGGGATATAACAAAGTTACCTCAAACAATGATCCAACAGCACACGGCGAAATCGTTGCTATAAGGGAAGCATGTAAAAAACTAAACACATTTATTCTTGAAGGGTGTGATTTATATTCTAGTTGCGAACCATGTCCAATGTGCTTATCCGCAATTTATTGGTCTCACATTGATAAAATATTTTACGCAAACACAAGAGATGATGCAAAAGACATAGATTTTGATGACTCCTTGATTTATACAGAAATAAATAAAGATAAAAAAGACAGAAAAATTGAGATGATACAAATGCACAGAGAAGAGGCTTTAGAAGCTTTTAAAATTTGGAAAAATAAAGAGGATAAAATAAAATATTAATGGAATATTTGCCTTACACATTCAAATGGTTTGAAGCTATATTAAGATGGGGACACGTTTTATTTGCTATTCTTTGGGTTGGAAATAGTTTTCTATTCAACTATTTAGATAATAAATTAAATAAAAATATTACAAGTAATGAAATTGATGGCGAGGGATACTTAATGCACTCAGGCTATTACTATAAACTTACCAGGCTTAAAACATCTCCTCCAGTAAATTATATGAATAGGTTAGTAATATTTAAGTGGCAAAGCTATCTTACCTTTATCACAGGCATTTTATTACTTGCTGTTATTTATTATAAAAATGCAGGAATCTTAATAGTAGACAGGAAAGGAATACAATTTTCCCCTACAATTGCTATTAGTTTATCTTTATTATCTCTTATAATCGGATGGGTAATTTATGATTTATTATGTAAATCAAGTCTAATCAATAATAGCTATCTATTTCTTTTTATAGGAATAATTCTTCTATTTTTATTCTCTTATATTTTGACAGAGTTATTTAGTGCAAAATTTGCTTTTTTAAGTGTTGGCTTAATTTTAGGAACAAATATGTTTGGAAATGTCTTTACTGTCATTATTCCAAATCAAATGAATATAATTAATAGCAGCAAAAAAAATGAAAAATTTGATATGAGTTTATCATTGGCTGCGAAACAAAGATCAATTCATAATAATTATTCTACTTTTCTTGTATTATTTACAATGTTATCTGGTCATTACAGTTTTGTTGTTTATCATAAGTATAATTGGATTATTCTTGGTTTAATCGGAATAATTTTAGGTTTAGCACGTCATTATTTTAATCTAAGGGGAAGAAACATTCACAGGTTGTATATTTTAACAAGTTCCATTATTTCTTTTATTGTACTTGCTGTTTTAGTTGTCTATTTTAAATAAAAATTTTTAATGAGTGAAAAATTAATTTTAAATTGGCATGAATACAATAAAACTGTCGAAAAACTAGCTATCAAAATTCATGATAGTGGGTACAAACCTACTATATTAATAGGAATTATGCGTGGTGCCGCTCCAATGATTGATGTTCTGAGTAGAATATTTAAATTAAAATGTGCCTACTTAGCAGTAGAATCTTATAGCGGGAAAGGCGTAGAAGACGAACAAGGAGACATTGTATTTTCAAGAGAGATGAGCTCAATTGCCCCTAATATGGGAGGTAAGATTTTGTTGTGTGATGACTTGTCGGATACAGGTATTACTTTTAATAAAAGTATTGATTGGTTAAAAAAATATAAACCTATTAAAGATAAAATAGAAGATATAAAAACTGCTACGCTTTGGAAAAAAAAGCAGTCAACATTTGACCCAGATTTCTGCGCAGTAAAACTTCCTGACAATCCATGGATTGTTCAACCTTTTGAGATTTATGAAGAATTAAGAATTGATGATATAAAAAAAAATCATCTGAAATAAAAAAGGCCAGTTCGAAACCGGCCTTTTTTAAATTTTTACTAAAAGCTTTTTATTTAGGAATATCTCCTTCAACTCCTTTAACATAAACCATCATACCAGCTAGCATACCATCATCTGCAGTTTTTCCTTCTGCTACTATTAAATTACCTTTTTGATCATAAATTGGTCCAGTAAAAGAATGAACCTTACCAGATGCTAAATCTGCTTGAAGTTTTTTAACTTTTGACTGTAAGTCAGAAGGAATAGCAGAGTCTAAACCTGATATCACTACCATACCATCACCTATGCCATGCCAAGTATCTTTTTGGCTCCATGAACCATTAGCAACAGCTTTAACTCTTTCAACGTAGTATGGTCCCCAGTTATTTTCAACTGAAGTTAATACAGCCTTAGGCGCAAACTTATCCATATCACTTGCTTGTCCAAAAGCGTATATACCTGCTTTTTCAGCAATTTGAACAATAGCAGTACTATCAGTATGTTGAGCAATTACATCTGCACCTTGATCAATTAATGCCTTAGCTGCTTCAGCTTCTTTTCCTGGGTCGTACCAAGTGAAAGCCCAAACGATTTTAGTTTTGATATTTGGATTTACTTTTTGAGCCGCTAAAGTGAATGAGTTAATTCCCCTAATTACCTCTGGAATTGGAAAAGACGCAACATAACCAATTACATTACTTTTAGTCATAGATCCCGCAATTGTTCCCAATATAGTTCTGCCTTCGTAGAATCTAGCAGCGTAAGTTGAAACATTTGGATGCTCTCTTTTGTATCCAGTAGCATGTTCAAATTTTACATTCGGAAACTCTTTTGCAACTTTATTTGTAGGATTCATGTATCCAAAGCTAGTTGTAAAGATAATGTCGTGACCAGAATTAGCTAATTGTCTAAGTACTCTCTCAGCATCAGCGCTTTCAGGAACACCCTCCACGTATGTTGTTTTAAATCCGGCAGCTTCAACAGCTTTTCTACCCACATCATGCTGATAAGTCCACCCATGGTCACCAGTTGGACCTATGTAAACAAACGCTGCTTTAACATCTTTTGCAATTGCAGCTACAGTTAATGTAAATAATAAAACTAAAGAAGAGACGAAAGAACGAATAAATATTTTATGCATAAATTTATTTCCCCTTTTGATTTTTTAATAAAATTAAATTTAG
>MDSW01202017.1_pt1 | contig 10563 bp, 7 predicted proteins | sample 811171 | NCBI WGS metagenome assembly MDSW01 (sample SAMN05326641, study PRJNA326480) | marine metagenome | isolation source: seawater | place: Atlantic Ocean: North West | collected 2012 | reverse complement strand
TGTTTTATCTGCCAAATTGGGATCAGTCATAATAGTTGCAGGATTAGAATTTATTAAAATTATTTCATAACCTTCATCCTTAAGTGATTTGCATGCCTGTGCTCCAGAGTAATCAAATTCACAAGCTTGACCAATTACTATTGGTCCAGCTCCTATTATTAATATTTTTTTTATATCAATTTTTTTTGGCATAATTTTCTATGTTATTAAAAAATTTTTCAAATAAATATCTACTATCGTGAGGTCCTGGACTTGATTCAGGATGATATTGTACGCCAAATATTGGCAAATACTTGTGCTCAAATCCCTCATTTGAACCATCAAAAAGAGATACATGAGTTTCAAAGATATTGTTATTAAATGACTGAGTATCAACTTCAAAACCATGGTTTTGCGATGTTATTTCAACTCTATTAGTTTTAATATTCTTTACAGGATGATTTGCACCTCTATGTCCTTGAAACATTTTTTTAGTTTTTCCTCCTAGTGCTAAACTTAAAATTTGATGCCCAAGACAAATTCCAAATATTGGTATTTTATCTTTAATGAGTTTTTTTAAAACAGGTAAAGTGTAATTGCTTGTTGCAAAGGGATCCCCAGGACCATTAGATAGAAAAATACCACTAGGATTATATGACTTAATTTTTTTATATGATGAGTTAGCAGGTAAAACAAAGACTTTTAAATTAAAACTATTAAGACTTCTTAAAATATTTCTTTTTATCCCATAATCAATACAAATTACTTTGTGTTTAAAATTTAAATTATTTTTTGTTTTTTCATAATTATTTTTTTTAATATTCCATAAAGAACTATTAAACTGATATATTTTATTGGTTGTAACTTTTTTTGCTAAATCTTTATTCTTTAACCCAGGCCAGTCTTTAATTAATTTTTTATATTTATTTAAATTAGTAATTTTTCTACCAAAGTGTATGATTAAACCTTTCATAGCTCCCTTAGTTGAAAGAAGTCTGGTTATTTTTCTGGTATCAATATTTGAAATGCAAGGTATTTTATTTTTTTTAAAAAAAAAATCTAAATTTTTTGTGCTTCTCCAATTACTACTTATTCCCAAATCCTGATTAATTATACATCCATTGGCATATATTTTAGAAGATTCAGTATCCAGTGTATTTGTTCCAACTATACCAATGTGTGGAAAAGTAAAATTAATAATCTGGTCTGCATACGACGGATCAGTTAAAATTTCTTGGTATCCTGTTTGGGAGGTATTGAAACAAATTTCGCCAATAGCAGTCTTTTTTGCTCCAATTCCTGTGCCCCAAAAAATATCCCCATTTTCCAAAAGTAGTAATGCTGATTTCGATTCTATTGTTTTGTTACTTTTATTATTACTAGGCATCAAATTAAATTTTAGACAAACTGGCGTTAACTAGGCATTTTAAAATAATTCGTCAAGGTTTTGTTGTATTTAATTATAGGCATTGTATTGATTTTATATAATTTTTATATCGATTCTAAAATTGTATTGGAGGAGTTTATGGGTTTAAGGGAAATAATTGATGAAAAATATAAAATTTCAATAAAATCAAAAAATTTTGATCTAATTAATACACTAAGGTTGGTTAGAAGTTCTATAAAAGATAAAGATATTGAAAATAGATCTTCTGATTCTTCTGAATTGATTAATGATCAAAGTATTTTGATACTGCTTCAAAATTTAATTAAACAAAGAAAAGATTCCATAGAATCTTTTAAAAAAGCCAATCGATCCGATTTAATTGAAAAAGAAGAAAAAGAAATAGAAATTATTAACCAGTTTTTACCAAAACAATTAGATAAAGCAGAGATAAATACCATTATAGAAGAAATTATAAAAAAGGAGAATCTTTCCTCAATTAAAGATATGGGTAAATTAATGAGTCTTTTAAAATCCAAGTACTCTGGAAGTATTGATATAGGTATAGCTAGTAAAATTGCAAAAGAATTACTTTTAAAAAGATGATATTTTCAAAATTAGATTTAGAAAAAATTAAAAAAAAGATTCAACTAAGTACTGAAATAGAGAAAAAAACTAAATTAGTAAAAAAGGGAAATGAATTTTGGTGTTGTTGTCCTTTTCATAAAGAAAAAACACCTTCTTTTAAAATCAATGATGATTTGGGATCTTATTATTGTTTTGGTTGTGGCAATAAAGGTGATATTTTTACCATTTATACTGATTTATATAATTATACTTTTCAGGATGCAGTTTCAGAGCTTGCAAAGTTGGCTGGTATAAAATTAACTGAAATTAATCAAAAAAGAAATTTAGAAGAAAATACAATTTTTAAGATTCTTGAAGAAAGTAAGAAATGGTTCATTGGCAATCTTCATAAAGCAGAAGGAAAAAAATGCTTAGATTATTTATATAGTAGAAAACTTGATGATAAAACTATATCTGAATTTGATTTAGGCTATTCGTATAATTCAAGTTTATCACTTTTTGATTTTTTAAAAAGTTTAAAATTTAAAGAAAACGACATAATTAAAAGTAATGTTGTAAAAATTGACAAAAATAATAATACAAAAGATTATTTTTATAAGAGATTAATTTTTCCTATCAAAGATGAGTGGGGAAAAGTATTAGCATTTGGAGCTAGATCTCTTGATAATATAGAGCCAAAATACATCAATTCCCCTGAAAGTAATTTTTTTAAAAAAAGAAATATTTTATATAATTTAGATAAAGCTAAAATTACTGCAAGAAAAAAAAAGAACCTTTTATTTTGTGAAGGATATATGGATGCAATATCTCTTTATAAAAACGGTATTAAAAGTGTCGTAGCACCTCTTGGAACATCACTTACAGAAAGTCAATTAAATTTATCTTGGAAATTTACTTCAAAGCCTACTGTTATGTTTGATGGAGATAAGCCTGGCATTATTGCTGCATATAAAGTTGCAATAATGTCGCTAAAGCATATTAGTCCAAACAAATTTATACAATTTATTTCTTTACCGGAAAAATATGATCCTGATACGTTTATTAGAGATTTTTCTTTTGAGGATTTAGTTAAAATTTTAAAAAAACCGATTTCTTTAGTTAACTTTATTTTTGATAGAGCTAGTCTTGCTTATTCTTTAAATGAGGCAGATGATAAAATAAAATTTGATAAATATTTAGATGAACTCAGTGACACTATAAATGATAAAAAAATTAAGTATTTTTATAAAAATGAGTTTAAAACTTTATTTTTTAAAAAAATACGTACAAAAAATAATCATTCAACTATAAGCAGACAAACTAACCAAAGTGCTGCATCTTCTATATACAATAAACAATTACTTTCATTTATAGCTGGCTTTTTAAATCATATATCAATTAGAAAAGAGATAAAATTAATTATTGAAAATTCTAAATTCTTTGATGAAACATTGCAGGGTATTTTTAACGAAATATCTCAAGAAAATTTGATTAATATGACAACTGATGAAATTTTGGAATTATTCAAAAATAAGCCAAATTTTAACATATTGAAAAAATCTCTAAATATCGAAATTTACCAACTTTTTCCTTATTCTGCAGCCAAATATAATGATTTTGAAGCTTTGGAAGAAATAAAAAAATCTTGTTTAAATTTGAATACAAGGCTTTTAAATTTGAAAAAAATAAATAAAAGCCTAAGTAGTTTTATTGATGATTCATCTCCGCTTAACTGGCAAGAGCTTCAGAACATTAATAAAGAATTATTGAAAGAATAAATAAAAAATGAAAAATAAAAAAAGCCTTAAAAAATCTAAAGTTCAGAAAAAAAAGACGCTAAAAAAAACAATAAAAAAGAAAAATATTTCAAAAAGCAAAGCGACTACAAAAGTTCGAAAAAAAACTAAAAAAGCTATTTCAAAAAAATCAATAAAAAAAAATATTAAAACAAAAAATAAAAATAAGTCTGTAAGATTAGCAAAAAATAAAATTAAAAAAACTGCAGCTAAGAAAAAAGCCCCAGTATTGAAGAAAAAGGCTTCAAAAGAAAATCCTAAAAAAACCAAAGGTTTTGAGGCAGTATTGAAAAGTGTAATAACAAAATTAATTGAAAAAAATAAACTAGATGGAATCTATACCAGAAAAAAAATTGAAAAAGCAATTCCTAAAAAATATCGAATAGAAGAAAATATTAATGCAGTAGAAAAACTACTTGTACAATATAATATAAAATTAGTTACAGAAGAAGAAGCCGCATCAAAAGCTAATGAAGGCAAAGATAATCAAGAAGGTTCTATAGAAGGAAAAAAACAAACTGGTAAAACAGATGATCCAGTTCGCTTATATTTAAGAGACATGGGTGCAGTAGAGTTACTTAGTAGGGAGGGCGAAATAGCTATTGCCAAAAGAATTGAAGCTGGAAGAGAAAAAATGATCGGGGCTATTTGTGAAAGTCCAATGACCATAAGATCTATAATCAATTGGAAAGAATCAATTAAACAAGGAACAATGTTGTTAAGAGATATTGTAGATCTTGAGCAAACATATGACATGTCTGATATAGGTGAAACAAAAATTGATGATACTCTAAAAATTATTGAAGGCAATAATGATAAAAAATCTGATGATAAAGAATCAAAGTCAGATGATGAAGGTGAGACAGAAGATAGGGACGAAGAAGAAGATAGCTTAAATGTTTCACTTGCTGCTATGGAAGAAAAACTTAAACCAAAAGTTTTAAAAGATTTTGATGAAATAACTAAGTTATTTAAAAAACTTCAAAAATATGGTCAGGATTTAAATTTTTCAGATAAAAAAGCACAAAAAATAACTCCCTCTATTGAGAAAAAATATAAAAAAGTGCAGAAAGAAATGATTTCAGCAATGAAAGAAGTTCATTTTAATGCAACAACAATTGAGGCATTAATGGAAAGCTTATATGAACTTAATAAAAAACTTCTTGTTAGAGAAGGTAAAATGTTAAGAATGGCTGTAAGCGCAGGTGTAAAAAGAGAAAACTTTATAGAAAATTATTTAAATTTTAATTTTAAGAAGAATTGGATTCAATCTTTGTTATTACTTAAAGATAAAGGTTGGGAGAAATTTATAAATAAATATCATTTGGAAATAAACAATATGATATCTGAAATTAAAGAAATACAAGTTGCCGCTGAACTACCTCTACTAGAATTTAGAAGAATCGTAAGTACGGTTCAACAAGGTGAGAGATCTGCTAATAGAGCTAAAAAAGAAATGATTGAATCAAACTTAAGATTAGTGATCTCTATAGCTAAAAAATACACTAATAGAGGTTTGCAATTTTTAGATCTAATTCAAGAGGGAAATATTGGTTTAATGAAGGCTGTGGATAAATTTGAATATAGAAGGGGATACAAGTTTTCAACATATGCAACCTGGTGGATTAGGCAAGCCATAACCCGATCTATTGCAGATCAAGCAAGAACCATCAGAATTCCAGTTCATATGATTGAAACAATAAATAAAATCTTGAGAACAACAAGACAGATTATTTCTGAAATAGGTAGAGAGCCAACTCCTAATGAATTAGCAGATAGATTACATATGCCTTTAGACAAAGTTAAAAAAGTATTAAAAATTGCTAAAGAACCAATTAGTTTAGAAACACCCGTTGGAGATGAAGAGGATAGTTCTTTAGGCGATTTTATTGAAGATAAAAATGCTCTTATTCCTATTGAGGCAGCTGTAAAAAGTTCTTTAAGAGATACAACTACCAGAATTTTATCTTCCTTAACTCCTCGTGAGGAAAGGGTTCTGAGGATGAGATTTGGTATTGGAATGAATAGTGATCATACTCTAGAAGAAGTAGGTCAGCAGTTTAGTGTTACAAGAGAAAGAATTAGGCAGATAGAAGCAAAAGCACTTAGAAAGCTTAAACATCCTACTAGAGCACGAAAATTAAAAACTTTTCTTGATGAATAATGTTTTTAACTTTACTTGGAACAGGATGTCCGAAAGTAGATCATAAAAGATTTGGTCCATCAAATTTTATTTCAACTAAAAATTGTAATATTTTAATTGATTGTGGTTCGGGGGTCACTCAAAGATTAGATAAGATAAATGTTTCTTTGGCTAGTATAGATGCACTTTTATTGACCCATTTGCATTCCGATCATGTAGTTGACTTATATCAATTAATTATTTCTAGTTGGCATTCTTATAGAACAAAACCTTGGATCATTTATGGACCTAAAGGTACAAAAAAATTTGTGAAAAATATAATGAATGCATGGAAGGATGAAAGATTACTAAGAATAAAATATGAAAAAAGATTTTCTACTAAAGCTTTGAATATTAATGTTAATGAATTTAAACAATATGGAAAAATAAAAATAAAAGATTTATTAATTGAATATTTTGAAGTTGACCATAAACCTGTAAAATATGCTTATGGTTTTAATTTCTTTAATAGAAAAAAGAAAATCACTATTAGTGGAGACACTAGACCATGTGAAAATCTTTTAAAATTTGGTCAATTATCTGATTTGTTATTACATGAAGTATTTATAGAAGATGAGATCCATCCTATTCCTAGAATTAGATCAAAACAAACTTTACACAATGTTAAATCATACCATACTTCCTCTGATCAAGTAGGAAAAGTAGCTAAAATTATGAGATGTAAAAAATTAGTATTGACGCATTTTGTTCCAACTCAATTTAATCAAATAAAGTTAAAATCTAAAGTTAAAAGAGATTTTGGTAAAAACCCCATTATAGGAAAAGATTTGTTAAGAATATCAATTTAACATTATATTTGAAACTTAGATATATGATGTGTATTAGTTACTTTTTTTAGGGCCCTTAGCTCAGCTGGTTAGAGCGCTCCGCTCATAACGGAGTGGTCCAAGGTTCAAGTCCTTGAGGGCCCACCAAAAAACTATTCTTGATCTAGTCTTTTTTTAATTATTTTAGATACAAGTTCATAACCATCTACATTATAATGATTTGCCAATCTAAAAGTATATAATGAAATAGGATCCGGATGATTACTAAAACCCTCTTCATGTATATCTATAACTTCAATACCTAATTTTTTTATAATATGAATTATAGAATTATAATATCCAAAATCTTTTCCAACTGAATATTTAGAATATGCAGGTAAATAAACGAAATAAAGTTTACCATTCCAATCAGAAATCAACTGATCTGTTGTATCAATTATTTCTATAAATTTTTTAGCTATTATATCCTCAGAGTCAAAACCAGGATTTAATTTAAATAATGATCTTAGATTAAATAATTTAATTATATTTGTAATATTTCTAGATAGAGGATTAAAAGAATTTTTTTTATTTTTTTTGATTATTTGCGATTCTAAAATTTTTTTCCCTATATATTCTTCTAAGACAAGATTTATTTGATTTTGTTTCGAAATTAAATTTTGAGAAAAATTAATATTATTTATGTATTTTTTTAATAAAGAAGATCTTAGCTCTCTTTTTAATTCAACCAAATCATTTTCGTAGTAGAGCCAAAGAACAATTTTTGGTTTTAAAGGAAGAACATACTCCTTAAAAGTAGCAAATTCAATTAATGGACCATTACCACTTTTTCCAAAAGAAACTGATTTTAAACCTATTGAATTCAATTTAGAGCTAATAGTATCTTTCTGATTTACACAAACACCTTCAGTATAAGAGTCGCCTATTAAAGCTATGTCAATTTGATTATCATAAACTTCTTTTGAATTATTAAATCCATATTTATCAGAATCATAATCAATCCAGATACCTCCCTCAGAACAAAGAATTATCTTTGAATTTGATAAACCACTTAATGGAAATATACTACTATTTTGAAAATCAATTCCATTTTTTTCTATAAGTTCATGCGGATAAAAACTTGGATAGGCTTTTTGCCCCATTTTATTAAAGTCATTGATAACTTCAATCTTTGTTCTATTATCAAATTTTTTTAAAACTAAATTTGATTCTTTGTTGAATTTAAAAAAAAGAAAAATTTCACTACAATAAATAAAAATTGTTATAGTTAAAATTAATATAGAAAAATTAATTTTGAAATTGTTACTTAATCTTAAAATAACTGAAAGAAAAAAAACTGATATAATACCTAAAACTATAACAAAATAATAAAAATTTAATGAAGTAGGTCCTATAGAATTAAAAACCTTATATAAAGCGAAAATTATTACAAATATACAATAGAGAATAGCTATGCCTATAACTATAAAAGCAAACTTTTCAGAATTCTTCATTTTCTCTTTACCTCTAGCATATATTTTTGTAATTTTTTAATTACTATATCAAGGAATATGTATAAGAAATATAATTATTAAAAAACTATAAAAATTTATGGAAATAAATAAAATAATCAAAAAAATATTATCTGAATTAGGTCAGATCAAATTTAATTTTATAAATAGTTATCCCAATTCATATATTGGTTATAAATTAAGAAAAATTTATTGGACTTCAAGATTAAAAAAATGTGGTAATAATTCTATATTCAGTCAATTTAGTTCAATTGGCTTTCCAGAGTTAATTGAAATAGGTGACAATTTTATTTTAGGAAACTTTGCTCATATGACCGCAGCATGCTCATCTGGTATTTATATTGGAGAAAATGTATCTATATCCAGAGGAACTTATTTGCATGCAAGTAATCATATTTTTGATGATTTAAAAACTCCTATAAGAGATCAAGGATCGCAAGAAACACCAATAGATTATAATAACAAAAAATATGGTCTAGTTATTGAAGATAATGTTTGGATTGGATCAAATGTGGTACTGCTGTCAGGTACGCATATCAAAAAAGGATCAATTATATCTGCAGGATCGACTGTTTCCGGAACTTATCCAGAAAATTCAATTATTATAGGTAATCCAGCAAGGCTTCTCAAGATAAGAGGACAATAAATGAAATACTCTGAAATAGTTAAATTTAATAAGGAGTTTGACAATAAAAAAAATTTAAAGAAATATAGAATATTTTTTTTATCAAATATTGTAATTAATAGTATTGAGGAAGTATTAGAATACTTGTTTCTGAAAAATAATTTATCTTTAGAAATTAATTTTTCAAACTACGATAACATAATTCAAGAAAGTATCAATTTAGAAAAATATGATTGTATTATAGTTTTTTGGGAATTCCGTAACTTGATTGATGGTTTTAATTATTCAGTAGAAAATATTTCTGAAGACGGTTTTGTTAAATTTAAAAAAAAGATAATAAAAGACATAGATTATCTTTTTAATAATTTAAAAAATTGCCCCTTGGTATTATTTAATAAATTTCATAATACTTATTTAGAAAATATATCAAATAATATATCAAAAGGTCAGCAGTTTTGTAATTTAATTAATGATTATTTAATAAAATATAGACAACCAAACTTAACTTTAATTGATTTAAACAAAGTATTTATTTCTGTTGGAATTGAAAATTGTATTGATGAAAGATTTTATTATTCTCATAAATCTCCTTATACCTTTGATTTTTTTATTAAATATTCTGATTTGGCTTTTCAATCTATTTTCACTTCGTTAGGTAAGTCTAAAAAGGCTATTATATTTGATTGTGACAATACTCTTTGGGGCGGCATAATTGGAGAAGATGGTATTGAAAATATTCAAATAAATAGAGAAACATATAAAGGTAAAATTTATTATAATGTTCAGAATATTATTTTAAGCTTTATTTCTAGAGGAATTTTAATTGGAATCTGCTCTAAAAATAATGATAAAGATTTTTTAGAAGTGTTTGAGAAAAAAAATGATATGCCTTTAAAAATAAATCATTTTTCCTCAATAAGGGTAAACTGGAATAGAAAAGACAAGAATATTATTGCGATAGCCAAAGAGTTAAATATTGGACTAAATAGTATTATTTTTGTTGATGACTCAGATTTTGAGATAGGACTAATAGAAAAAATATTGCCTGAAGTTAAAACTTTTAGTGTTCCTAAAGAATTACATAATTATCCAAAAGAATTAACTAAGTTAAGTAAATTTTTTTATAATAATGATTTAACTATTGAAGATAAAAAAAGAAATAAATTTTATTATGAGGAAAGTCTGAGATCAAAAAATAAAGAAACATTTTCTGATTTAAGTCAATATTTAAAATCTCTAAATATAAAACTCAACATAAATATTAATAAAGTATCACAATTAGATAGAATTTCTCAATTAGTTTTAAAAACAAATCAATTTAATCTAACTACAAAAAGATATACCAAAGGTGAAATAAATCAGATTTTAAAAGCAAAAAATAAATTCATTTTTTCTATAAATGTATCAGATAGATTTGGTGATTTGGGTTTAACAGGTATTAGTATTATCGAAATTAATAATGAAAAAAAAGTTGCTGAAATTGATATTTTTTTATTAAGTTGTAGAATTATAGGCAGACAAATAGAAAAAGAGTTTTTAAATCAAATAATACAATATTTTAAAAATAAAAATGTTTATAAAATTATAGCAATTTATATTCCATCATCAAAAAATGCTATTACTTCAAGTTTTTACAGAGATTTTGGTTTTACAGAAGTATCATCTAATCATAAAAAAACAATTTTTGAAATTGATATAAAAAATTATCAATCTAAAAAATATAATTTGTTT
>MDSW01171223.1_pt1 | contig 10563 bp, 9 predicted proteins | sample 811171 | NCBI WGS metagenome assembly MDSW01 (sample SAMN05326641, study PRJNA326480) | marine metagenome | isolation source: seawater | place: Atlantic Ocean: North West | collected 2012 | reverse complement strand
GTTTTAGTAACCAATTGTGATGTAATAAGTGATATCGATTACGGAGATGCTATTGATTATCATAAGTTGAATAACGCAGATGCTACTATGATTGTTTATAGGCATGAAACACAAAATCCATTTGGTGTTATTGAAACTAAACAAAATAATTTTGTTTCTTATCATGAGAAACCAATTAAATACGAAAATATTAATGCCGGTATTTATATTTTTGAGTCAGATACGTTTAGTAATTTAGAAGATAACGAGTATCAAGATATGCCTGAATTTTTTGAAAAACTTACAAAAGCAAAGAAAAAGGTCATTGTTTATCCAATCTATGAAAAATGGAATGATCTAGGCCATAAAAAAAATTATTAAAATGTGGAATAAGGGCTGGGATAAAATATTTATACAAAATGAGTGGGGCAAGTATCCAGATATGTCTATTGTTAGATTTATATCAAAAAAATTCTACAATAAGAAAAAAAGAAAAAAAATTTCTATTTTAGAAGTAGGATGTGGGACTGGAGCAAATCTATCGTTTTTTGCCAAAGAAGGCTTTAAAACTTATGGTGTTGATGGAAGTAAAATAGCAATAAACAAAGCTACAAAAAAATTAAAAAAAGATAGATTAAGAGCTAACCTTATTGTAAGTGACATTAAAAAACTACCTTATAGATCTGGGTTTTTTGATTGCGTTGTTGATTGCGAATGTCTTTATTCTAATTCATTTCCAGAAACTATTTTAATTCTTGAAGAGATAAATAGAGTTTTGAAGAATAAAGGTTTTTTTCTATCAAAAACTTTTGTCAAAGGATCTTACAAGAAAGCTTTTCACAAAGGCTACGGAATTATCAGAATGTCAAGTTTAGAAGATATAAAAAAATTATATGGAAAATCTTTTAAAATAGAAAGTATTGATTATGTCAAGAGAAGTATCAATGGAATGAAAAACATAATTAAAGAATGGGTAATATCTATGAGAAAGAAAAAAAATGTCAATTAAGCAGGATATTTATTTTGACAAAAGGTTTGCAAAAAGAGTGAATTTTTTAGAAAACTCACAGTTTTGGAATAAGGATCAAATTAATCGATATCAATTAAAAAATCTAAAATTTTTATTTTCACATGTAAGCAAAAAAATACCTTTTTACATAAATTATTTTAAAAAAAACAAAGTTAAGTTGTCTGATTTTAAATCATTAAAAGATATTAGAATTTTTCCTTTAGTTGATAAAAAAATAATTCAAAAAGATATTGATAAATTTTTAGTGAAAGGAATTAAAAAAAAAACTTTAACCCACAGAACAACTGGAGGTAGCACTGGAACACCACTCACAGTTTGGTCTGACTTTGAATCTCAAATTAAAGATGGTGCAAACACACAGCATTATATGAAGGTTTTTGATTTGGACATATTTAAATACAAATCGGTAAGACTTTATGGCGATAAAATTAAAGGTCAATTAGCTAAAAAAAATATTTTCTGGTCTTTGAAAAATAGAAGAATTTTAAATATGTCTTCATATCATATTAATAGAAAGTCTCTATTTGATTATTTAAAAGCAATTAAAAAACATAAACCAAAATATATACATACTAGAGCTTCAGTTATTTTTACTTTCGCTAAATTTTTATTAGAGGAAAAAATAAAAATTAATTTAAATATTAAATATATTTTTGTTGATGGAGAATATTTAACATTGGGTCAAAGAAAAATTATTGAAAGTGCTTTTTCTACAAGATTAATAAACATTTATGGTCATACAGAAGGAGCTCTCGTAGGACACCCTTGTAAATTTTCAAATTTTCTTCACTTCATGCCTCAAAATGGAATTTTAGAATTACTTGATAGAAATGGAGATGAGGTTACAAAAATTGGTCAAAAGGGTAAAATTATTTCTACTGGATTTAATAATTTAATCTTTCCACTAATCAGATATCAAACAGGTGATGTTGGAGTCAAAGGGCCTAAAAGCTGCAAGTGTAGAAGAAACTATAAAATTTTAAGTGAGGTAGAAGGAAGGTTTCAAGATTATATTGTTGATAAAAATAATAATTTAGTTCCGTTAGCTCCTGCTATTTTTAATTATAGTGACATGAATTGGAAGGGTATTGATGAGTTTAAAATAATACAAAAGAATAAGGGAAGAATTAAAATATTAATTCAAATGAATAAAAAACTTAAATCTCAAAGTCAAAAAACCCTAGCATACACTAAGAAAAAAATAGGAGAAATTTTAGGATCAAATTTTATTATTGATACAAATTTTATTGATAAGCTTAAAAAAACATCTGTTGGAAAGTATCGATATCTTGACCAAAAGTTAAAAATAAATTTCTGAAGTGAGAAAAAAAATAGCAATATTAACAACATCAAGAGCAGATTATGGATTTCTTTGTCCATTATTAGATCGCTGGAAAAGAGAAAAAAGAATTTCTGTTAAACTAATCGTGTGTGGAAGTCACCTTTCTAGGAAACACGGTTATACAATAAAAGAAATTCTAAAAGATAAGCGCAAAATCCATTTCAAATTTGAAACTATAAAAAAAAATAAAACAAGAACAGAAAAATCAATAGAATATGTTTTAAAAGGTTTCACAAAAGCATTAGATAAAATTAAACCAAATTTAATTTTTTTACCAGCAGATAGATATGAAATCTTAGCAGCAGCATACGTAGCGCTTGTAAAAAAAATTCCCATCATTCATTATGCTGGTGGTCAAATCACAGAGGGAGCTTGGGATAATTCTATTAGACATGCTGTTACTAAATTATCTCATATTCATCTAGTCTCTACAATTAATTGTAAAAAGAAATTGATCCAAATGGGCGAACAGCCTTCTAAAGTTTTTGTTACTGGTTCACTCGGAATAGATAATATAAAAAAAATAAAATTTTTTTCAAAAGAAAAAATAGAAAAAAATATCAATTTTAATCTTAAAGAAAAACCTGTATTAGTTACGTTCCACTCTGAAACTTTAGGAAAAAATACGAAGAATAAAATTCAAAATTTAATACAGGCTTTAAAATATTTTAAAAAGCTAAATTATATTTTTACTTCGCCGAACCTAGATAAAGATAATGAAATTATAATAAATGAAATTAATAAATTTACTAAAAATAATTCTAAATCAATATTTATCCCTTCTTTGGGTAAAGATCTCTATTTATCATTAATGAAAAATTCTAGGTTTGTTATAGGAAATTCCTCAAGTGGAATAATCGAAACTCCAAGTTTTAAAATACCAACGGTAAATATTGGAAATAGACAAGATGGAAGAATAAAATGTAGAAGTATAGTTGATTGTTCAACTTCTAAAAAAGCAATCGTGAAATCAATAAATAGGTCTTTAAATAAAAAATTTATTTCCAGTATAAAGAATATGAAAAATCCTTATGGAGATGGAAATGCATCAAAAAAAATAACTACAATTATTAATAAAATAAAAATTAATAATTTAATAAAAAAAAGATTTTATGAAATTAAGAATTTTAGATAATAAAAAAGTTTTTATAATAGCTGAGGCGGGCGTTAATCACGATGGAAGCTTAAAAAAAGCATTTAAACTTGTAGATATTGCAGTAAAAGCCAAAGTGGATGCTGTTAAATTTCAAACTTTTTTGCCAGGCGAGCTTACAGGAAAATTTACACCTAATGTAAATTATTTAAAAGGAAGTAAACTAAAAAGATCAGACCTTACAAAAAAACTTGCTTTAAAATTTAGTGATTTTACAAAAATTAAAAAGTATTGTGATTTTAAGAAAATCTTATTCTTATCAACTCCCGATGGAGAAAGAAGCTTATCCTTTTTAGTTAAAAAAATTAAAATACCGCTTATAAAAATCGGATCTTCTGAAGTTACTAATCATGAATTTTTAAAATTAGTAGCAAAGCAAAATTTACCCATAATATTTTCAACAGGCATGAGCACATTAAGTGAGGTTAGAAAAGGGATTAATATTATGAAAAAAATTACGAAAAAAGAGATAATAGTCTTACACTGTACCTCAGATTACCCAGCTTCTTTGAGTGAAATGAATATAAGATGTATAGAAACTTTAAATAAAAATTTTGATAATATGGTTGGTTTGTCAGACCACTCAAATGGTTTTGAAGCATCAATTGCAGCAGTTAGTTTGGGTGCTAAAGTGTTGGAAAAACATTTTACAATAAATAAAAATCTGAGGGGTCCTGATCATAAATCCTCTCTATCACCAAAAGAACTGTATGATTATGTAAACATCATTAGAAATACAGAGATTTCATTAGGAAGTCCCAAAAAAATGCCAACTAAATCTGAAATAAAAAATATGCCCGGGATGAGAAGAGGAATTGTAGCTGCAAAATTTATTAAAAAAAATACTATTTTAAAAAGAGATATGCTCACATTTAAAAGACCGTATAAAGGAATTAATCCAGATCAAATATCAAAATTAATTGGCAGAAAGTCAAAAAAACTTTTTAAGGAAGATGAACCAATAATTTTTAAACATCTTAAATGAACAATTCTACCATACTTAAGTCTACAGAAAAAAAAGAATGGATTAATATTTTAAATAAATTTGAGAATAATTTTGCAGAAGATATTTATCAATCTCCATACTACGTAGAATTATATGAAAAGAATCTTAATAATAAATGTGAGGCCTTTGTTTATAATTCAAATAATAATTATTTCTTCTTAGCCTATTTGAAAAATTCAATTAGTAATAATTTTATTAATGACCACTATGATTTTGAAACAGCATACGGTTATAGTGGTCCGATTAGTACAACAAAAGATAAGAATTTTTTAGATATGGCATGGACATCATTTAAAGAACATTGCTTAAACAACTCAATAATTGCAGGATTAATTAGATTCAATCCGTTATTAAAGAATCATATTTTTGCACAACATTCATGCATTAAAGTAGATTTTGAAAAAGAAATTGTAATTAATACTTTTATGAATAATAAAAAAAATTTATGGGATAATTATTCATCTAACACAAGAAATAAGATTAGAAAAGCAAAAAAAAATGAAATTGAAATAAAAAATGATAATTCAAATGAAACCATAATATTATTTGGAGAATTATATTCAAGTGTAATGAAAGAAAAAAAAGTTGAAGAAAAATATTTATTTAATAAAACGTATTTTCAAAAAATATTTGATAATTTGGGCAATAAATTTAATGTTTTTTTAGCCTATAAAAATCAAGAGATAATTGGCGGAGCACTTTTATTGTTTTCAAAAAGTAGTGTGACACTTCATTTGTCTGCTACAAAAAAAAATTTTACAAAATATGGTACAGCAAGCCTATTAAGACATAAAATTAACGAATTTTATTCCGAAAAAAATATTAATCGCATAAATTTTGGTGGAGGTCTCACGAGTAAAAAAGATGACGCTTTGTTAAATTTTAAAAAAGGTTTTTCAAAAGAAACTGAAAAATTTTATATAGGTAAATGTATAATAAATAAAGAGCTATATGCTAATCTTTGTTCAAAGTGGGATAGTCAATATAAAAATAAAAAAAATAATTTTTCTAATTTTTTTTTAAAATATAATTACGTAGATTAATAAGTAATGAAAAAGAATGTTTTAATTATAGGTTTTGGCTCGATAGGGAGAAGGCACGCTAAGCTTTTGAAAGCAAATTCAAGAATTAACAAAATATATATCCTGACTAAACAGAATTGCAAACCTTATGTAAAAATAAATAGTATAAAAAATGTTTCTTCATTAGATATAGATTATGCCATTATTTCCTCTCCGACCTCAAATCATTTTGAACAACTAAAGTTTTTAGAAAAAATTTTAAGAAAAAAAATAATTTTAATTGAAAAACCGCTTTTTGAGAAAAATCGAAAATTTAATGTAAAAAATAACAAAGTATATGTAGGGTATAATATGAGATTTAATCCACTTATACAGTTAATTAAAGATAAAGTTAAAAATAAAAAAATCTGGTCTGTAAATATATTTTGTGGTTCTTATTTACCAAATTGGAGAAAAAATATTAATTATAAAAACTCATCAAGCGCAAAAAAACAAATGGGAGGTGGGGTACTTTTAGATTTAAGTCATGAATTAGACTATATTCAATGGATATTTGGAAAAATTAAAATTAATCATGTGATTAGTAAAAAAGTTTCTAATTTAAAAATTAATACAGATGATTTTCTCTCTCTTTCAGGTACATCTAATAGATCAACCAGTGTTCAGTTAGATTTGAATTATTTTACAAAAAAAACAACTAGAAGAATTATAATCGATGGAGAAGATATAAGTATAAATGCAGATTTAATTGAAAAAAATATATACATTAGTGAAAAAAATAATAAGCAAAAATTTTTAAAAAAAGATTTTAATCGAGACCAATCTTACATCAAACAACATCAAGCAATATTGAGAAAAGATAATATAAATTGTTGTACCTTTAACGAGGCTGTCAATACAATGAAATTAGTTGAAAAAATAAGGAAATTTAAAAAATGAAAATATTATGTACTATTTGCATGAGAGAAGGCTCAAAGGGTGTTCAAAATAAAAATTTAAAAATAATAAATAAAAAACCACTTATGTTTTACACAATTGACCAAGCAAAAAAATCTAAAATTTTTGAAAATATTGTTATTTCTACAGATTCAAAAAAAATTAGAAAAAAAGCATTAAAATTAGGTGCGGATTGTTGGTTTCTTAGACCAAAAAATATGGCTAGAGACAATAGCAAAAAGGTTCCAGTAATCAAACATGCATTTAAAAAAGCCGAAGAGCATTTTAATAAAAAATTTGACATAATAGTTGATTTAGATGCCACTTCTCCTCTGAGGATGGTAAGCGATATAGTCAACGCATATAAATATTTTAGAAGAACAAAGTCGAAAACATTAATTACAGGATGTAAGTCAAGAAAAAATCCATATTTTAATATGGTCGAGATAGTTAATAAAAAACTTAAAAGAGTAAGGAAGTTAAAAAAAAATATATACAGAAGACAAGATGCCCCAATAACCTACGATTGCAATGCATCTATATATATTTGGACAAGAAAATCTTTACTTAATTTTAAAACTTTTTATGATGGAAACACATCATTTTATGAGATGCCCGAGAACCGATCTTGGGATATAGATACTAAGTTTGATTTTGAAATTGTACAATATTTACTTTCAAGATCTAAAAAATGATTTTTAATAATAAAAAAAATAATGAATTCAAATTTAAATCAATTTAATCTTCAAGGAAAAAAAGCAATTATAGTCGGAGGTTCTGGTTTGATTGGAAATGAAATCACAAATGTTATAGCTGCAAAAGGAGCTAAAGTCTTTGTTCTTGATATAAAAAAACCATTAATTAAGAAAAAAAATAAAAAAAGAATTAATTATATTTATTTTGACTGCTCTTCTGCCTTAATAGAAAAAAAATACAAAAAAATACTTAGTAAATTTAAAGCACCTCAAATTTTTATTAATTGTTCATATCCAATAAATATTGATTGGGGTAAAAATGACTTTAAAAATATAAGTTTAAAAAATTTTAAAAAAAACATTGATATTCACCTCAATAGTTATGCTTGGCTTGCTAGAGTTACAGCTGAGGCAATGTTTAAATCTAGAATAAAAGGAAGTATCATTCAGTTTGGATCTATATATGGATCCGTTGGTCAGGATTTAAGTATTTATAAGGGTGTAAAAAACATGAAAGAGAATATGACTTATTCTGTTATTAAAGGTGGAGTGATCAACTTGTCAAAACAGATGGCCTCTTATTACGGACAATATGGAATAAGAGTAAATAGCATTTCTCCTGGTGCTGTAGAAGGACACGTTAAGTCGACTGGAAAAAAACAAGATAAAACTTTTATAAAAAACTACAAAAACAAAGTTCCACTTAAAAGATTGGCTAAAGCTAAAGAAGTTGCTAATGCAACTCTATTTTTATCATCAGATTTATCTTCATATATTACCGGAACCAACCTCGTTGTTGATGGTGGGTGGACAGCAATATAGCCATTAAAAAATAAGAATTTAATAATGTCTGAATTAATTTTTTCTGATAAAAGAGATGAAAATAAACTCTTACTTCGGTATTCTGCTTTCAATTTTACATACAATCTTGCAAAACAGTCTTTTAAAAAAATAAAAAATTATGATTCATATAAAATTTTAATAAATAATTTTCCAGAAAAATATATAGAATCATATTATCAAAAAATTTTTTTCGAAGCTTTTTCCAATTTAGGTTCACAGTCAGTAATTAATTTTTGGCATAAGAAGAACGAAGGAAATTTTCTTAAAAAAAAAATAATTGCTGATACTTTTTTACCAAAAGAATTATTGGACTCAATATGGACTACAGAAGAATTTAATTACAAAATATACAACAAAAAAGGATATATAAAAAAACTTAAAAATAAAATTTATCCTTTTTATTTAAATTTTCAAAAATACAAGAATAAATTTAAAATTAAAAATCAAAGCGATGACTATAAGAATTCTAATATCGCCGTAAATTACATTGAAGGTCACGATTTGAATAAAAGAAGCGATTTATATTGGTTTAAAGACTCAGAAATTGATCCGGCTTCAGTAATATTATATTTTGAAAGCAAACAAAAGATGCTTAGATATTCTAATTATCATGATCTAATTTCAGAACTAAAAAAACTTTCAATAAAACATGTTAAATTGTGGGAATGGTCGAATATAAAAGAAATTGATTTCTTAAATAATATTTCAAAAAAATTAAAAGTACTAAAACCAAAAGATGAAATCGAAAACTGGCTTATAAAAGACGCAGAAATTTTTATTTTAAAAATTAAATACTGGTATTCCTTTTTTTCCGATTATAATATTAAAATTCATATTAATTCCGATGAGCGAGGTTCATCAAATATTATTAGACAAATAGCATTAACTAAACTTAATGGATGTTCTGTAGGAAAACTTAGGTCCTACCCAAGAAATATTAACGGGGATTGGTATGCGTATTATCCAAACGATACATACTTTGTATGGGGCGAAGATACATTTGATAGAATGAAAAAAAGTGGAAACTACTTTAAACATTTAATTATTTCTGGTTACCCTTATCCAGGGACAGCACAATCAAAAAAAATTAAATTGAAAGATGTAAAAAATAATCTTAAAGCAAATGGTGCTAAATTTATAATAATGCTTTTAGACGGAGCTCACATGCCCAACAATGACTTTAGAGATCAAGGAGTAAAAACCTCTGCAATTATTAGTTTTTATAAGAAATTTTTTGATTGGTTCAACGACGATAAAGAGATCGGTATAATCATAAAATCGAAATCTTTTAATGAATTAAAAAAATTACCTGAAATAATGAAAATTTTTAATGCTGCTGAAAAAACTGGAAGATGTTATATAGCAGAATCTTTTAATGAAGAACCAAGGCATTATACTTCTTTAGTAGATTTTTCGGTTGGAATTGCCTGTGATTTGCCCACTGCTGTAATGCAAAGCATAATAGATGGATCAAAAGGAATAATATTTGATTACCCAAATTTAAAAAGCATCGAAAAGGAAATGTATTCTTGGGGTAACAAAAAAGTAATATTTGATGATATCCGAGAAATTATAAAAGAATTGAAAAATTATAAAAAACAACCGTCACAAAATAAAGATCTTGGAAATTGGTCTCTAAAAATAAATAAAATTGACCCTTTTAGAGATGGAAAAGGTAGTCTAAGAATTGGAAAATACATAAATTTTCTTCAAAAAGGTTTTAATAACGGATTAAAAAATAGCGATTGTTTGAAATATGCCAATGATAAATATGTAGAAGAGTGGGGAGAGAATAAAGTTTCATGAAAAATAAAATTTTAATTACAGGGGCAACGGGCTTCATAGGCTCACATTTAGCAGAACTTTTTGTGCAGAAAGGCTTTAATGTTGTTGCGTTTGACAGATACAATCCTAACAACCATTGGGGTTGGCTAGAAAAGTCTAAATATAATAAAGATATGGAAATAATACTGGGAGATATAAGAGATTATGACTCTGTTTCCAAAGCAATGAAAAATTGTAATAAGGTCATACATTTAGCTGCTTTAATTGGAATACCTTATTCATATGTTTCTCCCTTGGCTTATATTCGAACCAATGTAGAGGGAACTTTTAATGTTTTAGAGTCTTCAAAAAACTCTAAACTTGATCAGATTTTAATAACTTCAACCAGTGAGACTTATGGTTCTGCAAAATATATACCGATAAATGAAAATCATCCTTTACAAGGGCAATCACCATATGCAGCATCAAAAATAGGAGCAGACCAGATTGCGTTAAGTTATTATAATTCCTTTAATCTACCCGTAAAAGTTATTAGGCCTTTTAATACTTATGGCCCAAGACAATCTTTAAGAGCTATAATACCAACTATAATTTCACAAATTCTTGTAAATAAAAAAGAGATAAAATTAGGCAACACTTTACCCAGAAGAGACTTTTTATATGTAAAAGATACATGTAACGGATTTTTGGCGGTGTTAAAATCTAATAAATTATTTGGGCAAGTTGTTAATATTGGATCGAATAAAGAAATTTCAATTAAAGATTTAACTAG
>MDSW01139343.1_pt1 | contig 10563 bp, 8 predicted proteins | sample 811171 | NCBI WGS metagenome assembly MDSW01 (sample SAMN05326641, study PRJNA326480) | marine metagenome | isolation source: seawater | place: Atlantic Ocean: North West | collected 2012 | reverse complement strand
TTATGAATTTATTTATAGATTGATTAAAAAAAAAAAATTAAAATGGGTAGCTACTAATCAAAACCAAGTAATCACTGTATTTGATTTAAGCGGTTATTCCAGCAAAATTGGGATAATTAAACAGTTGATAGAAGAATTTAAGATAAGATTAAAATATGAAAACTTTTTTTTAATATTTTTTAAAATTTTTTTGAAATTCCTTAGATTTTACTATTTAAAACTTTTTAAAAAAAGTAAATTTATTAAATATAATTAACGATTTAAAAACTTTTCAAAAGTTTTCATCATTTTTTTGAAGGTTTTATCGTCTGTTATTGGATTAAGCCCTATATAAATGCCCTTGTTATGTATATAATCTGCATTAGGAAATTTTTTTTTTCCAAATTCCTTAAAAATTTTTCCCACTGGGTGCTTTTGTAAATTTCCTACAATTATAGGACGAGACTCAATTCCATTTTTTTCTAGAAATGATATCAATTGTTTTCTTTTAAATTTACTTTTTTCAGTTAAAATTATTGGAATAGAGAACCATGAAGGACTAGATTTTTTTTCAACTAAAGGAAAATAAATATTAGGATTATTACTAAATTTAGTTATAAATAATTTATAAAGTTTTTTTCTTCTTAAGTTAAATCGATTTACTTTTTTAATTTGTTCTAAACCAAAACCAGCTTGTAATTCTGTCGGCCTTACATTAAAACCCCAATTTACAAAATTAAAATTTTTTTGATTTTTTTTATAAAAATTTCTATCCCAACCATGGGATCTAAGATATTTTAGATTTTCGTAAAATTTATTATCATTAGTTGTTATCATGCCTCCTTCCATTGTTGTTATGTGATGTGAAAAGAAAAAAGAATAGCTTGCTGCCAGGCCAAAATTTCCAACAAAGGTCTTTCCAAATTTTGAACCAAGAGCTTCGCAGCAATCTTCAAGAATAATAAGTTTATGCTTTTTCGCTAAATATGAAATTGCATCCATATTGCATGGATTTCCAAGCGCATGAACTAAGAAAATAGCTTTAGTTTTTTTAGTTATATTTTTTTTAAGCTCATTAATGTCAATATTGAGAGTTCTTTTATCAATATCTACAAACTTAACTTTAAGGCCTGCCATCATTGCACTCCAAATATGTGTAGGCCAAGTTAAAATTGGAATTATTATTTCATCATTTTTTTTTAATAATTTCAATTTCTTATCTATTAGACTAAAGCTCATTAATAGATCTGAAGAAGACCCACTATTGACCATGATAGAGTATTTACTTTTAAGTAGTTTAGAAAATTTTTTTTCAAACTTGTTAGTTTTATCCCACATCGTTGTCCTATACTTAATCATTGATTCTAGAGCTTGTCTGATTTCACTCTCTCCGTAAGTAGGTAGACTTAATGGATACCAATATTTTTTCTTATTTATAAAAAAATTTTTTGAATTTTTTTGTAAATCGTTAGTTACATTTTTTAATTTAATTAAATTTGATTTTATATTTTTCACTTTATTTTTTTTTTAAATTAATAAATTCTTCAATTGTAAGTCTTATACCGTCATCTAAGGAGACTTTATTTTTAAAACCTAATTTTTTTAACTTTGAAATATCAAGTAATTTTCTTTTAACACCGTCAGGTTTTGTTTTATCCCAGAGAACTTTACCTTTGTAACCAATTATTTTTGAGATTTTTCTTGCTAGTTGATTTATAGTTAAATCTTTGCCAGTTCCTACATTAATTGGATCTACTTTATTATAATTTTTCATTAAAAAAATAAGTGATTTTGCAGCGTCTGATACATGCATAAACTCTCTCTTTGGGTTGCCACTACCCCACAATACTACTTTTTTTTTATTGTTTTTTTTTGCCTCTACAAACCGTCTTATAAGGGCTGATAGAACATGAGAGTTTTTAAAATCGAAATTATCATTAGTCCCATAAATGTTACAAATCATTGGACAAATTATTTTTGTAGAAAACTTTTCGTTATAATATTTTGCTAATCTTACGCCTGTTATTTTTGCTAAAGCATATCCCTCATTTGTTTCTTCAAGATATCCACTTAACAAAGAGGTTTCCTTAATAGGTTGTTTAGCATTTTTTGGATATATGCACGAGCTACCTAAAAAAATAGATTTTTTTACTTTGTATTTATTTATACATTTAAAAAGATTTATTTGTATGAGCTGGTTATTCTCAAAATATTCAATCTTATTTTCTTTGTTAGCCAAAATTCCACCAACTTTAGCCGCAACTATGTAAACAAAATTTGGTCTTTTACTTTTAAAGTATTTATCAACATCTTCAAAGTTAAGATAGTTCAATTCTTTCTTTGTAGGGGTAAGTAGCCTAATGTCCTTTTTTAGCTTTAATTCTGAAACAAGAGCTTTACCAACCATTCCATAAGCTCCTGCGATTAAGACTTTTGGTTTCATAATCAATTTTAAGATAACTTTTTAATCTCAAAACCTACCATTTCTTTGACGAGCTTGCTTATATTATATTTAGGTTTCCATTTTAATAATCTACGAGCTTTAGAAGCATTCCCTAAAAGGGTTTGAACATCTAAAGGTCTGATATAACTTTTATCACATTTTATGATAGGTCTTCCATTATAATAACCTTTCTCATTTATCTTTTTACCTCTCCAGATTATTTTCATTTCAAGTTCATTTGAAACAAGTTGAATAAATTGTTTGATACTATAAGTATAGCCAGTAGCTATTACAAAATCGTCTGGTGTTTTTTGTTGTAAAATTCTCCACATAGCCTCAACGTAATCTTTTGCATGACCCCAATCCCTTTTTGCATAAAGATTTCCAAGATATAATTCTTTTTGTAATCCATACTTTATTTTGCACAAAGCTGAGACAATTTTTTTTGTCACAAAAGTTTCACCTCTTAATGGACTTTCATGATTAAACAAAATACCATTACAAGCAAAAAAATTATAAGCCTCTCTATAATTTTTAGTTATCCAATGAGCATATAACTTTGCTACTCCGTAAGGACTTTGAGGATAAAAAGGTGTTTTTTCTGTTTGAGGTGTTTGCTGAACCTTTCCAAACATCTCTGAAGTGCCAGCTTGGTAAAATTTGGTTTTGTTTTGTAATTTATGAAATTTTATTGCTTCAAGTATTCTTAATGGACCTAATGCATCTGCATTAGCAGTATACTCAGGAACTTCAAAAGAAACTGCGACATGTGATTGTGCTGCTAAGTTATAAATCTCGTCTGGTTTTACTTTTTCAATAACTTGCGAAACTGATATAGAGTCAGTTACATCCCCATAATGTAAAATAAAATTCCTTTTTTTCTCATGAGGGTCTTGGTAAAGATGATCTATTCTACCAGTATTGAAAGATGATGATCTCCTTTTAATACCATGTACAATATAATTTTTTTTAATTAGGAAGTCTGCAAGGTAAGCGCCGTCCTGCCCAGTTATTCCAAATATAAGAGCTGTTTTTTTTTTCATTGATTCAGTATTTTTTCTACAGTTTTTTTATGGCTTTGTTAAGGCTTTTTTTGTTAATTATCCTTTATAAAAGTAAATTTTCCAAACTGCTTTTTTAAATCATAATTTTCAATAAATATACAGTCTCGGTTTTCATTTTTACACTTTGCATATTCTTCAAATTGTTTTTTAAATAAATTATCAATTCTAAAATAATCGTCCTCAATCTTGTAGTTAAAACTGTTTATTAAATTAAAGTTATAAAAACTTACTTCGTCAAATATTCTATCAATATTTCTTAATAAAAAAATCGAAATTGTTAAAATTATTAGAATTGATGAATATTTTTTTAATTTATCTCTAACTAAATAAAACCTAGATAAATAAATACTTAAAGGTATAAAAATTAACAATGAAACTATAACATAACCACCATATCTTAATGATGGGTGATAAAAAAACCATTCTGTAAATAATACTAATAAGGCAAAGTAAAATAATTTATAATTTACTTTTAAATTTCCTTTTTTGTATTTGGACCTAAACAAAAGAAAAAAAATTATACAAATTACTAAAATACCTGCAAGAAAATCTGAAACTTTATTTAAAAAATATCGATCTATCCAATTTGGAAACCAATTATTGATCTTCACATACTCAGCTGGGTCAATCGGTGAATAATACCCTGGTCCACCCCCTCCTTTTGACCACCACTCGTAATGTAAATTCATTCTTTTTACATTTTCAACTGGGACACCCCAATCTACGCTTTCAAAACATGTTTGACTAATTGGATATAGAAGACAACCAGTATTTAAAAAATATATCAATAAGTTAAATAATATTAAAAGTGTAAAAATATAAAAAACTTTATTTTTGAAGATGTTATTTATCAAGCTTAGCTTCTTATCTTTCCAGATATAAAAAACCATTGGTATTAAAAAAACAAAATAAACAAAATAAAAAGATTTTAATGAAACAATGATACCAGTTAAGATAAATATTTTTGTTATATAAGTTTCAAAAGATGGATACGATAATCTAAAATTAAGCAGCATTACTATTAGTAAAAAAATCAATATTTGAGCTGATCTATCGGTACCATGTTCTGCAAGTCTATAAAAAAATATGTTTATGAAAACAAAACTTATTAAATTTAAGTAAAAAAACTCGTCTATTTTTTTTGATTTAAGTTTTTTTATGATATTCAAAACTAGATGAGTATTTGCAAACACCATAATCAAAAAAGCCCCCATGTGAAAAAGATAGTATTTAATTCCTGGTAAATAAAATAAAGAGTTAAGATAAAATATTGATGAAGGTGTCCTAAATCCGTGATTGAAATTACCAATTCCAATTATTTGAGAAAATTCATTTAAATAATAAGTATAAGGAAAATGATAATAGCTAAAATCGTCATGCGGCTTGTAAATCAATAAACTTATGAAAAAAATTATTTGAAAGCTAATTAAAATTTTAATTTCAAAAAAAGGGCTTTTGTAAAAATAAATAATAAAAAAATATAAACCAACTAAAAGTAATAAAAAATTATGAAGTTGATTATGTGAGTAAAAAAAATGAGATAAATAAGAATAGAATATCAGAACAAATATACCTGTTAAACCAATGAATCCAATATCGATATTTTTTTTTTTGAAAAAAAATCTTGTTGCAAGCAAGCCAAATCCAAGGGTAGAGAAAGAAATTAAAAAGTAAAATAATACAAAGATAATTTGATTGTTAATCATAAATCTAAATATATATTGTATTTAATGATGCTTTAAAATGAAATATTCTATTTAATAAAAAAATGAATCTTACTTTAGTAATTCCAGCAAAAAACGAAAAAGAGTCGCTGCCTTTAGTCCTTGATGAGTTAAAAACTTATGATTTTAAAATTAAAGTAGTGCTGGAACAAGCTGATACAGAAACAATAAATGCAATAAAAAATTATGATTGTGAAATAGTTCTGCAAAAATATAATGGGTTTGGTGACGCTTTAAATCAGGGTATAAATTCGACCAAAACAGAATTATTTTGTATTTTTAATGCAGATGGGTCATTTAAACCAAGTGAGATTACCAAAATGATTGAGAAAATTAATAAAGATAATGCAGACTTCGTTTTTGCCACGAGATATGAAAAAAATTGTGGAAGTGATGATGATACAATAGTTACCCTAATAGGGAATTATGTTTTCACTTTTTTTGGAAACTTTTTTTTCAAACTAGGAATTTCTGATATTTTATATACGTTTGTTGTTGGTAAAACATCAGCATATCAAAAGTTAAATGTTAAAAGTAAAGATTTTTCTTTTTGTGTAGAACTTCCTATAAAAGCAAAAGAAGCTGGTTATAAAATGGTGACTTCTAAAAGTTACGAAAGATCAAGAATTGCAGGAATAAAAAAGGTTAGTCCTTTTAAAGATGGTTTAAAAATTTTAATCTCTATGATTAAGCTATTTTTTACCAAGCTTAGTTAGTCTGAAATATTTTAGAAAAAAATTATAAAAAACAATATATATAGTTATGCTAAGAAAAATTAGTTGAATTTGGAACTTTGTATTATAAATATCAGTCGATCCTAAAGAAATAACAAAAATATTAAAAAAATTAATTAAAATGCTGCTTAGATTGTTGGAATTTACTATTGATAATTTCAACTTTTTTTTAATATAAAAAAATAATAGTTGATGAAAATGCAAGTTATCAGCATCTAAAGGTGAAATTTTTTGAAAATATTTCCTTAATATTGAGAATAAATTTTCGAAACAAGGGTACCAAAGCAATAAGATAAAAAAATAAGGAGATACATTAAAATTAAAGTTATGAGATTTGATAATTACGAAACCAACAAAAAAGCTTAGAATATAAGCTCCGGTATCACCAAGCATTAAATAATTCATAAAATTTAACACTAAAAGTATTAATAATAGAATTAGTATAAATATAAAATCCTGATTTTTTATTGGGAAAAAGGATAATAAATCTAATTTAAAAAGACATAACAATATAATTATTACATACAAAATCAACATACCGTTCAAACCATCAATAAAATTAGAACCATTCATAAGGATCAACAAACAAAAACTTGAAAAAAAATAAGCAAAGAAATTATTTTGCAATAAATTATCGATAAATTCTAATCTTGATGAGACAATTTTCAGTTCAGAAAATAAAACAAAAAAAATTATTAAAAAAATTTGAAAAATAAATCTTTTTTTTGCTGAAGTAATCAATTTACGATCGGACAAGAAACCAATAAAAAAAATTAACATCAAAAAAATATCAAATATTGGATATTTAATAAAAATTAAAAAAAGTGGAACAATTAGAAGAATTCCACCTGACAAAGGAATATCTTTTTTGTTTGAAAAAAATTGATGTCTGTCTCCAGAGTAATTAGAAAAAATAGCGTTTTTTTTAAAATATATTGATATAGAAATTGCAAATATTATATAAAATGAATAATAAAAAAACATTTATTTTTTTCTAATAAAATTGAAACTTAAAATAAATAAATAATATAAAGATTTTAAAAAATTAAATCCCATAAAGTAATTATAAACTCTAAAGCCATCTTTGAGTTTTTGGATAGTGGAGGAAGATAAAGATAGATTAAGTTTTGTCCACATTGTAAGATTTTTATCAATTGCATGAAAAAATATACCTTTCCGTAAAATTTGTAACCAAACTACAAAATCCTCTTTTGTAATTAAATTTGGGAATTTTATATTATTTTCTATTAATAATTTTCTTTCTAAAATAACTGTTGATAGTCCAATATCACATGATTTTAATAGCTCCTCCAAAGAGCAAATACTCCTAGCTGTTCGATTACCTATTATTTTTTTCTTTTCATTTACGATTAAATACGATGTATGAGATGCCTGAAAATTATTTTTTTTCATAAATGAAATTTGTTCATCAAGCTTTTCGGGTATCCAATTGTCATCTGCATCTAAAAATGCTAAATATTTGCCTGAGGATCTGTCTATTCCCAAATTCCTTGAAAAACCTGCACCAATCCTATGTTCATTTTGGATTAAAATAATTCTTGGATCATTTTTTTTTAAATCAGAAATAAAAGTAAAATCTTCCAAATCCTCATCGTCGTAAATAATTATAATCTCAAAATTTTTGTAAGTTTGTTGTATAACAGAGTTAATTGTACTTCTTATGAATTTTTTTTTTTTATAATAGGGAATAATGACACTTACTAAATCCATTAAGTTAATATTTATTTCAAATTAACTCTCTAAGAAGCTTTTAAGCTGTTTAGATCTGCTTGGGTGCTTTAACTTTCTCAAGGCTTTTGCTTCTATTTGACGTATCCTTTCTCTTGTTACTGAAAATTGTAAGCCAACTTCTTCTAAAGTATGATCAGTATTCATTCCAACTCCAAACCTCATTCTTAAAACCCTTTCCTCTCTAGGAGTTAATGTCGAAAGTATTTTTGTAGTCGCTTCACTTAAATTTGATTTAATAGCTTGTTCTAAAGGAGCTAATGCTTTTGTATCTTCTATAAAATCTCCCAAGCTGCTGTCTTCCTCATCCCCAACAGGTTTTTCAAGTGAAACTGGTTCTTTTGAAATTTTTAACACTTTTCTTACTTTCTCCAATGGCATTCTAAGTTTTTTCGATAATTCTTCTGGAGTTGCTTCTCTTCCAAATTCACTCAAAATTAATCTTTGGGTTCTTACAATTTTATTAATGGTCTCTATCATGTGTACTGGTATACGTATCGTTCTTGCTTGATCAGCAATAGATCTAGTAATTGCTTGTCTTATCCACCAAGTAGCATAGGTTGAGAACTTATATCCTCTTCGATATTCAAACTTATCTACTGCTTTCATTAAGCCTATATTACCTTCTTGAATTAAATCTAAAAATTGCAAACCCCTATTAGTATATTTTTTTGCAATAGAAATGACTAATCGAAGATTTGCTTCTACCATTTCCTTTTTTGCTATTCGTGACTCCTTTTCTCCTTTCTGAACTCTACTCACTATTTTTTTAAAATCTGTGACACTGATACCTAGTTTATGGCTAATTTCTGTGAGTCTATCTCTTATATTTCTGAATTCGTCTTTATTTTTATTAAAAAAGTTTTTCCAAGTTGAATTTGTACTTAAAAAATTTTTTAAATTCGGATTAATTTCATTTCCAATATAAAATTTAATAAATTCTTCTCTTGGAATTTTATTATTTACAGCTAATCTCAATAAATTTCCTTCAAGTGAAAGAATTTTTCTATTTTCAATATAATGATTTTGGACAAGAATTTCTAATACTGATGGTGATAATTGTAAAGATTTTATATTTTCTAAAATCTCGCTCACAATTTTTTGATAACTCTTCTCTTTTGATGTAGTAAATTCAGAATTTTTTAAAAGACAATCTAACTTTTCTTTTTGATATTTTATAAGTTTTGTGTAGTCTTTTGTAAGCGTGTTTATTGTATCCAATACCTTTGGTTTGATCTCACTTTCCATCGCGGCTAAAGTTGGATTGAATTCATCTTCTTCTGCCTCTTGACCCTGTTGCTCTTTTTTATTTTCATCTTTTGAATTTTTAAGCTTGGTGGAGTCATTTTTTTTATCTTTCTCACTTTGAGAAGTGTTCTCTTCTTCCATATAATTAGTATCTATATCAATTATTTCCCTTACTAAAATTTCATCTTTTTGAAGTTTTTCATTCCATTCAAAAAATTGTTGAGCTGTTATAGGGCTTTGTGAAAGAGCATTGAGCATTACGTCTTTTCCAGCTTCTATTCTTTTTGCTATTGCAATCTCACCTTCCCTGGAAAGTAATTCAACACCTCCCATTTCTCTTAAATACATTCTGATAGGATCATCACTTTTTTCGATTGCTTTTGGTTCTTCTTTGTTTTGGTTATCTCTTTTCTTTAGAGACTTAAAGTCTGATTTTTTTTCAACTAAAGCAATTTTCTCGTCTAAAATATGAATAAAGGCTTGAGCAAGATTTTCTTCAGATAAATTTCTTTTTCCTAAAGATTTATTGAGCTCCTCATAAGTAATGAAACCTCTATGAACCCCACGGCCCATAAGTCTAGCAAATGATTTTGTAATTATTCTTTCCACAATTAATTTCTTTGGAATGCCTTATATAATGAGAATTTCAAAAAAATCCATGATAAATTTTCAGTATTAATTAATATTTTGCTCCTTTTTGAGCCTATTAATTTCATCAAAAGTATTTTGACTAAAATCTTCAGCAAATTTTGATTCTAATTCTTGAATTCGTAATTCTAGATCGTGTGTCTTTAGTTCATTTTTAATATCATTAAAGATTTCTACAATCTTGCTCTCATCTTTGTCATTTATATGGACTATATGTTTTATATTTGCGTATTTTTCAATTTGATCCAAAAGTTGATCGTCAATTTGTAAACCATCAAGATTTCCACTTTTTAAACATTCTAAAATTTTATCAAAAACTAAATTATTCTCTTTTTTAAAAAACTTAACATTATCCAGCAAATCAGATCTTTGATAAAAAAAATTTAAATTATTTACCATAATGTAAAGTAAACAAAATTCTTTGATATCTGTTGAAGAAAAGCTTTCAGTATCCTTAAAAAGTTTTTTGGTTTTATCGAGTGGTTTATAAAAATCAATAGATGATTTTTTAAAATTTTTGAAGATTGTTCCTGGAGAATATTTTGCCAAGTTTTCTAAAAAATATCCTAAAATATATTTTTTAACAACACTGTCTTTGACTGTATTTGCTATACTCTTAAATTTCTTTTCGAGTGAAGCTAGTGCCGAAGGAGATGAAGAGCTCTCTTTTTTGTAATGTTCAAATATTAGTTTATGCACTGGAATTTTATTATTCTTATAAAAATCTAAAAATTCATTTTTTCCTTTTTTTTCAACAAAGGTATCCGGATCTTCTCCGTCTGGAAGGAATAAAAAATATATTTGTTTATCTGGAAGAACACTTTTAATCGAATTTTCTGCGGCTCTAATAGCAGCTTTATATCCACTTTCATCACCATCAAAACAAATTACTATATTATCAAAAAACTGGGTTACCATATAAATTTGTTTGTCAGTCAACGCAGTTCCTAAATTTGCAATACAATTTTCTATTT
>MDSW01019165.1_pt1 | contig 10564 bp, 4 predicted proteins | sample 811171 | NCBI WGS metagenome assembly MDSW01 (sample SAMN05326641, study PRJNA326480) | marine metagenome | isolation source: seawater | place: Atlantic Ocean: North West | collected 2012 | reverse complement strand
GGGGGGGGGGGGGGGGAGGGTGACGTCGGAACGAAAAGAATAGTCGAAGAGAGGGTCGGGGAGGGTGGGAGAGCGGCGGACGCGTCGACGACGACGAGGAACGATTTCTCGAGCCGGGCGCGAGGCGTCGATCGAACTTGATGAGCACGCAAAATTGAACAGCAGGTCTTGCCTGCACGTCACTCACTCACCTGTCTGTAAGAAATCCGTGCCGTTCGAACCGCGCGAATCGGGATCTATTTAATCCAAAACTCGCCTCGGCTTGACCGACTCGCGAAATTGGCGGTCAAAAATCGATCGTTCCGTTCAACCGCCGCCGCGATCGATCGGCTGAGCGGATTCGCCCGCACTTTTTTCGCGGCGCGGAGCGTGCTTTTCCGTGCCGATGAACGGAACGCGCTCCCTTTCCGACGCGTTTCTCCCGACCCGCGTTTCCTCGCGAACCGTCGTTCGACGGTTCGGGGATCGGAGGCGGGGTCGGGAGAGTGACCGGCGGCGTCGAAAGGGAACGCGGCACGTTCTGATCGGGATGCGAAAAAGCGTGAAGGGCGTGCGCGACCGACATGCTTCCCGGCTCCGCCTCCGCGCGCGCGCGCCCCGGCGCGCGCACTTCTCAGGGCCCCGGGCGACGCCTTCATATCGCCACCCAATCGACCGTACGTTCCCGCGCGCCGCGCGACCGACGCGATCGCGCGTTCGCGCGCGTCGACGACGCGCCCGTCGCGCGCCTCCGGGCCCGGCGCGTAACGCGAGCTCCTGACGCGACCGCGCACACGTGGGTTTCGCGACGGGGTGAAAAATCTCGCGCGCCGCGCGGCGCCGGATCGAGCCCCGCGCGTCGCCGCGCGACGCTCGCGCGGGGACGTCCCGATTCGCCGCGGCCCGATCGCTGACGCGCCCGATAAAATCCCCCCGCGCCCGCCGCTCGCGTCGCAGGCTCGGTCGCGCGCCGGAACCCGGAACGCTCCCTCCGCGCACCTTCCGTCCACCATCGCAGCCATGGCCTCACGAGGCGCTTCCGCGGCGCCCTCGCGCGAGGGCTCCTCGAAGGTTCGATCCGCGCTCACGAGCGCGTTCGAGGAACTCGCCATGCACACGACCCAGAAGTCCCCGGAGGTACGCGCGCGCGCGCGAACCGCACCGAACGCGCGCACTCGACGCCCGCGCCCCGACGGCACCCGCCCCCCCCACGATTCCGCCCCGTCGTCTTATTCCACCGTGGTTCACCGACGGAACGAAAGCGCCAATCCTGCCCAAGCATCGGCGCCCGTCGGCCCGAGGCTCGCCCCACCCGTCACGCGCGCGACCCTTTTTTTTTCTCTTCTTCTTCCCTCGGCCGCGACCGACAAACTCCGCCTTCTCTCCCCGCCTTCGCTCCCTCCCTCCGTCGCCTCACCCTCGCGAACCCCTGACCGACCCGAACCCCCGCTCCGCTTTCTTCCTCTCTTCTTCTCCCAGGGCGACTGCTTCAGCGCGCACGTGCACGTCTCGGGCGTGGGCGAGGATTCCAGCATCACCGTCGGCTCCCCCGTGGGCATCGCCGGCGCCACCTTCGGCGGCGTCGCGTCGCCGAGCCGGAACATCAACTCGTCGGGCAGAAAAACGTCGGTGTTCGACCCGGACCCGGACGAGCTGGCGCGGAGTCAGGGGCGGCAGCACGGGAGCTTCAACATGCTCAGCGTGTTGGCCGAGCAGGAGGAGGCGGGCGCGGCTGGGCCGCGGAGTTTGCGGCGCGATCATCATCACGCCCCCGCCGGCGTCGCGATCCAGAGGGAGGATTCCGGGCCTCTGTTTTCCTTCAACGGCGGCGAGAGCAAGTTCACGAGCAACGAGACGAACGAGATGAGCTACACGTGGAACCCCGGGGGCGGGCTCTCGGCTTTGGCGTCCGAGCGCGGCGGGGGCGGTCGTTCGCCGGACGGGTCGGAGGATTCGAGCGGGGAGGCTGCGGGGACGACGCGGCGGCGGGCGCCGACGTCGCCCGGCGCGCGGCGGCGATCGCACGACGGCTCCGGCCGGGGCGTCAACACCCGCGGCGGGTCCACGCACGGCGTCGCCGGTGAGCGGACGCTCCACGTGCCTTCGCACTCGATCGCGCTTCCGCCGCGGGTCGTGATCGTGCACGTCCCCAACGACGACGCGGAGGACGCGTGCTCGGCGGGGCGGAAACAGCGGGGGAGCTTCTCGTCGCTCCTGCTCCTGGAGGCGCACAACCTGAGCACGATGGAGTTCGACGGGGGGAGCCCGGGGGAGGAGGTGGCGCTGGACCACATGCCGGCGACCAGGGAGCTCGAGGCGGGGGTGTAGTAGGGATGGCCCGCCCTTTTGGAAGGGAGAGGCAAGGGGGGGGAGGGCGCCGTCGAACCCGGAGTCGGAGAGGGCGAGGCGACGGGACGGGGGAGGAATAAAAAAATATCTTTTATTTTATACCGTACGAAAGTAGGACGGATGAGCGTTCGAGACCCGCGGCGCGCCACTCCTCGACCCGCGGCGCTTTTATCCTCGGTAAATAAAGCTCCTCGTAGTCTCAGAGCAGCGCCGCCATCTGCTCCATCCTCGTCTCCACCGCCTGGAGCTGCTCCTGGAGCTCCTGGAGTTCCTTCCTGCTCTTCTCCACCACCGCGGCGGGCGCCTTCTCGGCGAAGGCGGGCGACGCCAGCCGTCCCGCCAACCCCGCCACCTCCTTCTCGAGCTTCGCCCTCTGCTTACCCAGCCGCTCCGTCTCCTTTGCGGGGTCCACGATCCCGCTGAGCGGCAGCCACACCTCCACGCTCTCGCTCACGACGCACTGCACGAACGCCCCCGGGTCCGCCGCCGCCGCCTCCGGGGGCGACGCCGCGACGCTCGACGTGGCCTCGTCGAGGCGCGCCAACCCCGCGAGCATCCCGAGCTCGGCGCCGAGCGACGCGAGCAGAGTGGAAGACCCCTCCTCCTCCTCCTCCTCCTTGACGACGACGTGCGCGGGGACGCGCTTCGCGGGCTCCACCGCGTACTCCGCGCGCGCGTTTCGCACGCTCCTCACCACCGCCCTGAGCGCTTCGAACGTTTTGGTCGCGTCGGCGCTCGACGCGGCGTCGAGCGTCGGCCACGGCTGATTGATGAGGGTCTCCCCCCGGCGCGGGAGCGCACGCCACACCTCCTCGGTGACGTAGGGCACGAACGGGTGCAGGACCCTTAGCGTGCGCTCCATGACGTAGAGGGTCACGGCCAGGGCGGTGCGCTTCGCCGCGGCGTCTTCGCCGTAGAGTCGGCTCTTGGCGCCCTCGATGAACCAGTCGGCGAAGTCGTCGTAGAAGAAGCTGTACGCCGCGCGACCGGCTTCGCCGAAGTCGTAGCGGTCGTGCGCGGCAGTGACGTGGTCGACCGTCTCGTGGAGCCTGGAGATGATCCACGCCTCCGGGGTGGGGAGCGCCGCGAGCGCTTTGGGATCGGTCGTTTCGAACGCGTTCGCCTCCGCCGCGAGCGCGCACCGCTCCTCGTCGGTCAGGCCCTCCATGGCGTACAGGACGAACTTGCCCGCGTTCCAAATCTTGTTGGTGAAGTTGCGGTTTGACGCGAGTCGGTCCATGTTGAGGTTGAGGTCTTGCCCCGGCGCGGTTCCCGTGGCGAGCGTGAACCTCAGCGCGTCGCACCCCTGGGCTTCGATCACCTCGAGCGGGTCCACGACGTTCCCCAGAGATTTCGACATCTTGCGCCCCTTCTCGTCGCGGACGAGGCCGTGCAGGAACACCGTGTGGAAGGGCAGCTTTCCCGTCATGCCGTACGACAGCATCACCATCCGCGCGACCCAGAAGAAGAGGATGTCGTGCCCCGTCTCCATCACCGCGGTGGGGAAGAACTTCTGGTAATCATCGGCGTCCTCGTCCGGCCACCCCAGCGTGCTGAACGGCCAGAGCCCGGAGCTGAACCACGTGTCCAGGACGTCCTCCTCCTGGTACAGCACGAACCCCGAGTCGACGCGCACGCCGGCGCTCGCCGCGTGTTTCGCCCTCGCCTCCTCCTCGCTTCGCGCGACGACGTAGACGTCGCTCGAGCCCTTGGCGCCCTCCCCGCTCCTAGCTTTGGCCAGCGCCTCCTCGCTCTCGTGCACGTACCACACGGGGATCCTGTGCCCCCACCACAGCTGCCTCGAGATGCACCAGTCGCGGATGTCCCCGAGCCACCCGCGGTAAATCTTCTCGAACCTCGGCGGGACGATGGTCAGCTCCCCGGACTCCACCGCCGCGAGCGCGGGCGCCGCCATCGAGTCCATCTTGCAGAACCACTGCTCGGACACGAGCGGCTCGATCACCTCGCCGCCCCGCTGGCTCCGGGGAACCCGCGTCTGGTACGCCTCCGTCCGGATCGCGAGGCCGTTCGCCTCCATGTCCCTCCAGAGCTGCTCCCGACACGCGGTCCTGTCCATGCCCCCGTACGCGGGCCCGCACTTGGCGTTCATGCTCCCGTCCTTGTTCATGATGTTGATCGTCGGCAACCCGCGCCGTTTCCCGATCTCGTAATCGTTCGGGTCGTGGCCGGGGGTCACCTTCAGCGCGCCCGTGCCGAACTCGACGTCCACGTACTCGTCCCCGATGATCGGGATGAACCGAGGCGGGTCGCTGAAGGGGACGACGCACTCGCGCCCGATGAACCGCGCGAACCGAGGATCGTTCGGGTTCACCGCCACCGCCGTGTCCCCCAAGATCGTCTCCGGCCGAGACGTCGCCACGGGCAAGTGCAGATCCTCCGCCTCCTCGTCCCCGTCCGCGGGCCGCACCGGGTACTTGAAGTAATACAGCGTCCCTGGCTCGTCCGCGTACTCCACCTCCAGGTCGCTCACCGCGGTCTGCAGCTTCGGCGCCCAGTTCACCATGTACGTGCCCTTATAGATCAGGCCCCTCTCGTGCAGGCTCACGAACGCCTCGAGCACCGCGTCGGATAAGCCCTCGTCGAGGGTGAACCTCTCGCGGCTCCAGTCGCAGCTCGCGCCCAGGCGCCGGATCTGCCCCGCGATCCGCCCGCCGTACTCCTCCTTCCACGCCCACGTGCGTTCCTCGAACGCCTCCCGGCCGATCTCGACGCGCGTCTTCCCCTCCGCCTCCAGCGCTCTCTCCACGACGAGCTGCGTCGCGATGCCGGCGTGGTCCGAGCCCGGGAGCCAGAGCGTCGGACGGCCGCGCATCCTCGCGTTACGCGCCATGATGTCCTGGAGGGTGACGAACATCGCGTGGCCCATGTGGAGGGCGCCGGTGACGTTGGGGGGCGGCATGGCGATCGTGAACGGCTCGCCCGTCGCGTCGGGGTCGGGCGCGAAGCACCCGCGGGACTCCCACCAGCTGTACAGGCGCTCCTCCACGTCGGCGTGCTCGAAGTTCTTGCTCAGATCCGCGTGGTTCGCGCCGGGGACGTACTGAGTCGACGCGTCGACGTCGGACGAGGCGGTGGTGGAGACCGCGCGCGCGCGGGTCGGAGCGCGACGGGACGGGGCGCGCGGGGCGGGGGCGCCGCCGCCGCCGCCATTGCCGCGAGACGGAGACGCGCGCGAGACGGCGGACGATCGCGGCGACGAGCCGCGCGCGTCGACGAGCCAGCGCGCGGGGGCGCGAGCGCCCGGGGAGGCGCCGAACGCGCGCGCGCGAACGCACGCGTGGGTGGACGCGGCGTGGGCGGCGAGGACGCGCGGCGCGGGACCCGCGCGTCCCGCGGGTCCCGCGCGGGTCGAGCGCGCGACCGCGGTCGCCGCGGGGCGCAGACGCACGACGCGCGAACACGCCATCCCGTCCCGTCCTCCGGGGGTGGAGATAAAGGCGATAACGCGGGGGGGTGCGCGCGCGACGCGACGAGCGACGACGGACGCGGCGGCGAGGGGGCTCGAGCGCGGCGACGAGAGACGACGGGACGCGGCGGCGAGGGGGGTCGGGCGCGGCGACGAGCGACGCCGGGCGCGGTGCGACGCGATGCGCGCGGACGTGTGCCCGCGAGAGGAGGGTTTAGGTCCCGGAGGGTCGCGACCGACGGTTGAAGCCGGAATAAAGGGAAACACCCGCGTGTGCTTTTCCCGACGAACGCCGACCGCCGACCGAGGGCTCCCTCGGATGATGCCGTATATGATCCGGTGCTTCCGCGGGGGGCGTCGCACTTTCGCGGGGGCCTGCGCCCTCGGGCGCGCGCGGGCCGGACGATGCCTCCGCCCCCCCCCGCCCCCGAGCGCGTGCGCGCGTTCGGGCGCGACATGACCCCCCGCGCCGCGTTCGCGTCGCTCTCGTTCGTGACGATCGCCAGCATCGGCGCCTCGTGCTGGCTCGAGGAGCTCATCTTGCGAAAGTTGCCCGAGTGGCGGTACTACGGCACGCTGGCCTTCTTCGAGCTCTCCGTCTTCACCGCGTTCACGTGGGTCTCCGCGCGTCACCACCTCGGCGCGACCAGGAGGGTCGCGCCGCTCCGCCTGTACGTCGTCGGGTCGGCGTGCATGGCGGCGTACGCGACGCTCGGCAAGGTGGCCTACAAGTACGTCAACTACGCGACGGGCACGGTGCTCAAGTCCGCCAAGCTCGTGCCCGTCATGGCGGCGAGCGTCCTCTGCCTCGGGCGCGCGTACCACTGGCGCGACTACCTCGCCGCCTCGCTCATGGTCGCCAGCGCCGCGTGCTTTGGCCTGGGCGAGCTCGAGGCGCAGCAGGCGCGCGACGCCGCGTCGGACGGCGGCGGCGGATCCGCCGCGGGATCCGCGGCCGCTTCGAACACCGCCTCCGGGTTCGCCATCTCGTTCCTCTGCCTCGGCCTCGCCGCCGCGCAGAGCACCGTCGCCGACGCGTGTCTGCGCGACCACGGCGCGGGCGTGGACGAGAACATGCTCTACACGAACGGCCTCGGCGCGGCGTTCGTGCTCGCGTGGCACGGTCTGTTCACGTCCGAAGTCGCCGACGCTTCGAACTACTTCGGCCGAACGCCCGGCGCGTTGGGCCTCGTGTGTCTGCGCTCGGCGACGTTTTACTTCGGCGCGTGGACGTACACGGCGCTCGTGAAACATTTCGGCGCCGTCGCGGCGGTGGCGGTGACGACCGCCAGGAAGGCGCTGACGGTGATGGCGAGCTTCATCATCTTCTCGGGCGATAAGCCCCTGACGCCCAAGTACGCGACCGCGGCGGGTCTGTTCTTCCTCGCCGTCACCGTGGAGGTGTTCAAGAAGAGGGCGGGGACGGGGGCGTCGGGGCGCGGCGGGAAGGAACCCGGGGGCGGCGGCGGCGGCGGCGGGGGCGGGGGGGGGACCTCGGGGGAGGCGCGCGACGCGGAGGAAGGCGGTGGGGGTTCTTCGGGGCAGGGAGGTGGGGAGGCGCTCGGGGTGGTGCGGCGGGAGGGGCGGAGAGGGAAAGAGGGAGCTGCGCCGGTGAGACTCAGGTAGCGGAGGAGAAGGAGTGTACACCCACAGACAGCTAGCTGTATTTATTCTCACGAGCCGCGCCGGCCATTTTATTGTTCATTCACGAGGCCGTCGTGGCTTTCGCGCGGTCATCACTCCGCGATGCGCGCGCTGGTGGACGCCGCCCCCGGGGCTCCCGGGGCTCCCGGGGCTCCCGGGGCTCTCGGGCTCGATTCCGACGCCGCGGGCGGTCCCGGGTCGTTCGGGCTCGCGTCCGCGGCCGCGTTCGCGGCGTTCGCGGCGCTCGTCGCCTTCTCGATGACGCTCGCGAGCGGCCCCACTCCCCGGCGACGGCGCGCCCCCGTCGCGGGCGCGGCGCGCGACGCGCCCGGCGACCCCTCGCCCTCCGAGGCGGCGAGCGCGCGGCCTCGACCGCCGCCCAAACTAGGGTCCGTCTTCGGCGTCGTCCGCGTCGCCACCCCCCGGGGCTCCGTCGCCCTCGCGCTCGCCTCGCTCGTCATCCTCGCGCTCGCCGCAATGCGCGCGCGTCATCATCATCATTCGTCGGCGGGCCGGGGCGGCGCGTCATCGCTCACGCTCAAAACCCCGCCCGAGACGATCGCCGAGGCGGTGGCCATCGTCCGCGCCCTCGCCCCGCCCCCCGATCGCGCGTGCGTGAGAGAAGACGACCGCGCGGGGGAGGCGGGCGACGACGACGTGAACGACGGTAACGACGACGCGAACGACGCGCGGCTGTTCGACGGCGTCGCCGCGCCTCCGCGCCTGGACGACGCGTACGGCCCCTACCCCCGGCGTCCGTTATCGTCGCAAACGACAGACGCCGAGAACGAGGCGTCGGACGCGCCCCACTTCGACCTCCTCGCGTCGCTCGGCGTGGGCGTGCGCGACCACTTCGGCGCCGACGCGCCCGTCGTCGCGCGGCGGCGATTCGCGCGCGGCGTGCTCTTGCGTTTCGGGTACAACGCGGCGGAGTCGCGACGCAACTTCCTCGGCGCGCTCGACGCGCTGGAGGAGTTTGACGCCTCTCAGCAGCAGGACTCCTCCTCTCGGGGGGACCCTCCCTCGTCGTCGTTCACGTCGTCGTCGGCCGGCGTCATGGCGCTTTGGGGCGTCGCGTACTCATTAATGCCCGACGCGAACAACTGGCGGACGACGAGGCGGCAGCGCGCGGCGGGGCGCGCGGCGTCTCACGTCGCGGCGACGCTCGCGGCGACGAACGAGGGGACTTTGCGCGACGACCTCAAGGCGCGGGCGCTCATCGACGCCGTCGCCGCGTTTTTCGGGACCAACGTCTTCGACCACGCCGCGGGGTCGACGGACGAGGACCCGGAGGAGGACCTGGACGGGGAGGCGGCGCAGCTCGAGGAGCACGCGAGGTATCTCAGGGTCCTCGCGGAGGGCGCGCGGAAAGCGGCGACGAGCGCCGCGGCGGCGGGGGCGGGTGGTGTGGGGAGGGCGGCGGAGGACGACCCCGGGAAGGAGGAGGGGGCCTCGCGGCGGTATTCGAGGGGCCCGTCCCCGTTCGAACCCGGCGAGGAGGCTCCCTTCGCCGCCTCCTTACCCCCCCTGGACGTCTTCTCGTTCCCCCCGTTGGACGAACAGTTCGGCGAATATGCGAGCGCGAAGAACGCGACGGACCCGACGGACGACCGATCGGTCGCCGACGCGGACCTCCTCGCGTTCCTCGCCGAGGCGCGCGTCAACCTCACGCCGTGGCGATACTGGACCGTCGGCGGTGCGCGTACCGACCCCGCGAACAGTACACACAAAAGTTCGTCCTCGTCCGCTTGGACGGTGGCGCCTCACCCGGGTTCGCACGCCGTCCGCGCGTACGACGCCGCGCGCCGCGCGTTGGCGCTCGCGCCGACGCACCCCCTCGCGGCGCACGCGATGGTGCACCTGACCGAATCGCTCCCTGTCGCGAATCTGGCGTCCGGCCCCCGCCGCTTCGACTCGCTCGCGGCGATGGAATCCGCGCTTTCGCCGCCCGCGCGCGGCGCTTCGCTGAGCCCGCGCCTCGGCGCCGACGCCGCGGAGGCGCTGCGCTCGACGTTCGGGCGCTCGACGCGATCGGCGCTCGTCTCGCCCCACCTCGCGCACATGGCCGCGCACCACCTCGTCCGCGTGGGCGATTGGAAGGGCGCGGTCGAGGTGTCCGAACGCGCGGTGGCGGCGGATCGGTTTTACCTGCGCGAAGGCTGCGTCGCGCAGTACGGCGACGCGCACGACGCCGCGATGCTCGCCTTCGCCGCGCACGTCGGCGACGCGGGCGCCGAGGGCGAGCGCGTCGCGATTAAAAACGCGGCGACGCGCGGGCCCGGGTTCGGCGGCGGGGAACGCGGCGACGTCGCGGGGGGGTTCGCGACGGCGTTTTACCGCCTCCCGACGCTCTTCGCGTTCGCTCGGTTCGGGCGGTGGTCGAGGATCCTCGAGGAGGCGCGCGACGCGGAGCGGAGGCGCGCAAAGGCGCTCGGAGGCGAGAGGGACGAGTTCGAGGCGATTTTTTTTCGCGAGAAGAAGAAGGGCGCGAAGATGAAGATGCGCGCGGCGGAGTGGACGGCCGCGGTGGCGTCGGATCCGTGGCACCGCGCCGAGTGGGCGTACGCGCTCGGGCTCGCGAGCGCCGCGGGGTTCCGGGACGCGCCGAGGACGAGCGACGGGGAGACGCGCGAGACGAGGGACGGAATCTCCGATTCCGACGGTGCGTCCGACGGTTCCGCCGGTTCGGCGATCGCGGCGCGGTCCGTCTCCCCCGCGGACTGGCTCCTGCACCTCCGCGAGCTGGCCGAGCGGCACGTCCCCGACCACGACGCGGCGGGCGCGGTGGCCGCGCCGGGCCTCTCGTCCCGCCTCTCCGACGCGCCGTTCGGCGAGCGCAGCGTGTTCAAGCCGCACAAGCGACGCCTCGCGGCGATCATGGCGCACGTCTTAGCCGCGCGGATCATCACCACCGCCGCCTCTCCCTCCGCCGCCGACGCCCGAGAGAGCCTCGGGGACGGGTGGGTGCGGGCGGCGGGGTACTTGGAATCGGCCGTCGCGGCGCAGGACGCGCTTCCGTTCATGGAACCGGAGCACTTTTACTTACCGACGCGGCTGTGTTTGGGCGAGGCGCTGTTGCGCGCGGGGGCGCACGGGCGCGCGCGAGCGGTCTTCGAGGAGGACCTCGGGGCGTGGCACCCCGGGAACCCCTGGGCGATGGGGGGC
>MDSW01183439.1_pt1 | contig 10565 bp, 8 predicted proteins | sample 811171 | NCBI WGS metagenome assembly MDSW01 (sample SAMN05326641, study PRJNA326480) | marine metagenome | isolation source: seawater | place: Atlantic Ocean: North West | collected 2012 | reverse complement strand
TTCAGCTATCTCTTGCCAGTTCATTCCTCTTGAGCGGAGTTTTTGCATTTCAGCTGCTTTTGTATCCATTGACTTTGACCCAAGTCGATCCAGGAGTATCTCAATAGCGAACTTAGCTTGTTGGGGAACAACTCCATTGCCGAGGCATTTCAATGCCACACTTCTCGAGAGCCCAATATCTTCACCGCAGACATGGCCCTCAGGAAGTCCCATCATCCATTCAATGAAATGATGGGAAAGATATCCGTATTCAAGTGCGGCATCAGGTGCGGGGCGTCCTAAGGTTTCTTCCCATCGTTGTATAGCTCGTGCATAACGACCCCAGGCAAAACTCGATGTTCCGCTATTCTCTTGTAGTTTACGTTGGGGCCGGCGTCTTTGTAGTCCCTTGCCGTTGGTGTTGGTAGCAACGCAAAACCATCGTTCTCTCTTATGCGGTGCTCCGATGTCAGACGCTCGGAAAGTGTCCCACTCCCATCTGCTGAAACCGTAGTAGGCCATTGCTGAACAGACTCTTGCAAGAGCTTGTCCGTCGTTTGCGGTATATATTCCTGGAACGTTTTCGAGTATGAGCCATTGCGCTTCAGCATTGCTGGCAACTCTGCAAACGTCCTCGATGAGCCATCGTTCATCTTTTATTCCTTCTCTTTCTCCTGCTACTGAAACAGGTTGGCAGGGAAATCCTGCTGTCACAATATCTACTTTTTCTGGGTTTGTAATCTTGGTCAGGTCGCCGAGGTTAGGTTTTCTGAATCTTTTTTTGAGGATTCTGTTTGGTGCATCTTTGAGGATCTTGTCGGTATCTATATCACTCACCCAGACGAGCTCGGTGTTAATAACTTCGGAGAGTCCGAGTTCGATCCCGCCGTATCCAGCACAGAGAGCACCAACTTTGTACTTTTGTTTCTCAGTCATGCTTACTGTTCGGTTTCCTTCCGGTCTTGTCTTTAAAGATTACGGATGATGTACGACATTAACATCCCGCTGTCGTTTGGTCCTCTTCAGCGCCTAAAGCCCTTTGATTAGTCTCTTCTTAACAAGTTTTTCTATATTTCTGGCTGCCGTATCAGGGTCTTCATGCTCCCAGACATGAATTGGAAGCCAGCCCATTTCCTTAAGTTGTGCATCTTTCCTATTATCTCTTTCCCGATTACGTTGAAACTTTTCTTTCCACCATTCACGATTATTTTTTGGGATAGTTCCATGCTCGGGACAATTATGCCAGTAGCAGCCATCAACAAAGACAGCGATTTTGGATGACCCAAGAGCAATATCCGGTTTTCCAGGAAGTTCTTTCCTGTGTAGTCGATATCTTAAACCCAATGCGTGGAGAGATCTCCTCAACCTGATTTCTGGAGTCGAGTTTTTTGTAGGCATTCGACGCATCTGCTCTGAGACTTCGTAACTCTTGGGAGATGGCTTAAGTTTGTTCATTCCCTTCTCCCTTTTTTTCTTTTCTTTTCTCTGAGCTTTGGAACCTCTGAGGGCCAAGCATTTAGGAGTGATTCAAATTCCTGATTAATGAATCCCTTCAACTCTTTCTCACTAAATGCTGAGAATTCGTAGGTACCCCCCCTTCGACGGACTCGCATGATGTATTCTCGAAAAAGCTCTTCGGCGAATTCTTGATCCTCTCCTCTTTCTTCGATCCAAATTTTTGCAACTGTTTTTCCTAGCAGGTGATTTCTTGCTACTTCAGGTCTTTCAAGAAGGCTTACTAAACGATCTTCGAACATAACTGCAGGAGGATCATCCTCGCCCGCCCCTAAGACCTCTGCCCTCCACCATGGGATTCGTAGGAAATTTCGAGTCCCTGACCGCGGACCATAACCAGTTATCCGGTCAATTTGAGAATCTAATTTGGTTGGCCATCTCCAAATTGCCAAATCTGGGACCAGTACGAGCGAGAGCCATGACCAGACGTCACCTCTGTAGCAGTCCGCTGGAACAATATTCATTGCATTATGAATGATTCGGGGGCTTTCGCCAGACCACTTCTGCAGGTTCTTAGATCTTGGCGCAGGAGTTTCTGGCCAACCACAGCGCTTGGCCAATTTCCAAAGTTCCTCTTGAACTTCCGCTAGCTTTTCATCTCCCACTCGAATGCCAGTTGGTCTCCATATCGACTTTTCACTTGACGTAGAGGGAAAGCCGCTCTCCCGGAGTTCTTCTGGATTGGAGTACTCGGACAATTCGTTATAGATCTCCTCAGCATCCTCTGAAGAAAGACCCGGATAGGTAACTAGATCATCCCCGTTCACTTTTCAACACCCCCAAGAGCTTTGACAAATGTTGTTCCGTTTTGGAGACGTGAATAAAATTTTCTTGGACTGTGGTTGTGCGCCTCGCGTATCTCTCGTACTTGCTGATCGTCGAAGACTGTCTTCCAGTTGAATTTGATCACCTGACCAATACTTCCTTCAGGAAATTCGTTATCTACCTCATAATCACCGTCATATAAAGCTTTCTGAAGTAGCTGCGAACGAATATCCCAAAAGAGAACCGCTATCAATGGGTGATCCATTAAATTTTCCTGCTTGAAAATCTTCCGTAAGGCCTCAATTTCCTTATGTTCTTTGTTTAAAAGAATCCTTACCGCTCCGGATGCCTGGGTTTCGTAATCTGTAGGTTTAATCCAATGGAGAGCCCATAAAGCCGAACTTTCCAAATGTTCGTCCTTCCTAAAATCGACCTCAGCGACCGGAAAGTCAGACATAGCCCCTTCCAGCTCACACACGAATGGGTCAGATTGCCATAGGATCATCCCTTTCTTCTGCGGCACCAAAGGATCTTTTGCCGGAACTGCTTTATCGAGTGCCACCGTTACCCGAAGCGTCAATTTGTTAGCAATATCTCCACTGTCTGGTGAAGCACTAATGGTAAAACCATCGTCGCGAATTCTTTCAGGACTGGAGAATCCCTGCGTTAATATAATCCCTGACCCTGACTCCCACTTCAAAAAAGCGTTTATCTCACTTTCTTCGGGTAACTGACAAGCTTCACGAATCGCTGCTGAAAATCCCGCTGGGAACGTGGATTGAATCTCAAGATCAGTCTGGTAATCCCAGCCATCAATTTCTTTAGCTTCTCCATAATCAATACCATTCGCTACGATTCCCCATTTAGACTCATCATCTAAATGGAGTGCGTTGTAATAGCTAATCGATTTTCGAGTTCCCATTCTTATTTAGGTCCTATCCACGTCACCGGCAACAGCGGAAATCATTACGCTAACACTTGTCTCAGGTGGGCACAGGACAAGCATTTCCCATAACATTTCACCTACGTCTACAATTTCAATCGAAGTTTCTAAACCTTTCGACTCAGAACTTCCCTGAGGACGAAATCCCACTACCTGAGGAGATTCAAGACCTACTGGGGTATTTGATTCTGACCCGCCTCCGAGAGTCTGAACAGAAACTTTCCCAGAAACATGTGTTACGTCAGAGCCATCAGCATGGGACTCAAGCTGGAATGGCCACACTTGAAGTATGTTCCCATCACTTTGCATGCTCTGGCTTGAGGGAAATCCCTCATTAAGCACAGGGCGTGAGCCACCACCACTAGGACCAGTCCCACCTCCGGGTCCGGTTCCGCCAAGTCTTGTTCCAGTGGACGGAGACAACAAAGGCCCCAATGCGTGGGATAAACGAGCAAGGCCAGTACCCGACCCTTCTGCAAGAAGTTGAGATGGCTCAATAAAATCACGAACTGCGGTCGGGATCTTCTCCCGCACAATATTTTTTACTGGACCTGCATAGATGGTTTGCCATTCGTCATGAGCCGGTGGTTCAGCATTTTGAAAACATTTATCAATGCCTTTATCATCAACGACTTTGAAAACCCCGGCCCAGCTCATCCATGATTTTGGATGTGGATGGCTCTGCAAATACTTCACTATCAAATTGGGTGCTCTCATCAAAGCAACGTGACGGGTTTCCCCTTCAAAAGGACGTCCCTCTGGTTTATCATCATGATCGGTGTTAGGAAACTTGATTAGACCTAGGGATCCATGAACTTTTCTGTCGTATTTCAAATTCTTGAGTTCGAAATTGTTGCTTTTAGAGCCATCAGCCATTTTGTTGAAGGCATCAACAAATGGTGCTAGTTCTCGGATTTCATTAGGTTCAATGCCGTTGATTTCTTCAGCGTCAATGTAGAATCGGAATCGCATCTCCGGCAAGGATGTCTGTGGGTCTATGGCAATCAGTTTCGGCCAGCAATGCCAGAGTGTTATTAACTGGAGCTTCTTTAAAAACTCTAAGTCAGATATGTTCTTATCAATAACAGGCGCTGTGACACCGATGGTTGTTCCGGTTTCATCGCCTTCAAGTAATTCAAACCCAGCCAAAGCTGCAAGTTTATCTGCAGATTTACCAGTCATTGGCCTCATAGACTTTTTTGAGCGGTCGCCCCACCAATGGTTCCCCAATAGAACAGCAGTTTCAGGGGCTCCTAGTGCAGAGGCAATAAATCTATTTTCTAATTTTCCATTTTCGTTATGGCAGCGGGTGTAGACAATGATGGTCCCGGCATTACTTGCGTTGTACAGAACTGATTTTCCATATCCGAAAGATCCTCCACCTTTGTCTTTATCTTGTGGGGAACCCCAGTCATACATGAATTGAACGAAGTCACGTGCCACTTCGTTCTTTGGATCATTGGCAAGCGTCACTCCTCCCAATCCGGAAGTGTTCCGGTCAGACACTATCAACATTTTTCTCGGGCCTGAGGGTTTCAAATCACCCCATTCCACATCATTTATATCAAGACCTTCATTATCTTTGCCCTTGACAGCCTTCGGAGTTTTTTTATTGAATATGTCAGTCCATATTTGTTTCCATTCCGAAGAACTGTAATTGAGGAGATGAACGCTGTATTCGACTGGAGAGGTTCTCTGATCCTTCTTTGCATCCCACGTATTTTGAACTGTTTCACGTATGAAATGAACCCAAAAATCGTGGGTTTGACCGGAAAGGAGCTTTTTGAATCCCGCAGCTCCCATCCCTCCCGTTTCGGGCCATTCTTTCGAGAATAGTTCCATCTGCATCATGCACTTTCCTGACGTAAACCTTTGATTACATCATCATAATTTTCTACTGGAACCTGACAATGTTCAAGCCCTTCCAGAGAAATGGTGTACTGCAGATCTTTAACTCGTTCTAATAAATCAGATTCAAGATCATCTGAAGTTATAGCTGGAAACTGATTATTAACCGAAAAGAGGAATTCATCATGAACCGAATAATACGTCCTTTCATAAAGGTCCCTATCAACTTCGTAATAGGAATATGTTGAAGAGTTGGCTAGGCGATCAAGCAGAAGATTTCTATCAATTCCACAATCAGTTAGATCATCTATCAATTTCGGGATGGTTCGAGCGTTTTCATTTACACCTTCATCTAGTCGGATAAGAGAAAGGTACAGATCTTGGCCTTCATTGGAAGTTAGCTGTTGGTAGCTATTTATCTTTACAGAAAGATCATCTGTTTGAACGCTCGTTTTGACTTCAACAGCCGCGAAATCTGAAGAAAAGTCCTTGCTTGAGCGCCTATCTCCTTGCCAGATTCTCAAAGACTCTTCGGGGTCCACCTTTGCAAGACGCTCAAGCCATAGAAGCTCACCGAAGAGTCCTATTCGTGCACTATGACTCATACCGGTCGAAGCCAACTTAAAGAAATCCATCAAAAAGTCGAGAGAGTCTTCAACCGCTTTACGTGGATGTTTCCCTTCAATAATTTCAGTAAAGATATAATCGAGCAAAAGACAAAACCCTCTGATCAAGCTCTGAGAATCCTCGGTTAGATAGCAGTTGATGCAAAGCCTGGGTTCCGAGTGGTGTGGCAGTCTCCAAGGCACCGTTTCGATTCGGATTGTCTCAGTCTTGTCGTGATTCAGTGGATCGTCTTCATCAGCTAGATTGATGACTAGATGTGGAATTTGTTGGACATCAACGTATAAATAAATTTCATGCCCATCGAAGTCATACCCAAATGGAGGGGCATGAACCTCATTCCCTTCGGCCATCAATAGCTCTATCTGTGTTTTCAAACCTCTTTGATTCAAATGATTAGACATTATCCGCAGACCTCATGACATCAGATTCTCATCTTCGGTGTTCAAACTCTCTTCGAGCGACCTCTGTTCATTTTCTAATTCTTCTAGATACTTCTCTTCTTCTTCCGTAAATAGTGGCAGTCGGGCCTGAATGTAACTTTCTGTTCCTTCATTTTCAAAATTAGGCAATTCCAATGCTATGCCAACAACATGTTCTGGAGCCGACAACGCAACCTTCCTTGTTGAATTTCCCCCTGGTTTCGATTCTTTATCTACAACATAGACCATCAAAAGTCCAGGGTCTGATGATTGCCTCATTCTTCCCAAATCAAGGTCGTAGGTCGAATTATTTACATCCGCTGAATCAAGCAAGGTTCCGAGGTCTAATATTTCCGTTTCTCGACGGTTAAGTTTTGACCTTGAAACTAAATTAACTGTTACCCCACTTCCCAACTCATATGGAGAACTTTTCTTTGGCATTGAAAAGGCAACATTCCAAGTTGGTAAATCATTCAAGCCCTTCTTCTCCACATATTTAATGAGTGTTTCAGATGCAAATTCCTCATGTTTTGAGTGAATGCAGTACACCTTAAGGAATTCTACGATTAACTCAGTAGGTACATCCTTAAATATTCCACAGTGTTCCCTCCCCTTTTTCGGACTTGGTGAAAGTTCCAATTTCTGCTCAGTGGTTATCTTGTCTATAAGTTCTCGAACTGCTTGGAGATTGTCTTTTAGAAATTTCGAGTCATTATTAAAGATCCAAGTGTGCCCTCTATAGCCGCTGTATCCGACTGTTGTTCTCTTCGAATACTTCAATTTTGCTTTAGCCGTTGGCTGGCGGCCCTCAATATTGAGAATTCGGGTTGCGAGCTCTTGTGGAGTTCTCCCTTCTCTTCCGTATCTCTCTATATCGCGTCTGATTTGGTGCTCAACTGTTGCCAAATGCTTAAAGTCATCTTCCCCCTTCGTATTCATCCACACCCTTGGAAGGTCTTGATACCTGGGCCTATAGCCGAACCAACGGCCCATCTGAAGTAAAGAATCGTCCAGTTGGGAAGTTCTAAGGAAATAACTGACTACGAGGCCATTCAATGTCAAACCCCTAGAGAGAGTGTTACCTCCAATGACAATCACTATTTGCGGGCTTTCCTTTTCATATTTGAGTCTGTCTTTTGATCGGCCATTATCGACAACTACTTTTACGGCGTGAGATTCTGCAATAGAAGTCAAATGATTTTTGATGGACATAAACTCGATTGGCTCTAAATCTGAAAAGTGGTCACTTGGAACTCGACTACTCTCACTATCCCAGATTTTCTCAAGCTCCTCTAAAAGATCGGAGTCATCTTCGTCGATTTTTTTTCTGAATTCGCTGAGGATTTCCTCCACAGGCTCTCGCATAGCTATTTGTGGGTCTACAAACATTGTTGTGTGAATCAGCATGGAGGAGTCCTTGAAATCGTTTCGACTCCTCCGAGCTGCCGATGCAAGAAGAAAATAAAGCACAGCTCCCCTCAACGACGGAAGATCCTTTGAAGAAGGTGCAGTCCAATTCTCCCTAAGAGTTTTTTTTGTTGGGTGCTTTAACTCTTTCTCTTCATCCTCAGGAATTTCCCGGATCATGTCGAAAGGTTCTTCGTCAGCATCTTCATAAGACGCACCGTCATATAATCTCCTCCCGAATAGTTCTTCCGGACCGAAATAGCTTGCCGGCCGACTTAGCGAAAATATAAAGTCCTTGGGATATAAGGAATTTTTAGCATCACTAGGATCAGCTAGAATATTCGCGAACGGAGTAGCTGTATAACCAACATAGGCCCCACCAGTAACTTCGAGCAGATCTCCGATTCTCTGATTGATTGCAGTCCGCTTTTGGCGTCCAGAATCAATACTGGCTTGATCAGCCTCATCGTCAACGATCATCGTCATGACATTAGCGAAAATACCTGACTCTTTGCTCTCCTCTAACCATTTACAGAGACGTTTCATCCTTGGCCCATTCTTTTTAATAACAGCTATGAGTGGTTTCGAGCCAACTAGAAGCTCTTGAGGTGAGGTTCCATATCCTGAGAAGTCACCTGATCTCGTCATGGTTCCTTCAGAATCAAAATCATCTTCAAAGGTGAGAGCAACCCATAGATCTCCGGATAGCTCGAGCTGTTCGGTCAAACGCTCCTGGGTTTGTTGTCGAAGAGAGTTAGTGGCTCCAGCAAGAACGATGAACAACTTGTAACCTGCATCTGCTGCCTTGGCAATCAGTCCGGTGAAACTAGTGGTTTTCCCAGACTGAACATGACCCAAAACCAATCCTCGACTATCTACAAAGGAATCGTAAGGGTCGGGATTACTGTCCAGAATTTTCGTGGTTGACTGATTGATCTCATTAATTGTCTCATCATTGAATCCGGGGTCATCTTGAAGTTTTTTCAAAAAGATGTTCCACCTATCACAATCTTCAGTTGGACCAAGGTACCATCCCTGCTGCATGGGTTTTGAAGGACCAACTGGCCCGCCACCTTTATGCCCCTTTAGCATTTCCTCCCTATACTTCTGAATTAACTCGGCATCTTCTTCGTCGATCAACCCATTCAAAACGTATTCTCTCAGCATCACTTCAAAAGATTTCTTTTCTCTCTTCCTAGTGCCTTCGATGCCGTCAATAAGGGTTATGATTTCGCTAAGTTTTTCCTCTTCTGAGTTGGACAAGGGGACCTCCTTCCTCGCAGCATCATATGTCGTTTTGCCGGTATCGTAAAGAATGATGTTCGTTAATGAAATCGATTTATCATTTGATAGTCCACCGGTCACAATGAGCGTAAGAAAACTGAATGACAGACCATGGCTTATCGAAGACAAGAAAAAACAAGAAGAACTCAAGATAAAAGCAGACCTGTCGCAGAACCCTAAAAAAATAGTTTTTCTGACCCGTAAAGGTACTGAAAAAGCAGGTCTAGAAGTAATTGCACTAATCCAGGAAAGCAAAAGAAATCAGATTCAACCCGATTCGCATCACCCTCTTGAACGCGCAGGTCTATCAATTCAGGAGGACTTATGTCTCATACGTCGCCATCATGAAGGGTGGTTGCTTGAAGCCGCTTCGCTCTGTTTCCCATCTCGGTGGCGGTTGGAGGACAAGATTGGTAAAAGCATGACAGACGTGCACGGTCCGGTAGATGGGTATCGGGAGCTTCTGGATAGAAAAGTCAATGCATTCTTTGACCGGCTCGGTCCAGATCCGGTATGGCGGCGGAACTGGTTTGTTCACCCTGATGACAACCTGTACCAGCCTGAACGGCCAATCGGTGGGGATCCGATTATCCCAAGTGCTGACGTTAGGAAAAAGTTGTTTGTTCGGAGTGAACGCCAAACCCTACGTGCTCTAGATCTCCCCGGTTGGATCTTGTTCACGATCAGAGTCCAACAAACCCCGCTAAAGAACCTCATCGACGCTCGCGGGAATGAATTTATTGAATGGTTGAGAGAGGCGCCTGAGTCACATCACCGTCAGAAAGGCCTTCAGGCAGAGCAAGTCATCGAAATCTTAAGCGCTGTTACCTGATTTCGCTCTTTCTAATTGGTCATCCCTGCTTTCTAGGTAAAGAATAAGAGACATGAGTGATTCATTAGTGCTTCGAGATGATCTTAATGGGGTAACAACGCTAACCTTAAACCGCCCAGATAAGCTCAATGCCCTGAACCCAGCATTGTTCGTTGAATTTCGAGAACATGTTGACGCTATTGCGAATGACGAAAGCGTTGGTTGTGTCATTGTTACTGGGGCTGGGAGAAGTTTTTGCGCAGGCCATGATTTAGGTGCGATTTCGTCAAATGAGCATGCTCCCTCCAAACATTTTGAGCCTGAGACCGTTGACGCTCTTGAACAACTCCCGCAACCGACGATTGCGAAAATTCGCGGCCATTGTTTCACGGGTGGTCTCGAATTTGCTTTAGCTTGTGATTTTTTAGTTGCTGCTGAGTCAACAAAATTGGGTGATACGCATGGTCAATGGGGTTTGGTCCCCATTTGGGGAATGAGTAGACGGTTACCGGAGCGTGTTGGTCGATCAACTGCAAAGGAATTGATGTTTACGAGTCGACGTATCACAGGTTTGGAGGCTGCTGAGATTGGTTTGGTTGATCATGCTGTTACAGATGATGATTTAGATTCTTTTGTTGATTCATTGGCTAGTGAGATTTGTGAGAATTCATGGGATACGAACCGGATCGTGAAAAAGTTGATTGCTGGCGGTGATGAGCGTTCTCGTGAGGAGTCGTTGCTGTGGGAGCGGACGCAACCCTTTGGTATGCCTCGTGACATGCAGGAGCGAATGAACCGAGATCGTTAACTGGTTGGGGAAACCTCAGCGAGAAACTCTAGTAACGCTGTGTTTGTTTCGTCAGGTTTTTCTTGCTGGTTCCAGTGCCCGGCTCCGTCAATAAAGGATAGGCGTAGGTCTGGTACGTATTGGGCTTGGAATGCGAGCATTGGGTGGGTTTCATCTACG
>MDSW01015810.1_pt1 | contig 10565 bp, 9 predicted proteins | sample 811171 | NCBI WGS metagenome assembly MDSW01 (sample SAMN05326641, study PRJNA326480) | marine metagenome | isolation source: seawater | place: Atlantic Ocean: North West | collected 2012 | reverse complement strand
TTTTATCTTTCATATAATAATTATTAATACATGAAATCTATTCAATCAAATATCAAAAAAGCAAAAAAATATTTAGATAATCATCATTGCGTTGCCGTACCAACAGAAACTGTTTATGGCCTAGCTGCTAACGCTTATTCAAATATGGCAGTAAAAAAAATATTTCGACTTAAAAAAAGACCATCAAATAATCCTCTTATTGTTCATTATTATGATATTAAAAGACTAAAAGAGGACTGTGAAATTAATGACAATCTAATAAAACTTTACAAAAAATTTTCTCCTGGACCTATTACTTATATATTAAAATTAAAGAAAAAATCAAAAATCTCAAAATTTGTTACCAATAACAAAAGAAGTGTAGCTGTTCGCTTTCCTAAACACTCTTTATTCAGAAATTTATTAAAAAAATTAAATTATCCCGTTGCCGCTCCTAGTGCAAATATATCTTCAAGATTAAGCTCTGTTAAACCTGCTGATGTAAAAGAGGAATTTGGTGAAAAAATAAAATATATTTTAGATGGAGGAAAAAGTAAAATTGGAATTGAGTCTACTATTTTAAGTCTAATAAATAGACCTTCTTTATTGAGATATGGAGGGTTAGAAATAAAAAAAATTGAAAAAGTCTTAAAGAAAAAAATTTTGAATAAAATAAACTCAAAAAATAAAATTGCACCTGGGTTATTTCCTCTTCACTATTCACCAGGTATACCTTTAAGAATGAATGTAAAAAAATCAGATAGAGATGAAGCTTTTTTACTAATTAAAAAGAAAAAATTTAAACTAAAAAAGATTTACTATTTAACAAAAGTTAAAAATTTAGAAGAAGCCGCAAAAAATTTATACTCCGTTTTAAGAAAAATAAAAAAGGATGGTTTTAAAAAAATAGCTGTAGAAAAAATTCCAAATAAAGGTCTTGGTAAAACAATTAATGACAGATTAAAAAGAGCTTCAAGGTATTAATGACTAATTCAATAGAGGTAATCAATCTTTCAAAAAGTTATAGATCTAAAAAAGCTGTGACTAATATAAATTTTAAAATTAACGAAAATGAAATAGTTGGTTTACTTGGGCCAAATGGTTGTGGAAAAACTACGACGATTGGAATGATTTTAGGTTTATTAAAACCTACTAGTGGAGAGGTTTTAATTAATGGTACTAATATTGAAAAAGATAAAATTTCTCTGCTTCATAAGATGAATTTTATTTCACCATACATTGAACTACCTAAAAAACTAAAAGTAAAACAAAACTTAATTGTATATGGCAAATTATATAATGTTAAAAATTTAAATGAACGTATAGATAGCCTCGCTAGTAAACTAAGATTAAAAGATCTTTTGGATAAAATTACAGGAGAATTATCTTCGGGACAAAAAAATAGAGTAAGTCTTGCTAAAGCTTTAATAAATGACCCTACTGTGCTTTTATTAGATGAACCTACTGCTTCATTGGATCCTGAAACAGGAGATTTTGTGAGAACATTTTTAGAGGAATATAAAAAAGAAAAAAAAATATCTGTTTTACTTGCTTCTCATAATATGGAAGAGGTTAAACGATTATGTAGCACTGTCTTAATGATGAAAGATGGCATGATTGTTGATAAAGGATCTCCTGAAAACTTAATAAAAAAATATGGAAGAAAAAATTTAGAAGAAGTTTTTTTAGAAATTGCAAGAAAAGAAAAATGAATATAACAAGAATTTATGGTCTTTTTTTAAGACACTTTTATTTAATAACAAGGTCATTTCCTAGAATATTAGATCTGATTTATTGGCCTTCAATTCAAATCACTCTTTGGGGATTTATATCTAATTTTTTTGCTACTCATAGTTCATATTATGGTGGTGCTGTAGGTGTAATTCTTTCTTGCGCTATACTTTATGATTTTTTATTTAGAACAAGCATTGGTTTCAATATGTTATTCCTAGAGGAAATATGGAGTAGAAATTTTACAAACTTATTTATAGCACCAATGAAAATTAGTGAAATTATTATATCCCTAGTTTTCACTGCTCTCATAAGAGCATTAATTGGTCTTGTTCCTGCAATATTGCTGACCTCTCCATTGTTTGGGATATCTTTGTTAAAACTAGGCTTGCCTCTGGCGTTTCTTTTCTTAAGTCTCTATCTTTTTGGAATTACTCTAGGTTTGCTAGTATCTGCTGGTCTACTAAGGTTTGGGCCTTCTTTTGAGAATATTGCTTGGTCAACAATGTTCTTATTAGCTCCTTTTGGTTGCATCTATTATCCTGTAGAAACATTGCCAGAAATTTTTCAGTCAATCGCTTTTATACTTCCATTAGTCTACATTTTTGAAGAAGCTAGAAATATTTTAGTAAATGGAATGGTAGATTATAAAAATATTTTAAATGCACTTTATCTTAATGGATTTTATCTTTTAATATCAATATACGTTTTTTATATTTCTTTTGATAAAGCAAGAGATAAGGGAACTTTAATCAATATTGGAGAATAAAATGGTGCGCCTGCTAGGAGTCGAACCCAGAACCTCCTGATCCGAAGTCAGGCGCTCTATCCAGTTGAGCTACAAGCGCATATTATATTAATATAGTATTTTATGGAAAAAAAAATAAATTTAATAGTAAGTAAAGAGGATAAAAATACAAGAGTTGACTCATTTATCAATAAACATAATAAGGAAATAAGCAGAACTAGAATAAAAAATTTAATTTTAAGCAAAAATTTAATAATAAATAATAAAATAATTACAGACCCATCAAAAAGATTAACTTTAAATGACAAAATTAATATTCTAATTCCAGAGCCTAAAAAAGCTTCTTTAAAACCATATAAATATAATCTAAACATAGTTTATGAAGATGATGACCTTTTGGTTATAGATAAGCCAGCTGGGATTATTATGCATCCTGGAGCAGGAAATTACGATAATACAATAGTTAACGCGCTTATAAACTATGATAAAAAATTGTCATCTAATATTGGAGATGAATTAAGACCAGGAATAGTTCATAGAATTGATAAAAATACATCTGGCTTAGTAGTTGTTGCAAAAAATAATTCTACTCATGAAAATTTATCTTCTCAATTTAGTAATCATACTATTATCAGATCTTACCAACTTCTCATTTGGGGGAAATTAAGACCATCTAATGGTAGAATTGAAACCTTTGTTAGGAGAAGTTCAAATAATCGTCAAATGATGGAAGTGAGTGAAACAAAAGGAAAAAAAGCCATCACAAAGTACAAAACTTTGGAAATTTTTGAAAATCAAAATACACCAATATTAACTTTTGTGGAATGTAAATTAGAAACAGGAAGGACTCACCAAATAAGAGTTCATATGAATTACTTAGGTAATAGTATAGTTGGTGATGACAAATATAAAAAAAAATTTAAAAATATAAAATATATTGATCAGGAATTAAATAAACTTTTGATGAATTTAAATAGACAATTTTTACATGCTAAGACTTTAGGGTTTATTCACCCTAAAAAAAAAAAAGAAATGATATTTAACTCAATTTTACCAAATGAGCTTGAAATTATTTTAAAAAAACTAAGAAATACTAAAAAATAAGTTATTGAAAAATTTAAATTTTCAATTAGATAAACAGTCCATGAGTATTGCAATTAAAAACAATTTGCCAGCTTTAAGCAATGAAGGAGGTTTGTCTGCTTATTTAGAACAAATCAAAAAATTTCCAATGCTAGATGCGGAAGAAGAATATATGTTGGCCAAAAATTGGCGATCAACTGGAAATATTAAAGCTGCAGAAAAACTTGTGACAAGCCACCTGAGATTAGTTGCTAAAATTGCAATGGGATATAAAGGTTACGGATTACCTGTAAATGAAATGATTTCGGAAGGAAATGTAGGATTGATGCAGGCTGTTAAAAAATTTGAACCTGAAAAAGGTTTTAGACTAGCAACATATGCAATGTGGTGGATTAAAGCTTCAATACAAGAATATATTTTAAGATCATGGAGTTTAGTAAAAATTGGTACAACCACAGCTCAAAAAAAACTTTTCTTTAATTTAAAAAAACTTAAAAATCAAATTGCACCTCAATCTGAAGGTGATCTGAGAGACGAGCACGTGGACAAGATAGCTAGTAAACTTGATGTTAGTAAAGAAGAGGTTGTTTCAATGAATAGGAGATTGTCAGGAAAAGAATTCTCATTAAACGCTCAAGTTGGAGAGGATGGAGATGAATGGCAAGACTGGTTAGTTGATAAAGAGTTAGATCATGACCTCAAATTTGCACAACAAGAAGAAATGGAGCAAAGAAAAGATTTACTAAAAAATTCATTAAAAATTTTGAATCAAAGGGAAAAGGAAATTCTTTATTCTAGAAGATTAAATGATGATCCAACTACTTTAGAAGATTTAAGTAAAAAATACAAAGTGAGTAGGGAAAGAGTAAGACAAATAGAAAATAAAGCCTTTGAGAAACTGCAAAAACATATGCTTTTATTAGCAAAATCTAAAAATCTTTTACCAGTAAATTAAATATCAAAAGGGTTTTCAATTAAAATTGTATCATCTCTTTCAGGACTAGTTGAAATACTTGATACTTTTGCTCCAATAAAATCTTCTATTGCAAAAATATATTTTTTAGCATTTTCAGGTAAATCATTAATATTTTTAATACCTTTTGTTGAGGTTTTCCATCCAAGAAACGATTTATAAATAGGTTTAATTTTTAATTGATCTTCAACTGCTGCTGGTAAATAGTTGATTATTTTACCGTCCAAATCATACTCTATACAAATTTTTATTTCATCTAATTCATCTAAAACATCTAATTTTGTAAGAGCAATTCCATTAATGCCCGATACTTTTATTGTTTGTCTAACTAAAACTCCATCAAACCATCCACATCTTCTTTTTCGACTTGTGACCGTTCCAAATTCTTTTCCTCTCGTTCCTAATAGCTCACCAACTTCATCTAATAGTTCTGTTGGGAATGGACCTTCCCCAACTCTAGTTGTATAGGCTTTAGTTATTCCAAGCACATAATTAATTGAATTAGGTCCACAACCAGTTCCAGTAGAAGCATTTGAAGCAACAGTGTTTGATGAAGTTACAAAAGGATAAGTACCATGATCAACATCTAGTAAAATACCTTGTGCACCCTCAAATAATATCTTTTTTTTTTGTTTTTTAAATTGATCAATTTTTAGCCAAACAGGCTGGGAAAATTTTAAAATTTCTGGAGCAATTTTTATTAGATCTTTTCTTAATTGATCTTTTTTAAATAATTTTTTTCCTAATCCTTTTCTTATTGCATTATGGTGCAATAATACAATTTCAAGTCTTTTATCTAAATTTTTTTCTGATCTTAAATCCATGACTCGAATTGAACGTCTGCCAACTTTATCCTCATATGCAGGTCCAATACCTCTTCTAGTTGTTCCTATTTTACCTTTTCCAGCAGCGTCCTCTCTAATTTCATCCATCTCTCTGTGAAATGGTAAAATCAAATTTGCAGCCTCGGAAATCATAAAATTATCTGGCTCTACATCTACACCTTTTTCTCTAATTTCTTTAATTTCATCTATCAAAGCCCAAGGATCTACTACGACACCGTTTCCAATGATTGAAACTTTGTTTTTTCTTACTATTCCTGAAGGTAACAATCGAAGCTTATATGTAATTCCGTCAATTACTAGTGTATGTCCTGCGTTATGCCCACCTTGAAATCTAATTACTACATCAGCCTGTTCTGATAACCAGTCTACTATCTTTCCCTTTCCTTCATCCCCCCATTGTGAACCTACGACTACAATATTTTTCATTATTTATATCTTTTTATTAATTTAAAAGAGTTTAAGTGATTTATTGGACCATGTCCTTTTCCAATTTTAGGGTTAGTTAGTATTGCAGAATTTACATATTTAATACCTAACTCACAAGATTTCTTTAGGGTTTTTCCACATGAGAAAAAAGAAGTGATAGCTGTTGACAATGTACATCCAGTTCCATGCGTATTCTTGGTTTTTAATCTTTTACTAGAAAATATCTTAATCTCATTTTTATTTACAAATACGTCATGTACTTTTTCTGATTTGAAGTGGCCGCCTTTTATTAAAACATTTGGAACACCAAGTTTTATTAACTCATTTGCAGCAAAAATCATATCTTCTTTACTAAATATTTTAACCCCAGTTAAAATTTCAGCCTCAGGAATGTTTGGAGTAATTAAAGAAACTTTCTTAAGTAATTTTTTTTTCATCGTATAAATTGCTTCACTACTTATCAATTTAGCACCCCCTTTAGCTACCATTACAGGGTCCAAGATTATCTTTTTAGTTTTGATTTGACTCAAAGATGTAAAAACTTTGTTTATTATTTTTGTCGAATGAAGCATTCCTATTTTTATAGCATCAGGTTTAATGTCTTTAGAGGTATAAACTATTTGGTGATAAATTTCATTTGCAGGAATAGATACTACTTTTTTTACGCCTGTTGTATTTTGAACTGTTACAGCAGTTATCGCTGTCATAGCGTAGACACCTAATGATGTTGCTGTTTTTATGTCTGCTTGAATTCCTGCACCTCCAGATGAGTCAGATCCTGCAATAATCAAAATTTTTGATCTAAGTTTCAAACTATTTTATTTTTCTCACTATTATATCTACACATTTAGAAAGAAGCTCTTTATCATCACTTTCTCCCATTACTCTTATTTTTGACTCAGTTCCTGATTTTCTAACTAATATCCTACCTTTGCCTTTAATTAATTTTGTTGCAATTTTTATTGATTGTTTAATTTCTGTTTTGTTGATTATGTTCTTATCTTTTACTTCAATATTTTTTAATAATTGAGGTGTTTTTATAAATTTTTCAAAAAATTCACTAGCCTTTTTTCCCTTTCTTAAGGCGAATAAAGACTCTAAAGCCACAAGTAAACCATCACCTGTAGTAGCAAATTTACCTAAAATAATATGGCCTGATTGTTCACCCCCTAAATTAAATTTATGTTTCTGCATTTTTTCTTTAACATATCTATCACCAACATTTGCTCGAATAAATTTTATACCTCTTCTTTTGAAATATTTTTCTAAACCATAGTTAGACATCAATGTTCCTACAACACCTCCTTTTAACATTTTCTTATTATTCCATCTGGTAGCTAAAGCAGCGATGATCTGATCTCCATCTATAATATTGCTTTTTTCATCACACATAATAATTCTATCAGCATCTCCATCCAAAGAAATACCAAGGTGTGCTTTGTGTTTTTTTACAGCATATCTAATTTTTTCAGGATACGTTGACCCACAATTTTTGTTAATATTTAAACCATTAGGATCAACTCCAATTGCTATTACTTTGGCGCCTAAAGATCTTAATAACTCTGGTCCTGCTTTATATCCGGCACCATTTGCACAATCAATTACAATCCTTAATCCTCTTAAATTAAATTCCTTGGCAAAATTTTTTTTTAAAATTTTAATATAGTCTTTTGTTCCAGTTTCTAACCTTTTTACCCTACCTAACTTTTCAGGTTTTGAAAGATTTTTTACAATCTTTCTCTCTATTAAACTTTCAATTTTTTTTTCTATTTTATCTGATAATTTCATACCATCAGGACCAAATAACTTTAAACCATTATCACTATGAGGATTGTGAGAAGCTGTAATCATAATTCCCATATTTGCTCTCATAACTTTTGTAAGCATTGCTAAACCATTTGTTGGAAGTGGTCCTAAAGTAAAAACATGCATACCAGCTGATGTTAATCCTGATACTAAAGCTGGTTCTAGAGTATAACCTGATAACCTTGTATCTTTAGCTATTATTGCTATTTGTCTCTTTTTTTTTTGAGATTTAAAATATGTTCCACTTGCTAAACCAAATTTAAAAAACATATCACCATTAATATTTTCACTGTTAATAGCCCCTCTAATACCATCAGTTCCAAAATATTTTTTTGTCATTAATTATTTATTATCTTTTTAAATATTTTTATACCTTGCATTATTTCGTTTACATCATGAATTCTTAAAATTTGAACTCCTTGCATCATCAAAAATATTGATGAAGCCATTGTTCCACCAATCCGTAGTTTACTATCATTTTTACCTGATAATTTTTTAATAAAACTTTTTCTTGAATTACCAACAAGTATAGGAAATCCTAGAGAATGAAAAATTGAAATATTGTGTATCAAGGTCATATTATGTTTCAAATTTTTTCCAAAACCAATGCCAGGATCTATGATTATGTGATTATGATTAATGCCCCTTGACCTTAATACTTTTATCTTCTCCTCAAAAAAATCATAAATATCCAACAATTCATTTTTATAAGTTGGTTTTTTTTGCATATTTTCTGGAATTCCTTTTGAATGATGAATTACAAATGGAATTTTATACCTTTTTAATACATTTATAGTATTGCAATCAAAATTTAACCCTGAAACATCATTTATTAACTTTACACCAAGATTTATACCTCTCTTCATAATGCTCGATTTTCTGGTATCTAAAGATATTGGTATTTTTTTATTAATTAATTTTAAAACATTGCTAATTCTTTTCCATTCTAAATTTTCTTCAATTTTTTTTGATCCTGGTTTTGTTGACTCTCCACCTATATCAATTAAATTAGCTCCTGAATTAAATAATTTAAACGCCTGTTCAATTCCTTTTTTTTTTGTATTAAATTTTCCACCATCTGAAAAACTATCTGGTGTTAAGTTAAGTACACCTAATATATTTGGTATATTTTTAAAATTTAAATTAGAAAAATTTTTTTTTTTCGATTTTATTTTTTTTAAATCAAAATTTATTTTATCCTTAATCTTACTAGGTAAATTCTTAATTTGATTTATAGAAATTTTTTTTTTGGATTTTCTAGTTATTATTTCTATTTGATCAAAAGAAACTTCATTCATTTGATGTAAAGGAATAGACTTTTTTTTTTTTACTAAATCTTTTGATTCTTCACCGTAGTAGAAATTACACGCTCTTGTGTAATATCTAGACATCAAAAATTAATGAACGATTTTTGGTTTAAGGCCCATTACATCCATAGCTGAACCCTTATCATCTTCAGCTTTTAAATCTTGTTTATCTGCAGGATATATGTTTTTATTAATAATATTTTCAATTTCTTCACCAGTTAAAGTCTCATAAGTCATTAATGCCTTAGCAATTTTATGCAAATCGTCAATTTTGTCGTTTAAAATTTCTTTTGCTTTATTATAACCCTCATCAATCAACTTTCTTATTTCTTTATCTATTTTCTTAGCAACTTCTTCCGAAACTGATTGAGTCTGTGTTACTGATCTCCCTAAAAAAACCTCTTCTTGATTTTCTCCATATTCTATCGGACCCATTTCTTCACTCATTCCATACTTTGTTACCATAGCTCTAGCAAGTTGAGTAGCTTGATTTATATCTGAGCCATTTCCTCCTCCAGCTCCTGTTGATATGTTGTCTTTACCAAAAATTATTTCTTCTGCAACTCTTCCTCCAAAACATACTGCTAATCTAGCTTTTAAATATTTGATGGAATGACCATGTTTATCTCTCTCGGGTAAATTCATGACCATACCTAATGCTCTTCCTCTTGGAATTATTGTTGCTTTATGAATTGGGTCATAACTCGGCATATTAAAAGACACTAATGCATGACCGCCTTCATGGTATGCAGTTAATTTTTTTTCATCTTCAGTCATAACCATCGAACGTCTTTCTGCTCCCATCATTACTTTATCTTTAGCTTCCTCAAATTCATTCAAAGTTACAATTCTTTTATTTTTTCTTGCTGCTAATAAAGCTGCTTCATTAACTATATTTGCGAGGTCGGCCCCTGAAAACCCAGGTGTTCCTCTTGCAATAGTTCTTAAATTAACATCTGGTGCCATCTTTATTTTTTTGACATGGACCTTTAAAATTTTTTCTCTACCAATAATATCTGGGTTTGAGACCACTACTTGTCGGTCAAATCTTCCTGGTCTTAATAATGCTGGATCTAATACATCTGGTCTATTAGTTGCTGCAATTATGATTACTCCCTCGTTTGTATCAAAACCATCCATCTCAACTAGTAATTGGTTTAAAGTCTGTTCTCTCTCATCATTACCACCTCCTAGGCCTGCTCCTCTGCTTCTTCCAACAGCGTCTATTTCATCTATAAATATGATACATGGAGAATTTTTCTTTCCTTGCTCAAACATATCTCTAACTCTTGATGCCCCAACTCCTACAAACATTTCAACAAAGTCAGATCCAGAGATTGTGAAAAATGGTACTCCAGCTTCTCCTGCTATAGCTCTAGCTAATAAAGTTTTACCTGTACCTGGAGGACCTACTAGCAAAGCACCTCTTGGAATTTTTCCTCCAAGTCTACTAAATTTTTTTGGGTCTTTTAAAAATTCTACTATCTCCTCAACTTCCTCTTTAGCTTCTTCTACACCAGCAACGTCATTAAAAGTTACTTTGCCTTTTAATTCATTCATCATCTTGGCTTTAGACCTGCCAAATCCCATTGCGCCACCTTTTCCACCTTGCATTTGACGCATAAAGAAAATCCAAACTGCAATTAATAATAGCATTGGAAACCAAG
>MDSW01220569.1_pt1 | contig 10566 bp, 9 predicted proteins | sample 811171 | NCBI WGS metagenome assembly MDSW01 (sample SAMN05326641, study PRJNA326480) | marine metagenome | isolation source: seawater | place: Atlantic Ocean: North West | collected 2012 | reverse complement strand
CCGTGGCCTGGCTGGCCTGGTAGGCCCGATCCATGATCGCTGCTGATACCTCGCCCAATATTTGTTGAGCCGAATCGTATTCCCAATCCAGCAAAAGCAAATCCACATCCTCACTCACACTATCAGCTTCAAGTACGTCCTCGTCGATAAGACCCAACATCTCATCGTCTTCATAGTACTTGAATGAATTGACACTCCCCATAACACTCTCCACCGTGTTTGTAGTCTGCTTAAAGCATTGCAGGCTCCGTGCCACTTTTGCATGACGGGACTTTGGCGGCCCCTAAACACCTAAAACAAAAGAACTTTTAACATTCAATGCCAAAAAACCATGACCCGTTGCCTTTAGGAAATCGACGGCTTGTTGACATGTTCTGGCATTAACGCAAAACAAGTGTCGGTTCTTAGACACCTATGTGGGAATAACTATGATTCATGTCTGCTTTGTTTGCCTTGGAAATATTTGTCGCTCACCTACTGCTGAGGGGATCATGCTTGAACTGGTTCGCGAAGCGGGTCTCGAGGGTTCCATTGTCGTAGACAGCGCCGGAACAGAATCGTGGCATGCGGGAAAAGGAGCAGACCCACGAAGCCAGGCAGAAGCCAACCGGCGCGGCATTCAATTGCCAAGCAAATCCCGACAATTCAAATCCGGTGATTTTACAAAGTTTGATTACGTACTGGCCATGGACAACTCCAATCGTCAAAACCTCCTGGCCATCGCACCCAGTGCCACGGCCGGGGAAAAAATCCAGCTCCTGCGGGAATTCCATCCTGAAAACCCCGGCGAACACGATGTGCCGGACCCTTACTATGGAGGTCCCAGTGGTTTTGCAGATGTCTTTGACCTCTGTGACGCGAGCTGTCGCGAATTGCTCCAAGTTATTGTGAAGAACCACGGACTGAGTGCATGAATCCATTGGCTCGCAAAGCCATTGAAAATCGGCTCAAGACACCGATTGTGAAAATACAAGCCGTACCTGGGGGTGACATCAATGAAGCCCATCATGTGCAATCCGGCGACGGCCGCCATTTCTTTATCAAGACGAACTCCCATGCCCCACAAACCATGTTTGAACGGGAAGCAGAAGGTCTCAGATGGCTCGAAGGGACACATGGCCTGCGGGTGCCCCAAGTCATTCACCACAGCGCCCACGATGAGCCCTCCTACCTTATCATGGAATGGATTGCTCCCGGTCGACGCCTAAGCAGCTTTGATGAAACACTTGGCATCGGACTGGCGAAACTTCATCTTGATTCACCCAAGCGCTTTGGATGGCACGCCGGTAACTTCATCGGGCATCTTCATCAAAGCAATGAAACAGAGTCCACATGGGTTCAATTTTATCGCCAGCAACGGTTAATCCCGCAAATAGAACTGGCCAACACCAACCATGGACTCTCCACCAGCTGCCTCAAAGCTCTCGAACACTTACTCAATCACCTTGAAGACCATCTACCGGATTCTGAGAACCCTGCCCGATTACACGGTGACCTTTGGAGTGGCAACGTCCATACCGACCAAGCCGGCCAGCCGGTTCTTATTGATCCCGCCGTCTATGGCGGACACCGTGAGATGGACTTGGCAATGATGAAATTATTTGGTGGATTTAGCCAGCGAACATTTCAGGCTTACCACGGGGCTTACCCGTTAACCCCCGGGTGGGAGGAACGCGTCGAACTCAACCAACTTTACCCACTTCTTGTGCACGTGAATCTTTTTGGAGGTCACTACGCCCAATCCGTAGAGCGAATCGCAAATCGCTACAGTTAAATGCTCTCGACAGCCTTCCAAAGTGCGTTTTCAAATTCAGCGAAGGCCGCCTGCTCTACTTTTCTCAATCCCGGCAGACGCGTCTCTGCAAGCGGATCCTGCTTCACAATATTTTCTACCATGTGGGCCAAGTGCTTACTTTCATCCTTGATAATAGCCTTGAGAGTTCCGGCAATCCCGTACTCTTCCAGAACTTTCACATAAGTTCCGTAAAAGACATCTGCACGCTCTTCAATCAAAAGACTGGTGTAGAGATAATTGACGTGAGCACTGGCACCCTTTTGCTGAAAGCTCGCAAAATCTCCACAGCTTTTTAGTTCATCCTCTGCCGCTCGGTCCAAGGTCTGGATATAACGCTCGGCTTCACGGCGACAAAGTGTGTGTTCGTCACTCCAGGTTGCCGCGGCTTCTGCATCAATCTTGATGGCCATCCGCTTGACCAACCACGCATGCCGCGTTTCTTCACTCACATGAGAGAGAAGCTCCATGTCGAACATGTCGGAGCGCTGACTCTTCATAATTTTTCGCGCACCAATGTACTCGAGCATGGCAATGGTATTGAGAAACCGCGCGTGCAATTTAGGGATACGGGCGATCCGTCTAAAAAGTGCCTCCAATGTCTTGTCGGACGTCGATGGCGCTGAATGGGTATGGGCTTCTAGCATGGTCGTTACCTCCATTAATTTCGCCCTTCTGCCCGTTGAGCGACCAAAATACAATCCCGATCCTGGCCTATGAGCTCCGATCTGAACTGGCATTTAACCGCTTAGACGATTAGATTGCGCCTATGATCGACATCAACGCATTGCGCCAAGACCTCAGCGAGTTTGAATGCCTGTACGAGGCTGAATCTAAAGACAAAAAAGCTATGTTAAGCCTCTTGGATACGCCCAAGCCCTTTGACCGGAGTCAATTCGATCCCGGCCATTTTACCGGCAGTGCCTTTGTACTCAGCCCCAAACTGGACGCCATCCTGCTGATTTTTCATGAGAAACTAAAACTTTGGCTTCAACCCGGCGGTCACGTCGACCCAGAGGACCCATCCATGCTGGCTGCTGCCGCCCGTGAGCTCTCTGAGGAAACAGGCGTCACCCAGCCGCTTATGCACCCTAAAGTTCAAGGACCTCTTGCCATCGATATTCACGTGATTCCGGCCAGAAAGACTGAGCCCGAGCACCTTCACTTTGATATTCGCTATCTTTTCATTGCACCGGATACCCATATCAAGGCTGCCAGCGATGCATTGGATGCCCGCTGGGTTGCATTTGACGCCGTAGACACCCTGAAGACAGACGATAGCGTGCTCAATACTGTACGTCGTATCCAGCATTTGCTTTCAGCGTAACCCAGCCTCGAAAACAGTCTTGTTCTCAACCCCTTGTCTGATGTTATCATCAGAGGAAGGTAATGAGGTCCAAACATGACACCTAAACTTCTCGTCATCGATGATGCGGTAGAAATCCACGCACTACTCGAAGCACGTCTTCAGCCCGAAGAAGTCATCATGGACTTTGCTACAAACGCAGAAGAAGGGTTTGAACGGGCCAAAGCAATTCATCCCGACCTCATCCTCCTCGACGTCATGATGCCTGGCATAAGCGGGTTTGAACTTTGTCGTATGCTTAAAGAGGACCCACTCACATCCAATATTCCAATTATCTTCCTATCGGGAGCGAGTGACTCTGTAGATAAGATTAAGGGTCTCGATCTCGGCGCAATCGATTACATAACAAAGCCTTTTGACGCAGCTGAGCTGAGAGCAAGGGTCCGCTCGGGTTTGCGAACCAAGCGTTTTCAAGATCTCCTGGCAGAACGTGCTCAAATCGACTGGCTCACCGGACTCTGGAACAAAATCCATTTTGAGAGGCGACTCTTTGAAATGTTCTCCGCCGCTCGGCGTTATGACCGACCTTTTGCCGTTATTCTCATGGATTTAGATCACTTTAATTCTGTGAATAAAGAGCATGGAAGGCCCGTGGGCGATAAGCTGCTTCACGCGGTCGCTACCCTCCTTCTCGACAGCACCCGTACCTGTGACATTGTGTGTCGAAATGGGGACGACGAATTCGCCATTCTCTTACCCGAGACCATTCCTGAACAGGCCAGGTTTCTCGCCTCTCGAATCTGTGTGGGCACGAAGGCCTTGCGTTTGGGACACCGCGGCGACGCCATTCAAATCACCAGTACCCTTGGCGTTGCAGGAGTAAGCGGCGGTGAGGACGCCAGAGAACAAACCGCTCAAGGCCTCTTTGATCAAGCTAAGGAAGCCCTCAAACGCGGACAACAAGCGGGTCGCAACCAAGTTGGAGATTCCTGAGTAATAACTGGGAAGTTAGTCTGACAGTAAAGTCCATACAACGTTTGCCTCAGCCTCAATTGACGCTATAATCATCATAAGGGGTAAATTATGTCCAAGACCATCCTGATTGTCGATGATGACAAGGATATCGTGATGCTACAAAAGCGGTTGATTCAACGGCTTGGCTATACCGATGTATTAAGCGCTGACGACGGTTTTCAGGCACTGCATTTCTTAGCGGAAATCGAGCCTGATGTTGTGTTTTTGGACATTCAGATGCCCGGTCTCGATGGTTGGCTCTTGTGTGAAATTCTCCACAAAGTGGACCGCTGGAAACACATTCCAGTTGTTCTGCAAAGCGCGTTAGTCGGAGCCGAAAATATTAAGAAGGGTCTGGACTTGGGTGCGCACACCTATCTTGAGAAACCCTTTACCCAAGATGGTTTAAAGAGCGTTTTAGACGCTGTTTTCCAAAAAGACGATTCTTACACGCAAAAGCTTCCTGCACCGGTACAGCCAGTGGTCATGCACGTGGTCGATGCAGTCAAGCAAACCTTTAATCTCATTTTAGGAACTCAGGCTCGCGTCAGAGAAGTCTATCCCCTGCCTCACGAAATGTGTGAAAAGACCTGGGAATACGTGGGTGGCGGTGAAGCCGAGGGCGTGGTCAGCGTAGGTGTATCCATGGGCTGGAGCCGTGAACTCGCTCTAGCATCAGCTCAATCATTAATGGTGATGCAAGAAGAAGACATTGATGAATCCATCATCATCGATTCGCTGAATCAAATCGTAGAGATGATTCTTAGCACCGCCTTAAGAAGTTTAAATCGAGTTTATCCGCTCACACCCGGTCAAGCCATCAGTCTCGGGCACGGGCAACTTCAAGTGATCGAAGAATCTGAATTCAAATACGCCATCGACATTAAGGCCGGTGAGCATGAATTTCCAGTTGTGGTCACCACACGAACCCAAAGCGAATAGTCCTCTTCGGCACAGTTCCCGCCTCATTCAACTCTTCATTTCAGGAAATTGATCACCCGATGCATGGTTGCATTGGTTACTGAATGTGACTTCTACAGGCTAAATCGCAAAGCTTAGACAAACCATCGGCCGCAGCCAAAATACTGTCCACGCTCTTATTGTCTCGAATCAAATTTTCAACTTTGCGGGCAGCCACCGTAATGGTTGGGTAACCATATCCACCGGCGGCACCGGCAATTTGGTGTGTCATCCGCTCCAGAGCATCAAAATCATGGTGCTCAACTGCACTCTCAATTTGAGTAAGCCGTTCACCTAAACTGTCGATAAAGATTCCCACCAAATCCAACATATCCGGATCGGAATGAAATTCACTGAGTAAAAGTTCATCCTCAGACAATGGAGGCACATCTGCCTTTGCAGCGCTGGCGACTGCCGGAGCGCTCTCTTGCGGTGGCGTAACACCGGTGGTGGCAGTTTCACCATTGGCAACCAAAGGGTCCATCACAGGAGCTGACGGTTGAGCCGACTGGGCATTGCTCCGTGTAAACTTATCAATCAGCATAAGAAGTTCATGAACCTTGATGGGCTTGGTCGTATATTCATCACAACCTGCCTTGATACACTTCTCTCGGTCACCACTCATGGCGTGAGCAGTCAGTGCAATGATGGGTCCTTTATAACCCTCTGCTCGCAGCTTGGCCGCCGCGGTATAACCATCCATTTCAGGCATCTGCATATCCATGAGAATGACATTATACGGCTCGCCACTTTGCCAAGCCCGCATTGCCTCATCGAATGCAATCCGTCCATTGTCGGCCACAGTCACCTTGGCCCCGGCCTGCTCCACCCGATAAGAAATCAACCGCTGGTTATCGAAACCATCTTCAGCCAACAAAACCTTACCGTGCAAGCTTACAACCTGGGTATCTTGCTGAACTGTCTCGCCGGCCGCGAGCATGGCCGCCATTGGATCATCGATCATGACACACGTGTCTAGACCACCTGGCGCAATCGTCAACGAAAAGACCGAGCCCAAGCCTGGCACACTCTGGGCCTTGATATCGCCGCCAAGTAATTCGGCCAGCCGCTTGGTGATTGTGAGTCCTAAACCCGTACCACCAAATTGCCGGGTCACAGAACTATCGGCTTGCTCAAAAGGCTGGAAAATCTTGTCCACCTGATACTGGCTCATACCAATTCCAGTATCCTTTACTTGGAAACTAACCGATGGGCTCTGCCCCTCCTCTGGAGGGCACATCCCGGCAATCAGTTCCACCCGCCCCTTCTCGGTAAACTTAATCGCGTTACCTATGAGGTTCACCAGCATTTGCCGCAGCCGGGTCGGGTCCGTAATTATTTTGTCTGGCATAGCACTCTCGTACTCCACCACAAACTCAAGGTTCTTCTCGAGTGCCTTGTGCTGCATAAGCGACTTCACATCTGCAAGAAGCTGGATAGGCGATACTTCCAACTTCTCCAACGTCATCTTGCCTGCTTCAATTTTTGAAATATCCAGAATGTCGTTGATGATATTCAAGAGGTGTTCACCGTTGCGACGAACTGTCTGAATACAGGAAACCCGATCACTGACTGATTGACTGGGATTAAGCAGTAAATCAGAAAAACCCAGAATAGCCGTCATTGGCGTACGAATCTCGTGACTCATGTTCGCTAAAAACTCGGTTTTAGCTCTATCCGCCGCCTCGGCCCGTTCTTTGGCTACCGCCAGATCCCTCGTTCGTTTTTCAACTCGAGTTTCAAGTTCATCGTGAGCACGCAACAATTCATGGTTCCGAGTACCGATCTCCCACAACATATCGTTAAAGCCATCGGTCAATTCACCAATCTCATCGTCGGCGGTTCGTTCAACATTGATTGAGAAATCTTGGTCGTTCGATACGGTTTTCGCAGCACGGGACAAACGGTCAATAGGATCTGTAATGACCTTTCGTAATTGCGATGCCAAAAACAAAGCCAAAAGCGAAGAAGCAAAGAGGATGAGTGCTGTCATCCAACCATGCTGCTTTAACCTCTCATAGAGTTCGTGAATATCAGACTTAATATAGATCGCCCCGACAACCTCGCGACCTTTTTCTACAGGCTGTCTCAAAACGAGATGTTGTTCAACAAGCTCAACCATCGCCCTGGGAACATATTCCGGTGGCGCCCAAAGCGTACCCTTGTCCCGCTCGTAACGAGCCAACACTTCGCCCGAACGCGAATAAGTCACTGCTGAAACGACATGGGGTTTATTACGGAGAGCCTCTAACGAGGCGCTTACGGCATCGGCACTGTTGAGTTCAATGGACTGCGCGCTATTGGCACCAATAACCAATGCCAGCGTCGACAGGTCGCCCACCATTCTGTCCTTAAATGAGACAAACTCTAAAGTCATGAATGCAGCTGAAGAAAGAATGAGCGCAACGCTGGTTGTCAATACAGCAATCCTACTGATCTTCTGTGCAACCGAAACGTTTTTAAGGCCGAACCACATTCTTGAATGCTCCCAATACACCCAACTCTTAACCGACAAGCGCCCTGTCCAAAATCGTAAGGTCAACGAGGAAACGTCCGAACAAAAATGACCTTACGAAGATACAGGACCTTCAGTAAATAATAGGACATAGGGCGACTAAAACACCAGAGATAGCGAAAAGAACTGAAACGAAGAAGCCCAGAGAATTCTGCCCAGGCATCTTCCTTGAAGCCCCATCACCCCAACAACGAACGAGCAAAAATAAACCAGGATTGCTCAAAACGGATCTTCTCATGCCCCGCTAAAACCCGGCACCGATGTCCGACATTTACCGACAAGCGAGAGGTTAATTTTTAGGGGATAATCGATGCGACACAAAAACAGTGAGCGCAAATTGAGGTAAATTTAGGTTCTTGATTTAATTGCGAAAGCGGTATCGAGCCATCATATCCTGAATAGCTGACGCCACCCCCGACAACCTCGTAGCCGCGTGTTCTGAATCACTGGCGTAGGCCGTGGTCACTTCAACGGCCTCTGCTACACCACCAACACTCTTCGCAATCTCACCTGAACCATTCGCGGCCGCTTGAACATTGTGCCCAATCTCACTGGTGGTAGCACTCTGCTCCTCCACCGCACCAGCAATGGTTACCTGCAGTTCATTAACCTGGCGAATGATGGTGCCAATCTCCGCAATAGCATCAACAGCTGCTCGGACATCCGACTGAATCGCGTCAATTCGCGAACTGATATCTTCAGTCGCTTTAGCGGTTTCTTTTGCCAATTCCTTAACTTCGGTCGCAACAACCGCAAATCCCTTACCGGCTTCACCCGCTCGAGCAGCCTCAATGGTTGCGTTAAGCGCCAGCAAGTTTGTTTGCTCGGCAATCGAAGTAATCAACTTAATAACGTTACCAATTTCTGCACTTGAATCACCCAGACGCGCAACCGTTGTATTGGCTGTATCCGCTACCTCAACGGCAGCCGTCGCAATGCTGGCTGCTTCGTGTGAGTTGCGAGCAATCTCTTGAATACTCGCTGTCATTTCAGTCGTCGCGGTCGCGACTGTCTGCAAGTTGTGGTCGATAGATGCTGCTGATGATGATGCGCGCGAAGCTTCCCCACTGGTTTCACCAGCTGAGTTGTTCAAATCTTGTCCCAAGCGCACCAGCTCTTTCGACGATTCAACCATCGAACCTGCGCTCTCAGCCACCTGCTGCATAACGCCACCGATTTGAGTCAAGGACTCGCTGGCCACCTGAGTAAGTTCGGCGTACTTTCCGGCCCCTTCACCCAGCTGAGACGAAAAATCTCCCTGAGCAACTCTTCGCATGGCCTCTACAAGCTCTGTTAGTTCCCTGTCCTCTTTCCCGCGATTCATACGATCCACGAAGAAACCCGCCGCGGCGGCAAAAAGGATCAACCCCCCAAAAAAGCCCCATCCAATTGGGTCCTCCGAAGGATCACGTCCCACAACAAGCAGACCAGCCACGATTAGCGGCACCACACCCACTGCAATAATTAACAGTCCCGTACGCGAGAGCATCGTCTCTCCATCAGCATTGACGCTGTTACAAAAGCGCCAACCCTGTCCCCAGCGCTCAGGTTTTAACCCGAGCCAGTTTAGTGTTTTAATATCACACCTGCCAGGGTCGCTGCCATGCCTCACGTCTCTTTAAACCGCCGAGCCACGCCCAACCCATCGGTCAAAGAGCCTATTTTGCGAAACACAGGTAACCAAACATCCTACCCTGGCCCACCTTCCTACAAAATCTCACATTTGACATGAACAACGGAGAGATGGGACAGTTTTTATGGACACGATTATGAGTTTGGACCCGCTGTGAGGTCTAAAAGGGAGCCATAAACGATGCAGTTTTTCGGGCAATTCCTCGTTAAAGAAGGAGCCATTACCGTAGACCAGTTACGGATGGCACTTGATCTGATGGCACGCGAAAATTTAAGGCTTGGGCAAATCGCGGTGGAACAAGGACTCCTCAGCGAAAGTGAAGCCAACGAAATCAACCGAGAGCAGCGATACAGTGATAAACCCTTTGGGTCTATCGCCGTCAAACTGGGCTTGATGTCTGAAGTTCAACTCAAAGAAGTCTTAAAGGTTCAGAACCAGCGCCGGGTTCGTATTGGTGAAGCATTGGTGCGTTTGAAGCATTTGAGTGCAGAAGAATTGGTGCGCCAGCTGCGGCGGTTCAAGGCAGAAGAAGAGCGCTTTGCTGTAGACTGCCGAGAACTTCCCGGATACCTCAAAGACAATCGCATTGCTGAGTTCCTCATTGAGTTGGTTGGCCGGGTTGCCATGCGCACCTCCTCAGTTCAAATCAAAGTCCCAAAGCACTGCACCAAATTGGATCGCTTAAACTCCAAGATTATCGCATCCGTGCTTATTCGGTCCGAACACAGTATCCGCATTGCTTTGAGCGGCGATTCTGAATTTGCTCATGCTTTAACTGACGGTGTTTTTGGACAAGCACCGGACGAAGTTTTACCAGACGAAATGCTGGACGACGCAGTTGGAGAATTTTTGAATATGTTGGCCGGTAACGCTTTAGCTGGTCTTGAACAAGAAGGTATCCCCTGCGAACTTGACCCACCTATTCGCGGTATCCCGCCCCTGGGTGGTTACGCATTTGAACTGGTCACCACCGTTGGCAGTGCGACTCTCATCTTATCAGAGCCTTGATAGGCTAATCCTGATTCCGCTCAAGTAAGGCAACGGTTTCTACATGAACCGTGCCGGGAAATTGGTCCACAATTGAAAGAGCAGAAAGCCTAAATCCTGCTTTTTCCAATAGCGGTAGGTCCCTCTCTAGCACTGCGGGCTGGCACGATAAAAAGACCAAACGTTCAACATTAGATGCATCGATGGCTTGAATCAAAGCTTCCCCTAAACCCCGTCGTGGAGGATCGGCCACCAAGGTCTTCGCCCCAGTGTCTCGCAACAGGTCACCGGTTACCGCGTAGGCATCTGCGAGTTCAACTTGCACACTATCGGCCGGCACCTGACTGACGGCTCGGTTT
>MDSW01131344.1_pt1 | contig 10566 bp, 9 predicted proteins | sample 811171 | NCBI WGS metagenome assembly MDSW01 (sample SAMN05326641, study PRJNA326480) | marine metagenome | isolation source: seawater | place: Atlantic Ocean: North West | collected 2012 | reverse complement strand
AGTACCATCGGCGCTGAAGGACTTAACTTCCGAGTTCGGGATGGGATCGGGTGTGGCCCCTTCGCAATAATTACCAGGCAGTGCTTTATATTAGTTTCGTATATTTTTGTAAAGGTAATTATTTGGCCTAATTATTAGTTTATTTTAAGTTTAAATATTGAATTAAAACTTTTTATTTTGTCAATTAATGCTCTGGAATAAACTCCACGATTTGTTGGTTCGCCGTAACATTTTTTACAAATTTTACTTTTCTCTTTAGTGACAGCTCTTAAATTTGTTATCCACTTTTTATTATCGTTTAAGATATCTATCATTTTATTAGTTTTTGTATTTCCTAAAGATAAATCGTTATTATATGTTTTACAACATGGCATTAGGCTTCCATCTGCTAATACTCCTAAAATTCTCTCTTTACATGAAAAACTATGAATCAATGGTTTAAAGTCTGAAATTCTTCGCCCATGAATAAATGCTTTGACTTTAAGATATATATTCGGTGCTATTTTAAGTCCTTCCTCAGACATATAATCAGGGCTGGAATTTAATAAGAAATCTTCTATTTGTTTTTTGTCAATATTAAAAGAATTATCATAACTACTTAAACCTTTCAAAAAATTCTTTAAGTCTTCGATAATTTCTGAAACATTTTCTGGAACGGAAGCTTCTCCGGTGCTTAAACCTAAAAACTTTTTAATAGTTTTTTTCTTTTTACTCATAAAATTACATGCGAGGTCAACATTTACAATAGTAGAAGATCCTTTGATTTCAGAAAGAAGTTTATAAATTCTTAAAAAATAATCATCTACATCTAAATTTGTTCCTCTTGACCAATTAAATTTTTCTTTATTTAATGTGTGTAAAGATATTTTTAAAACTGAGGGAGCTGCCTCAATTATTTTTTTTCTTCTATTTTCGTTATTTAGTAACATTGCGTTAGTGATCAATAGGTTTTTAATTTTTTTTGAATTTGCGTACTTTATGTACTTAAAAATATTACCATCAAGTAATGGTTCGTTAAATTGACTAAAACAAACATACTCAAATTTAGTGTCGAAAGGATCAATTTGGTCAATTAATTTGAAAACATCCTCATCTTTCATTACAGACTTATTATCGTCCCTGATTGGATAAGGACAAAATCTACAAGCCATATTACAATTAGATTTTGTCTCTATTTGTAATACAGTAAAGCCGTAATCAGACAGTTTCATAGTTTTTGAATGCATAATATATAATATAAAAATATTTTTATAAGTTCAATCATTGAACTTCAGATCATCTCTCGTCTATAATGGTTTTAAGTAAAAAAAAGCAAAAATTAACGTTTTTTAATAAATAAGTAAAAGGTTGATATAAATAACTGGTTAAATTATCTGACAAAAGATAAAAGAATTTTATGTATTTACTAAATTTAATAAACAACATTTTAAAAAAAATTTTTTATATTATTTACAAAATTCTTTTAATAGTTGACTCAATTTTAAACAAAATAATTAGAAAACGTTTTTTTTATTGGTTTAGAGAGTTTTTAGAAAAAGACTCGTATAAAACAAAAATTATAAATAATAAGAAAATAATATTTTTTACTCCAAATGAAATTATTGATTGGCGTGTCCATACTCTTTTTTCTAAAGAACCTGATACTATTGAATGGATTGATAAATTTAATGGAGAAAAAATTGTTTTTTGGGATGTTGGAGCTAATATAGGTCTTTATTCAATTTACGCTGCGATAAAACATAAAGAGATCGAAATTATAAGCTTTGAGCCATCTGTAAATAATTTAAGAGTACTCAGTCGAAATATATATAAAAATAAATTGACTGATACTATAAAGATTTTTCAATTACCTTTATCTGAAAAAGCAAATATTTTTTCTAATATGAATGAGAATGAATTTATTGAAGGTTGGTCAATGAGTAGCTTTGGAGACAACATAAATTTCGAAGGTGAAAATTTTCTTCCTAAACATAATTATAAAATTTTTGGTACTAATATAAATTATCTTTTAGACAATAAAATTCTACCATTTCCAAATTATATCAAAATTGATGTTGATGGTATTGAACATAAAATACTTAATGGTGCTAATAAACATCTTTCTGGCACTAACATCAAAAGTATATTGGTAGAATTAAATGAAGATTATTCAGACCAATATCATTCTGTATTAAATTTAATGTTAAAGAACAATTTTACTCACAATACAAAAAGGGAATTTACCCCTAATAAAAATAAAAAATTTTCAAAAACTTTAAATCATATTTTTGAAAAATAAAATTTCTTGGTGGACCGTGTAGGTAACGCTCCTACTACCTCTCGCATGTCAAGCGAGCACTCTACTTTTGAGCTAACGGTCCTTAATTAATAAAAAAAATCGATTAATTTATTGAGTTTATATAGAATTTTTTTTATTTGGAGTTTTAATACCAAGATCCTAATCTTAAAAAAACTAAATTTTTTAAATTTTTTTTTATTATTTTTTATCCAATAATTAAATTCATTGGCATATAAGTCAATCTTTTTTAAACTATAGTTATTTTGATGAACCCTATATATAGCTAAAGGTTTAGAAATATAACCAAATTTTAATTTTAAACTTAAATTTAAAAAAAAATCAAAATCTCCAATAATTTCATAAAAAGGATTAAATTGTTTTTTTTTAAAAATATTTCTTTTTACCATAACCGTTAAAATTCCTAATGAATAATCATCAAGAAGAATTTGAGTATTACATTTAATATTTTGATAGTTTCTTTTTTTTATAAATTTTAAATTTTCGTTTTTTATAAAATAGTTAGAGTATAAAACATCATATCTTTTATTTTTCATAATTTTTAATTGATCCTTAAGCTTATTTTTTTTCCAAAGATCGTCCGCATCTAAAAAACAAATAAAATCACCTTTTGTTTTTTTTAAAGCTAAATTTCTAGATTTATAAAGTGTGTTAAATTTAGAGGATCTAAAATATTTGATACGCCTATCTATAAATTTTTTAATTATTAAACTACTTTTGTCTGTAGAATTATTATCCCAAAAAATAATTTCCCAATTTTTATACGATTGATTAATTACACTCTTTATACTTTGCTTTAGGAACTTTTCTCCATTGTAGCAATTAACTATTATACTTACCAACGGAAATTTCTTTTTCATAATATTTGATTGTTCTTCTAAGGCCAATTTCTAAATTAATTTTAGGTTCCCAATTATAATATTTTTTTATTCTTTTAATACTTGGAACTAAAATCTTCGGCTCGTCTTTACGCATTTTCAATTTGCCAAAATAAATTTTTCCAAAATTTATATTTTTTTCTATTTTCTGTAATAATTTCTTGACAGATATAGCCTTGCCTTTACCTACATTAAAGATACCACTTTTAATTTTTTTTTTTTTAATAATCTTTGTAATAAGACTAATTAAATCATCAACATGTATAAAATCTCTCTGTTGTATTCCTGAAGTAGACTCAAAATAAGAAAATTTTTTTAAATTAAATATTGCTAATGGTATAATTCTATTTATTTTTTGATGGGGTCCGTAAATTTGATATAATCTTAAAACGATGAAATTTAATCCACTATTCTCTAAATATTCAGTAGATTTTAATTTGGATCTCCCATAAATAGAATTTGGTCTACATTTATCAATTTCTTTATTTGGAGATTTTTTCTTACCGTATTCTAAACTACTGCCGGCTTGTAAAAATAATTTGATTTTTTTATTTTTAAAGAAGTCAACAAGATTTTTACAAAGTTTATAATGTGACTTTTCTGTTTGTAATCTATTTGTATGATCAATATTTCCTCCAAAATTTATTACTATATCAAAATTAATTTTTTCAAGTTTTTTAACTAGTGAACTGTATTTAGTAAAATCAGCTTTTATAAATTTTATTTTTTTTAATCTTTTTAATTTTCTAGGAATATTTCTTGAAACAGAATATATATTAAAGTTTTTTAAATTTACGAATTTTAATAAAAGGTTAAATCCTAAAAATCCCGATCCCCCAACAATCAAAATATTTTTTTTCAAAACTAAATTTTTTTTGATTTTTCAATTATTTCTTTATCTCTGATTGTATCCATACAATACCAAAAACCAGTATGTTTAAATGCGTTAAGTTTTTTTTGTTTTCCTAATTTTGTAAGTGGAGTTTTTTCTAGTATTGTTTGATCAGATTGAAGATAATTAAAAATTTTTGGTTCAAATATAAAAAAGCCTCCGTTTATCCACCCAACATCCAAATTAGATTTTTCTCTAAAAACTTGTACTTTATTGTCTACTATTTTTATTGCTCCAAATCTGGCTGGAGGTCTTACCGCTGTTAAAGTAGCGTAACTTTTTGTCGAATTATGAAATTTTAATAATTTACTTAAATTTACATTAGATAAACCATCTCCATAAGTTAAAAAAAATTTTTGATTTTTTAATATATTTTTTAATCTTCTTATTCTTCCTCCGGTCATCGAGTTTATGCCAGTATTCACAATTTTAATTTTCCATCCAAAAGATTTATTAATAAAGAAATTTTTTATGTAATTATGCTTATAGCCGGAAGCTATAATAAAATCTTTGAAACCATATTTAGCGTAATGTTTCATTATATAAATAATCAATGGCTTTCCTTTAATTTTAACCATCGGTTTAGGTATTTTTTTAGTGTATTCAGCCAATCTAGTTCCTTTTCCTCCTGCTAAAATTACTACTTTCATATTGAATTTTTTCTTTAAAATTTTTTTATATTACTCTTTTGAATAATTTAAAAATATAAGGGTTTAATTTGTATCTTAACATTCCATAAAAATAGTTTTTGTTCTCAACATTGAAAACTTTTTTCAATTTACGAGTACATAAATTATAAATTAAAACTTTCCTTTCACCACTACTATGACCTTCAAAAGAATGCCAGGTTTTTCTCTCTTCTCTTGAGAAAAAAACCGCTCTATTTTTTTTCCAATCGATTTTTTCTTTTACCGTGGGATTTTTACTATCAAAGAAATTTGTGCCAGAATTTTTTTCCGGATCTAAATATATTACTCCACTTAAAAGTTTTTCAGGTGTATCATCATGGATTGGAAATTTAAAATTTTTGCCTGTTCTAGCTACCGAAATCATTGAATAGTCATATAAACTTAATTTGTCAGCATTCATTTCTTGTAAAATCTTTAGTAAGCTATCATTATAGCTTTCAAAAACTTCTTTAATTACAGAGCTATTCTCACCGTTAATAAAATTTTTATTTTTATCTATACGGCATGTGAAATATGAAACTCCATTTTCAGGCGCTGGTGAGAACTCTAATTTATTAAGAGCATCAAAATCTTTTAATTGTAAAAAGTTATCTAGAATTTTAATTTTATAATCTATCATTTTCCTTAGCTTTATATATTAATATTAAACTTTTGATAATATTTTTTAATTTGTCTAACTGTAATTATTTGAGCTTTATTGTTATAAAAATTTTTATACCATTCTGAAGTAAATTTTATTGTTTCGTTAAATGGCATGATTGTTTTCCAATTTAAGTGTTTTAGAGTTTTTTTAGAATCTAGTTTTAATAAGCCAGCCTCTTTAAATCTATTAGTTTTTTTCTCTTTTTTCCACTTTACATCGGGCCAATTTTTTTTAATTTCTTTCAAACAATCTTCAACTTTATAATTTTTTTTTGTAGATGGTCCAAAATTAAATGTCTCCCCGTTTATGTTTTTCTTTTTATTTAGTTTAATTGCTAATTCTAAATAGCCATTAATCACTTCTATCACATGTTGCCATGGTCTAGTTGAGGATAAATTTCTAATCATAACTGGTTTATTTTTTGACCATGCTTTAACACAATCCGGAATCAATCTATCATTTGACCAGTCCCCTCCTCCAATTACGTTACCAGCTCTAGCTACAGCAAAATAAATATTTTTTTTATGCCTTAAATAAGACTCGTAATAAGATTTGATTGCTATTTCGGCGCCGGCCTTAGAAGCGCTATAAGGATCTTTTCCTCCTAAAGTATCACTTTCTTTATAGGCCTCTTTTTTTTCAACATTATAATAAACTTTATCACTTGTAATTATTACTACATTAATTTTTTTTTTATAATGTCTTAGTATCTCTAATAAATTCAAAGTTCCTAAAGTATTACTTTTCCAGGTATCAATTGGGTCATTTAAAGATTTTTTTACATATGCTTGAGCAGCTAAATGAAAGATATAATCAGGCTTAAATTTATTTACTATTTTTCTAAACTTAATTAATTCTTTGATATCTAATTTAATAGATTTTACCTTTTTTAGCTCCGGACAAAGTTTGTAGTGAGATGGATTTGAAGTGAAATTTTTTGAAATGCCTAAAATTTTTGCTCCAAAAAGCTTTAAACATAAAGTTAGCCATGAACCTTTAAAACCCGTGTGACCAGTAATTAAAATTTTTTTTTTGTTAAAAATTTTAAATTTATTCATAATTAAGATAACTTATTGAGCGAGTAGTCTGTGAGTGTGAAGCCTTCATCTGTACCTAACATATGATGTGGTCTTGCCTCTGGATCATTTGACCAAATTAAAACTTCTGGATCGTCATACAAAAAATCACAGTCTTTACAATATTCTATTTTATCAAATTCTTTATTTTCGTGTGCCTCTCTTAATTTTTGATATTTTTCTCCAAAGTACACATCTTCAAAACTTTGTTTATCAAGATGTCCTAGTAAGCTTTTTTCTTCATTTGGAGGACCAAGTGTTTGACAACAAGGCACAATGCCCCCTGTTCTATTTAGCTCACCACCTGATCTTACGGTCAGTTCAGGAGCGAATGGTCTTCCGCATGTTCTTCTCTTAGTCTTGGCTCTAGCATTTTTATTGTCATAATTTCCACTCCAATTATGCATTTTCCAAATATAAGCAAATACACCTGTTTTTTTTATAATATTTTCTTTGTATAGATTTATTTCATTTTCTAAATTACCATTATCAGTAATTAAATGATAAGTGCCCAATTTAGTTTTAAGGTTATTTTTTTCAATGTATTCTTTAGCTTCATTTATATTTGATAATATCAATTTAAAATTGTCAATATTCATCCATTGCTTATAAGTTTTTTCATCATAGCCGATCATGCTAAATCTTATAAAATCTATTTTCTGATCTAAAACCCTCTTTAAAAAATCTCCATTTAATTTAGCGCCATTACAATACATGTAGCATTTTAAATTTCTTTTTTTTACCGATTGAATATAAAGCGGAAGATCTTTTGCCATTGTAGGCTCACCACTCCCTTCTAAATTAATTAAAGGATGACCATATTTTGGAACAATCATATCTAATATCCGCTCAAATTCCATTAGTGGCATCTTTCTGGTAAAATTTTTCCCCCTTCCAGGATTTGATTGTGGACACATTTGACATGTATAATTACAACCGCCAAAAACCTCCATCACTATTCGCTTAAGTTTGATATTTTTATTAATCATTAAATATAATCATTAAAGTAATAATTTAATATTAACAAGTAACTCACATATTAATTTTTTAATTATTCCTCATAATTTGTTTAAAAATACCAAGCGTTTTAGATGGTTTTTGAGGTGTAAAATAATTAGAACAAAAAATTTTTGCAGATTTGTATTCATTAAAGTAACCTTTTCTCACATTCAAAAACTTTTTAAATTCATTTGTACTTTTCAAATGTTTTCTAAATTTCTTAAGATCGAAAAGTGGATCAAGATTTAAATGTTCATTTTCTTGCTTAAAGTAAATGGGAATTAAACCTTTCAAAATTGCGGTTATTACTCCAGTACTACCTCTATAAATTACTGCGTTAGAGCGATTTAAATCATCAATAAAAGACTCTGTTGAAAAGACTAAATTTTTTAAGTTTTCATATCTCTTAAAAATAAGAAAATTTTTTGAAAAATGGTTAATATTTATTTGAGGGTGTGTGCGCAAAATGAATTTTTTTTTATGGTATTGTTTTGCTAATTCAACAGATAAATCAAATAATATTTTCGTTTCTTCATAAGTTCCTTCAGGGATGATCAATATATTATCAATTTTATTAAATAAAATTTTCCCACCTCTATTATTAAAATATCTATTAGAACCAATTTCAAAGATTTTTTGTTTATTTTTTTTCTTATTTTTTTCAAAAAACTTAGTGAAATGTTTCATATTATTTTTACCCGAGGTAATTATAAAGTCTGGATTAAAATTTTTTTTATAATTGTGGTTAATAATATTTTGATAATTCATAATTCCAGCGTGTTGATATCCAATAGTCTTACAATTAGTTTTTGTTTTAAAATCTTTGCACACATTAAAAACATTTTTTTCCCAGCAATTTCCCTCATAACTTAATGTGACTATTGAAGGTTTTATTGACTTGATTAATCTTTTGATTTGTAATCTAATTCTAAAATTATTCCTTGTTTCATAAGAAAAAATATTTATTAAAATAAGTAAATAATTTTTTATACCAATTTCTTTAACAGTTAAATTTGAAAATAAATTTAAGAATTCAACAAATTGGTTTTTCAAAATATTCAATTCATTTTTAATTGATAAAATTTTATCTAAAACATAAATTTCTTTATTATTTTTTAAAATATTAAAAATTTTCTTAGAATTTAATCTAGTAAGATTTAAATATATAACTTTTACTCTATATTTTTTTCTTAAATGCCTAATAATATTTCCAAAAATAAAGTCATCATTAGTGTTTTTTCTCGCATTTAAAGTGTTTGAATTCACCAAACTTGTTATAAAAACAATGTCGGTTTTTTTTTCACTAAAATTATTGTTATGCAAATTTAAAATATTGAGACCAGCCTCCTCAAATTTTCTTATTGTCCATTTTAAAACTCTTAAAAATAAATTTAAAAAACAACCGATCAAAAAAATTATTAAATCAAAAAAATTTTTCAAAAAATAATATTTATATTTTACAAAATATTCTGGATGTGGTTTTATAAATTGCAAGTTTGAAATACAATAAGTTCTCCAAGAAGCATATTTAGAATTTAAAATTTTAAAGAAAATATTATCTAATTTCTTAAAGTTTTTAATTGTATAATAATTCATTTTAAATTTAGAGCTAAAATTTAAATCTTTTTTTTTTTAAAGATAAAATTTTCTAATATAAGAACATCTAATCCAGAATTCTCAAAAACATAAAGAGCATCGACAGCGTTTCTTACAACCGGTAATCCATGGAGATTCAAACTTGTGTTTAGTAACGCTCCTACTCCAGTAATTTTTTTAAATGAATTAATTATTTCGTAGTATTCAGGATTATCTTCTTTGGATAACATTTGAGGTCTTGCAGTAAAATCTGCTGGATGTATTGCCGCTTTGAGCAAATCTCTACCTTTTTTAGTCGTATCAAAAGCCATAGACATAAATCTTGCCTCGATTTTTTTTGGGTTAATTATAAATTTTTTAAAATCTTCCTTTAAAATAGTTGGTGTGAATGGCATCCAAAAATCCCTTTTTTTTATTTTGAAGTTAATCTTGTTGATATTTTCCGAAAATCTTGGGTCGCATAAAATTGATCTGTTGCCCAAAGATCTTAATCCGAATTCCATCCTTCCTGAACAACGACCAATTACTGCTCCGTTTGAAATTTCAATCGCTATATCTCTCGGTTTAAAGGCACTTTTAATAATATATTTTTTGTTTAATTTTTTTTTATTTATTAGAAATTTTATTTCACTAATATTTAACTTTGAGCCTAAGTACATTGAATTTATTGAATGAATATTTTTTTTATATTTTAATAAATTAACAGCACTGAAATAACAAGCTCCTATTGAAATTGTTGTATCTCCGGCAGCAGGTGGAACAAAAATTTTCTTAATTTTTTTATTTTTAGATAAGTATAACGCTGCTTTAATATTTTGAGCTACTCCACCTGAAAAATAAAAATTTTTCAAATTTAGTTTTTTATTACAAGCCAAAAACCACTCTTCCAATTTTCTTTCTAAAAATTTTTGCAAAGCGCCGGCAACACCATCAAATCTACAACTTTTAAATTTTTCTTTGAAGTGAAAAAATAAATCTTTTGGTTTTTTATCAAAAACGATATTAAGACGCTTAATTTTTAATACTTTTTCAAAAATTCGATAACATTTTGAAATTTCATACTTTGATGCATACGGTGCAAGACCCATGACTTTATACTCATGATTGCCAGGTTTCATTCCCAAAAGTAGAGTTATATATTGATAAATGTGTCCGAGATGATTTTCTTTGTTAAAAGAAATCAAATTAAATTTACCTTTTTTTACTGTAGAAACTGAACCGTTTGAATAATCCCCAATTCCTTCTGCAGTAATTGCTATTCCATCTTTTCTATCAGGAAAAAAATAGTATGAGTAATACTTGTGACAATCCTCATGATAAATAAATTTAATTTTATCTTTATCAATTTTTAAATGTTTCGATATTGTATTACGTCTTTCAATAGTAAATTTTTTCAACTCTTTTGAGTCCATGTATCCTCGAGTACTATTTGAATAATTATAATATTTATCGTAATTTTTAATTCTGTTCCTAAATAAGTTCCAATAATTTACTTTT
>MDSW01134820.1_pt1 | contig 10567 bp, 11 predicted proteins | sample 811171 | NCBI WGS metagenome assembly MDSW01 (sample SAMN05326641, study PRJNA326480) | marine metagenome | isolation source: seawater | place: Atlantic Ocean: North West | collected 2012 | reverse complement strand
TTAGTTGGTCCAATGATGTTACGAGCAACTGAGATTGCATCTACACCAGTCCAAGCCATAGCAACTACAGGTCCTGAGGTAATGAATTCGATAAGTCCTGAGTAGAAAGGTCTCTCTGAGTGTACTGCATAGTGAGCTTCTGCTATTTCCATTGAAGGAGTTAGCTGACGAAGACCAACCATACGAAGTCCTTTCCGCTCGAATCTGTTGATTATTTCACCAACAAGTCCTCTTTGCACGCCATCAGGTTTGATCATAATGTATGTTGTTTGCATGTCTGCCATGATTCGGCGACCCACCATCCCTATTTCAATCAAAGGGATATATTATAATAATTCATTTTAGAAAACTACAAGACCACAAACACTTTCGTAATTTTGTGATCAAGATATGGAATTACATTCAGTAGCACTTTCATCGCAATTGATTTTGGGAGAATATCTTAATCATATTGCGTTTATTAAAGATAAGATTCCTTCTGAAATTAGAGAACTCGCTAGAATAGGTGCCGATGTAATTGCAGCATCATCACAGTATACACTCACGGCTTTAGAATCTTTAGAAAAATCAGAAGTCCCTAAACCCTTACCTGTATTTGCTTTAGTAAGGTCTTCAATATATGGCATGATTTATCTGGAAAATATTGATTTAGTCAGAGAAAAGAAAAAAGTACCAAGTCCTGGTAAATATATTCAGAAATCTATCGATACATGGAATAATGAAAATATTAGCGATATTTTTGGCAAATTTGATATCTCCAAAGATTACCATTCTCTGTGGTCTCAATTAAGTGAATTTGTACATATTATACCCGCAATTAAAGATAATGGAGGTGCCCATTTTGGGCAAGTTCAATTTGACTACAAAAGAGACTTATCTATACCTAGTCGCCATGCTGGTCTCCCTGAACAGTTTGAAGATTTAGCGAAAGATTGCATTACATGGCAGTCTATGTTGACATTATCTACCCTTATACGTTTTAGAAAAAATCATCCACAATTATTCAAATTTAGAAGCGATAAAGTTCAGAACCATCTGGAAAATATAGTTTTTCCTGATTGTATTTCTTCGATAAAAAACATGCCAATTTCAAAGGCCCAAAAATCCGGTTTAAGAATTTTATCAGAAAAAATGTTTCATAACTCTTGAAATCCTTCATCATCTCTATCGGAAAACCAATAGTTAAAATCAACAATTATCTGTCCTGCCTCAAGTTTTAAATCATTTATTTTCTCTTTAGACTTATTGAATGAATCAGCACCTACATACCAATCCTTTATCCGATTTTTTAATTTTTCAATTCTCTCATCTGTTTCCATTAGATTAAGTCTTCTAGTTATATTTGGGAAGTATTTTTTCCTTGCAATTCTAAGCAAAACTGAAGGTGGTTTTTTTGTTTTTTTTGGTTTTCTATTCATTTTCTAGCTCCCTAATATAAAGTGACAACCAGTCCGCTAGATCTGTTACATCAGATAATTCTTCTTGACAAATCTCGAATCCACCTTGAGCATATGAATTCATTAGATTATAAGCATCAATAGTAAATTCTGTATTTTTTTCTGGAGAGAAGAAGTTACTCATCTCCTTTAATACACGATCACTTTTTTGATCATTAATTAAACCTAGTTGTTTACAATAAATGAAGAATGCTAAACCATCTAATTCATGCTGAAATTTCTTAGCATGGCCAACCCACTCTTCGACCATTGATTCTTTCATCGGCTGAACTTTTCCCATTTTATCTCTTGCAATCCCTAGAATCATGCAAAGATAAAATGGTTGCATATTTGTTTTAAAGAATCCTGATGTTGATTTTCCAGTAGAAGTTCTCAAGCCAATTTTCTTAAAATATATTCTCATTTCATCAGAAAGAACAAAGCTTTTCCTTCCCTTTTCATTTTCTGAAATTTTACTCACCTCCTCCAGCTTTTCTTTCTATCTTGTGCCTATATCTTTCATAATTATCAAAAATTTTCCAATTATCTGTTATATACATTTTACCAGTGGGGGGGTCCCCTTTGATATTATCATAACCATAATCTTCATGTTCATTTTCTCTCATAAACGTGAATACGCTAATACTTTTCATATCCTCTTCATTCTCCCACCAAAATCTTAGTGAGTTTTTCTCGGTAGAATTAATCAGGGCAATGACCTGATCAAAAGTTTCTGGAATTACTTCTTTCCAAGAATTAACCATACCTACTCCCATACCCGCTAATGGCGTATCGACAATAATAGGTAGTGAAACATCTGCATATTTATTTAAAGCAGCAACTAAGCCATAAATTGCACCCAACTCTCCCGATTCATTCACATTTTCTTGTATAGATCCTCCGGGATTCTTAAAGACTAATTTCCTTTCAGTAATTTCTACAGTAACGTCTAATCCAGCCATATTTTCTGCTATGTTATTTACTTCAATTTGTAATTCAGCTTTGACTTCACTAAGTAACCTTTCAGTTGATTTTTTTAATACTTTATGTAATATCTTTGCTCCTTCTGCTTTGTTGGCTGAATCGCTACTTTTGAGTATTAAATCTCTAATGTGGTCTTCCACTTTCTTTAATTCAAATTCATTAATTATTTGCTCGAAAATATGAGGCTGAATGGTCGGCAATCCTGTAGACCTAATCATGGTGTATTCATCTAATCTATGTAATTTAATAAAATCACGATTTGTAGAGATATACCATTGCTTCTGCTCTTCTAGTGTTTCGATTTCCGATTCAAGCATAGCCTGATTTGTAAGTAATTGTTTGTATTTTTCTCTCTCTCCAGGTGTTAATAAACCACTTTTTAGTTGCCTTGCAATTTTTTCTTTTTGCTTTAAGTCATCTCTTGCAGCATCAAGTGATGATCTGATTTCCCCTAAATTCCTTTTGTTCTGAGTATTGACAATTGTTTGTTGTAATGTTTTCACCCTACTCATTAGTAGTTCTTCGAGAAATTCATCTTTATTAGCCGAAATATGTTTTTTCATATCTTCATTCCATTCAGTCCCACAAATACATGTTTCATAACTATCCATTATTTCTTCAAACCAATTACTACTAACACTTTTCGGTAGTTTACCTTGTATCTGAGACTTATAGAATTTCTTTACATCCGGCCATATAGAATCATCAAAAACATCTGTTGGATTATATAATTTTTCGATAGTGAGTCTTGTCTCTCTTATCAAGTGGGATTTTGCCTTCTTTGCATCTTCATTAGCTTTAACCCATTTTGAGTCAGCTGAGAAAACATCTTCATCATACGGAAGCAGAGCTTTAGCATTTTTTTCCAGCGCTTTTTTCTTTACAACTAGTTTTGTTTCCACCTTGTCAGCTTCTGCAAGAATCCATTCCCGATGAGCCTGCGCCTGCATTAAAGTTTTTTTTAAGCTACTATTTTTACTACCACTAGAGCCAAGATCTTTAGAGAGAATTTCTTTAACAATCTGGTTTATTCTTCCATCATTAGAACCCTCATCAATCAAGTCAGTTACCTTCTCTAATCCCGTAACTTGTTTAATTGCAGTACCAATAACATTTGCTCCCGTACTCTGATTTAATTCTCTTGCTTTCTCCCCATCAAGAATGATTAGATTAACAAATGACTCTTTCCCTTTGAATAAATCTTGAAAAATCTGTGGTGGTTTCCAACCATCTCTTCTCCCACTACCCTTTTCTTCCCATTTTTCTCTGTAAGTGAAAAATCTTTGCTCTCCTGTATGGTGATTTATTTGAGTTGATATAGTACAAATCTCTCCATTAATTTCTAATTTCACTCCAAAAACTGATGGTGCATTAGGATCTCCTCCCCAATTAACATCACCTTTTCTATATCTATAACCTTCTCGAAATTCCTTCGGTATCTCATCACCAGTAAATATTGAGCGAAGAAGATGCATTGTTGTTGTTTTCCCATAGTTATTTTGAATTTGTAACAATGAATACGGTTTTTCATCTAGTTCGAATATATCCTGTTCTACGGGATTTCCATAGCCTATATCCTCAAAGTTACGAACGTTTGACCATTCCATACTTTTGACCCGAATTTTATTAGAGGCCATTACCCTCACCTCCTATCTGGTCAAAGACTCTTAAAAGATAGCTATTTGTATCTTCAGGACCTCCTTTAAGTACAGTATCGACGCAAGCGACAATTGTGTTTATCTGGTCTTCATTTAGATTCTCTTTCTTCCCTATTATTCTAATCATTCTCTCTAATCTCTGTTTAATATTTGTATCAGTCATATTAATTTCTCCTAACCTTTGCTAAATCTGTTAACCATCTTTTTCTTCTCATATCAGATGTTTCATCTTTTCTTTCACCATGTTCATCTAAATCTACTGAAATAAAATCAATTATAGTTGCAATCTTATCTGGATTATCTTTATCGGTCCTGAGAGCTCTACCAATTCTTTGTATCGTCTGTAATCTATTGTTATCTGCAGAAAATATGATTATTGTATCAACCGATTTAATATCAATACCTTCAGAAATTCTTTTACATGCAATTATTGCATCTAAACCTTGGGGGTTGAAACTACTTTTACCTTCAGCAAATTTTTCCAGTGTTATGAATGGTTCTCCTTCGTAATAAGTCCTAAAATTTGTGATCGAAAATTCTCTCGACAAAATAGAGCTTATTTCATCTCCATATTTTTTTTCTTCTACAAAGATAATTGTCCTATTCAATGATTTACCTGATTTTAATAAATCCCTCAACCATATTCTAAAATGTGGAATTTTTTCTTTCGATAGTTTCAGGCATTTAGCGGACTCTCTCATCCCCCACTCTTTCGCTTTATTTGGAGGTAAGTTGGGGGGTATCTTTTTCCATGCATTTTTTCTACATTCAATATCAGCGTCACTTAAGTCGTAATCCAGAGGTAAGTAGTTGAAAGGACATAATATTCCCTTTTCTATTCCTTCTTTTAATCCGAAATTGAATACTCTTTTTTCATCAATCAATTTCTTTTGCCAAACATCAAGATCATTTGTAATTTTAAAATCTCCATTGACAAATCCATTAACTATGTACCTATTTCTTTCATTATCATAAGGGGACCAAGGAGTTGCACTTAAACCCAAGCGTAAACTAAAATGTTTTAATTCTGAATGATCATAACTTCTGAAAACTCTCTCCGGATTATTTTTATCAATCAATGTTTGTTTATATCCTTCACTTCCGAGATGATGTAATTCATCAACAACAAGTATCGTATCAGTAACTTTAGAGGAATTATTTTTTGCAAACTGAAAAAGATCTTTCCAAAAATATTCGCTGACTATTAATACAGAGTGTTTTTTGTTATCTGCAAAGAAATTTTTGAATTGTTTTTCTCCACTCCTATACCAATATAAATTCCCATATTCAGGATACAGAGGATCTCCATTTGGCAGTTTATCATCAAGAACATCTTCCCATTGATTTTCTAATGTTTTAGGTACACATATCACAGCTTTATTTACAATTCCTTCATTGATAGATTTTCTAATCGCCTTTATAGAAGTCCATGTTTTCCCTGAACCAGTAGCCATTTGTAATAATCCAACTCCATCAGCCTGTTCAGAGTCTAGGAACCAATCTACTGCTTTTTCTTGATGATTCCATTTACTAATGTCTGTGTAATTTTCATTCCATTTTTCTCCTTTCCCATGTACATTTTCATGTAAATATTGCTTCCTTTGCTTTACCTCATCTACCTCATCTCTTCCTCTTGGATCGGATGGAGGGAATTTATCTAGAATCTTGTTCTTAGCGGCGTGGGGGAAATCTACAACAACAACGCCTTGATTTCTTCTTTCATTATTCCATAAAGCCTCAAATTTTTCTTTGTAAGTAGATATATTTTTCCTCGACTCATCCCCTGCCCAACTTCTTGATACATCAATTGTTTCATAATTTTTCAGCCATGCTCTTTTAGTTTCATTCGCAGACCCTCCGAAATAAATAGTATTCTTCCCATCAGATGCAATTCCAAATTTAGAATGGAATTCTGCTTCATTGTGAGGTAAAACTTCGTTAGTCTCAGGATCATATAGGGCTCCAACTTTAATTTCAAGAAGATTATTTTTTATCATCCACGCTAGTCCCTTTAATCTATTCCTGTCAAAATCTACTTGCTCATCAAGATTATCAATGTTTTTAAGTATTATTTTTTCAAAATCCTTTTGAACTAATCCGGGGTCATTCATGTGTAAGATAACTGCTTCGTCTTTTGGATTTAATCTTGCACCAACAATCAATCTAAATTTGGCTATTGGGTCTCTTGGGTTAGGGCTCTTACAGAATTCTGCAAATCCTGCACTTGCATGTGACAATACTGCAGAACTAAAGTAACCAGCAACTCTATCATAAGTATTCGAATTTTTAAGCATAGGTACATAAAATTCTTCTAACATTTCTTCCCCAAGAACATGATCGTAGTGATGTTTAAAAGCATAATTTTCAAGATTCATTACACCGCCTATCCCGTGGCCTCTGCCACCGTCTTGTGCCCAAGGCTAATCCATAGATGTATGCCGTACTTAGATCCTTTCCCAACAATTTCCCTCCGCTTTGTTTAATGACTATCTCTTCTAGGATTACTCGTGCCGAATCTTCGCGAGTTATTTTTCGAGACGGGAGACATCCCATGGATCGTAGGATTAAGTGGTGGTAAAGATAGTACAGCAGTAACTATGAACTTGTTAGAAACATTGGAAAGTTTACCTCCTCACATTAGAAGAAAGAAAACTTGCTATGTCACTTGTGTTAATACTCTAGTTGAAGCTCCTCCAGTCATAGATCATGTTCATCGTTTCATAGAAGAGCTACGAAGATATGCTAGAGATCGCGAACTTCCAATAGAAGTTGTTGAATTAGTTCCAGAAGTTGAGCAAACATTCTGGGTTAACCTGATTGGAAGAGGTTATCCAACCCCTGTACGCGAGTTTCGTTGGTGCACTGATAGAATGAAAATTCGTCCTCAAACGAAGTTTATACAGGATAATAAGAATATATTTGGAGACCCACCTGTTGTACATTTTTTACTGGGTACAAGGTTTGATGAAAGTAAATCACGTCAAAAAACTATGGAAGATCATACGCGATTGGGGACTGATATCCATTCTCATGGGACTATGCCATCTGCAGGAGTTATTAGGCCGATAGAAAACTGGTCAACAGATGACGTTTGGGATTATCTTTTGAAAGAAGATTGGGAAGGAGATATTAAAAATCCATTTTATGAGATCAACCAAGAGCTAGCTATTTTGTACAAAGATGCTGCTAGTGGAGAGTGCCCAGTAATCCATGACCCTAGTAGACAGACTTGTGCCGGTAGTAGATTTGGATGTTGGACATGTACAGTAGTCGACATAGACAGTTCTCTACGAGAAATTATTGGCTCAGATAGAGATAGGTATAATTCTGAAAATTTAATCCAATTAGCAGATTTTCGAGATCAGCTCAAAGAAGAAAGAAACGTCTCTGCTAATCGTGTTCAAGGAAGGAATCGCCGAGGAACTGTATTAGTGAAGAGAGATGGTTCAGTTGGTGTTGGTTCCTATACACTAGAATATCGTGCCGAATTGTTAAATCGCCTCAAAGAGTTACAAGATAGTATTGGAGATGTCTTAATCACTGATGAAGAAGAATATGCAATTAGAAGAATTTGGGTCGAAGAACAAGCTAATCTCGCATTAAAATTAGACAGAGACCTAGGAGTTGAGATCTAATGAATATTGACTGGCAAGATCTGAATTTGATGGCCCAGGATATAGATCCCGGAGACTCAGAGTCATTAGCTAAACTTTTGATTGATTTATTACAAAAAGAGCATGCAGCTAGGCATAAAAAAAGAAATAATCTCATTCGAACTTTTTCAGATATCATTGACGAGGAACAGGGGGGAGTTGAATAGTAACGTTCAATAATTTATTTATCAGAAATTTCAAAAGATTTTCAGGTAAACATCATATTACTCTGTTTGGTGAAGGGCGTTTAACGATAGTTGCTGCACAAAATGGTGCTGGAAAAACTACTATGATGGATGCAATTCATATTTGCTTGTACGGTGAAAGAGGATATTCATTTAGATACTCAAAGAAAAATTTCCATGATTGGTTAAGATCTGCATATAGTGTTGAATCAGATGGCTCAGAAAATATTCAATTTTCCATTGATATAAATGATGAAATTATGGGCCTAATAAAAATTTCACGTACATATTGGTTGGTTCCAGAATCAGAAGGTGGTATTGAAGAAGAATTAGTCGTTACCGTTGAAGGTAAGGCATTGGAGAAAGAATCAAAAAATCAATCTCGTAATAATCTTTGTGAAAGTTGGATAGAGGATTACCTTCCATTAGCAGCAGTCAAGAGAAATCTTGTTGATGGCGAACGATTGAGTGACCTTGATCCAAGTAAAATAGACAGTGAGATAATCTCGGGAATTGATGATATAACTGGAGTTGGCCTGTTAAATAAAATTTCAAAAAGATTAACTTTTCTTAAAAGAAAAACTCTGCATTCAATGGCTTCTGATAATGAGAAAGAAACCATCGAGGCTCTAATGGAATTACTCAATGAAATTAAGGCTGAAAAAAAAGAAGTGAATATTGAATTAAAAGAAAAGCTCAAACAATTGGAATCTACTAAAAAAGAGGTTACACAATTACAAGATGAAATTGAAAATATTACACGTTCGGATAATTCTGGAAATGTTCAACTAAGAATGAATTATGCTATAAAGCAATCCGAATTAACCAGTTCTCGAAAGTCTATTCATGAGTTGACCTTTCAGTCAATTCCTTTTCTAATATCCGGAATTCCTAGAGATTTGTCCGAATGGTCGATTGAAGAAGTTATAAAATCAAAAAAAGAAAATGAAAGAATCAATCAAAATCTCGATTTTGTAAATCATGTTCTTGATGCAAGTAGTTTAGATAAAAAAATGAAAAAAGAGGTTTCCTCAATAGCGTCAAAATTAGCTATTAAGAAATCTGAAAAGAACATAAGCCATTTATCTTTAATGCCTTTAAGTGTCATAAAATCACTTCAAAATCGTCATATGATACTTGGAATTTCTGATTGCAAGACCGTTGTAATACAATCATTAGATCAAGCAATTGAAAGATTGAATGATTTTGAATCCGCAGAATCTGAATTGCGTAAAGCTACCGTTGGGTTGGGCATTACTTCTAAAGCTACTAAATTAAAAGAATTAGCTGAGTTTGTAGGTACTCTGCAAGCACTTTCCGCCACATTAAAGGGTAGACTAAAACAATTAGACGAGGATAAAAAATTACTTGAATCTCGAATAAATACCATCAAACAAAACGAAGATTCAGATTCTTTACTTAATCGCAGGATTAATAGAATTGAAAATCTTGAATCTCTAATTGAATTAGTAAAATCTTCAGTTCGAAAAGAGTTTGGAGAACCTCTTGAGTCATCTTTTCTAGAAGGTTTTGAATTATTATCTCGCAAATCTGGTCGACTCGAAGAAGTTAAGATAGATACTAATAATTATTCCACTAGTTTGAAAATGAGGGGTTTTGATGGTAATTGGTTAGATCGAGATTTATCCGCAACAGAAAAGCAACATGTTGGTTTATCGTTGCTTTATGCTCTCAGAAAAGCAGCATTATCTTCTAAATATGGTCTTTCATTACCTGTAATAATTGATACTCCCACATCTAGGATGGATATGGAGCATAAGGGGTGGTCGGTAACAAGATTTTATCCTAACTTATCCAATCAAGTCGTTGTTTTTGCTACAAGTGATGATTTAGCTAATGGCTTATATGATGAATTAATTGATTCTAAAGTGATGGGCGTTCAACTTCTGATTAAAGAATCTACGGAAAATTCTGTTGAAATTTCGTCTCAAGAGTTGGGTACATTTTTTGGAGGTCAGTCCTAATGTTAGAGGTAATAGATAAACTTCAATCCACTACTTTACAAAGTCATAATTTGACTAATTCACGTTTGAAATATTTATCCTCAAAAGCTCAAATAAGTGAAGATCATATATCTAGGATAGGATTAGGACTATCTTTATCTAAAGGCTCAATCAGTCTTGAATGGTTACCAGAATTACTAGAATTAGAAGAGTTAAGCGTAGAGTTATTAACGAAGGAAAAGCAAATACGTGGTAAAACTTTGTTTAAGGAAGATTTACCTATTTGGATGTCATTGATATTGAGGCACCAAACCCCTAAAGATTATTCTGAATGGCGTTCGACTTGTAAATTACATTGGGAACGTGGCGTACAAATGTTGACTCAGAAATCATTACAAACTGGAGATTGGTTAAGAACTATTGAATCTTGTCTTCCATAATTAAAGGAGAGTCTACAAATGAGTAAATCTCTAATATCTATTGACGTGCTCGGGGATCGATGCCCTATACCTGTTAAAAAAATTAGGAAGGTTTTGAAACAATGCCCGAAAGGAAGTGTAATACACGTTTTAGGAGACGATCCTGAGTCATTACATGATATTCCTGTATTATTGGTCAGACTTGGTTTGGAACCGGCTGTAATATCTGAAGAAGAAACTGGTTGGAAATTCATTATTCGTAACTAGT
>MDSW01163408.1_pt1 | contig 10568 bp, 8 predicted proteins | sample 811171 | NCBI WGS metagenome assembly MDSW01 (sample SAMN05326641, study PRJNA326480) | marine metagenome | isolation source: seawater | place: Atlantic Ocean: North West | collected 2012 | reverse complement strand
TTGATTGAAAATAATTTCGCTTATGAAATTGATGGAGATGTTTATTTTAGGGTTAATTCAGATGAAGATTACGGGAAATTAAGTAATAGAAAGATCCAAGATTTGTTAGCTGGCGCTAGATTAGAAATTGATGAAAACAAAGAATTTCCCGCTGACTTTGCCTTATGGAAAAAATACAAATCGGGAGAACCTTTTTGGCCCAGTCCTTGGGGTAATGGTCGACCAGGTTGGCATATTGAATGTAGTGCTATGGCTTTGAAATATCTGGGAGATTCTATTGACATACATGGAGGTGGAATCGACTTGCTTTTTCCTCATCACGAGAATGAAATTGCTCAATCTGAATCTGCCACAGGCAGAACTCCATTCGCTAATTTTTGGGTTCATAATGGAACATTAGGTTATGGGGAAGAAAAAATGAGTAAATCTATTGGAAATGTGTTTAGTATTTCTTCTGCATTAGAACAATTTTCTTCTGATAGCTTAAGAATGTTTTTTTTGAGTTCGCATTATCGTAGTCCTTTAATTTTTAGTGATTCTGCAGTTAATTCTCAAGAAAAAGCATTGGATAGACTTCGAAATGCAATTAAAATTGAGTCTCAAAATGGCGAAGAATTAGAGTATCGACAATATATTGATCGATTTATAGCAGCAATGGATGATGATTTTAATACACCAATTGCATTGTCTGTTCTTTTTGATTTGTCGAGGGACATCAATCGAGAGGCAACCAATGGTAAAAATGTGTTTCAAGCGCAAAAAACATTGCTGGAGTTAAGCAATGTACTTGGTGTGAAATTAGATTCTAGGAAAATTGAAAAAGATTCAAATGTGGAAGGATTTATTGATCTGTTAATTGACTTAAGATCCGTCATGAGAGATAAAAAAGATTTTCAAACTTCTGATTTGATTAGAGACAGATTAACTAGTTTAGGTGTTAAACTAGAAGATTCATCAGGTAAAACTGATTGGGATTGGATTGATTAACTGTTTATTCCAAACCAACTGCTAGCACTGACTATAGATATAGCTACAAACAACACCACTAAGAGAATCGTTACTCTGAATAAGATCAATTCTATTCCTCTTCTGGTTCTGTAAGAAGATTCTGCGGCTCCAAAGAGTCCTCCGCCCTGACCTCTAACTTGAATGAGTATGATCCCAATAAGTAAAACTGAAATTGTAATCATCAATATATTTATAATAGTAGCCATAACAAGAAATTATACAGTTTTATTTTAGTTTTAACAGTGTGAAGTTAAGTTTTGAAAGATTTGCTGATCAAATCTGCAAGTTTTTTAGAATCATGTCTGATTCGATTTTTTGTATCTACTATATCTCCAAAAATGACCTGTATGTTTTTATATTGATCTTGAGGAATTACGGGATTCACGTTATTTTTAGATTCAAATTGTTCAATATTATTGTTAATAATTACTGAGTCAAAAATATTTTTTCCTAAATGCGTTTTGATAGAATCAATATGGTCGTTGGAGTTGTAGTGATTAGTTTCACCATTTTCAGTTGCAACGTTACAAATTAATATTTTTTTTGCTTTTGAATTTGTGATAGCATTTTTAATTCCATCAATGAGTAGATTAGGAATGATACTGGAATATAAGCTACCTGGGCCTACTAAAATAAGATCAGCTTCTTCAAGGCTTATGATTGCATTTGGGTTAGCTTGAATATTTTTGGGAGAAATCATAACTTTCTTAACTGCTTCACCATGAATTCTTATATTAGATTCACCTTCGATTTTTTTCCCTGTTTGTAATATTGCTGTTAAATCAATGGGAGATAAAGCTGAAGGTAAAATTTTACCGCTAATGTTGAGTAATTCACCTAAAATATTGATAGATTCTTCAAAGTCTTTTGTAATAGTTGCCAATGCAAAAAGGATTAGGTTACCTAAATTATGATTTTGTAATAACTTTGATGAGGAATTAAATCTGTAATTTAGTAAATCTATCGTAGTACTATCTGTGTTTGATAATGCCAATAAACAGTTTCTGAAATCTCCAGGAGGCAAAATACCGAATTCTTTCCGTAATATACCTGAACTGCCCCCATCATCCCAAACTCCGACTATTGCAGAAATATCGTTAAAAATTGTTTTAATACCTTCTAGTAGTACTGATAAGCCCGTTCCTCCACCAATAACTACTATTTTTTGTTCATTTTGATTTTTCAAATTAAATCTTTGTGATTTGATTGATTAATATTTCAGTAGCTATTTTAGGGTTCGCTTTACCTTTTGTTTCTTTCATTACTTGGCCAACTAGAAAACGAATTGCGGTTTCTTTTCCTTCAAGATAGTCCTCAACAGCAGAGGAATTTTGGGATAAAATTTCTGAAATGATTTGTTCTAGAGAATTTATGTCACTTATTTGAGTGAGTCCTAAATTTTCTGAAATTTCTGCAGGAGATTTTCCTTCTAACAGCATCTTGTCAAATACAGTTTTTGCCATCGTGCTATTTAATGTTTCATTACTAATCATTTGGATTAAACTTGAGAAATTTTCAGGATTAGTATCAATGTCTGATATAGGGGTATGTTGTTCATTTAATAGTCTTGGCAACTCCACATTTAAGAAGTTTGCGCAAGTTTTTGCTGAAGTTTGAATATTTAAGTTTAATTTCTTACATTCATTAACTGTGTTTTCAAAAAAAGTAGAAATTGTTTCTTCAGAAATTAACAAGCTAGAATCATATTCTGATAAATGAAAAGTTTTGATGTATCTTTGAATTTTTTCAGCAGGTAATTCAGGGATATTGGCTTTGATTTCATCCACCCATTGATTAGAAATGATAATTGGAGGTAGATCTGGTTCAGGAAAATATCGATAATCAGCAGCAAATTCTTTAGTGCGTTGGCTTACAGTTTTTTCAGATTCATCGGACCATCCTCGGGTTTCTTGAATAATTTCACCTCCATTTTCAAGTAAGTTGATTTGGCGGATCTCTTCATATTTCAAAGCTCTAAAAACTGATCTGAAACTATTAACATTTTTGATTTCTACTTTTGTTCCTAAAGTAGTTTCTCCTTGCAATCTAATACTTATATTTGCATCACATCTGAAGCTTCCTTCTTCCATATTAGCTGTGCTTGCTTTGATTGATCTGACTATAGAATGAAGCTTAATTAAGTATTCATTAGCTTCTTCGGGACTTCGCATGTCTGGTTCACTTACAATCTCCATTAATGGCACACCTGCTCTATTAATATCAATTAGGCTGCAGGAAAGACCATTAGGGTCATTTTTATGAATTAATCTTGCAACATCCTCTTCTAAATGTACTCTAGTAACACCGATTGTTTTTTCTTTGCCATCCAATGAAATGTTTAGTTTGCCATTTATAGCAACAGGTAAATCAAATTGTGAAATTTGATACCCTTTCATTAAATCTGGATATGAATAATTTTTTCTGTCAAATTTGGTTTCATGATTTATTGAGCAGTCTATAGCTAATCCTGTTTTGATAATAAGTTCTACAGCTTTTTTATTTACAACAGGGAGTACTCCAGGCATGCCCATGCATACCGGGCAAACCCTAGAGTTTGGTTTAGCTTGTTGATAATCAGATCCACACCCACAAAACATTTTGCTTTTGGTTAAAAGTTGAGAATGAACCTCGAGTCCAATTACAGTTTCGTATTTTTTGTTCATAGAAATTTTTTTACTTTATTTGTAATTTATTAAGGATACTAATTACTTTTGAAATATACAATTATGGTAAAAAAGTGTTGAATTTTGTGTGAGTGTTAGCCGTTAGATTTACTTTTAATCCTGCAAATAAAGAGGTATGGATTTTGTGTTTACATTGTAAGATCTCATTAGTTGGCAGTTGGATTGAAAAGATATTTTCGTCGCCTGTAAATTTTTTATCTACTACCATACACATGCCTGTTGGAGAGACAGTGATTTCAAAATCAGTTGGTCTAGTTGCAACAGATACTTTTGTCCCATTAGTAAATTCACCTGATTTTCTTAAAGGCAAATCTCCTAGAACCGTACTTACGATTTTGTTTGAAATGATTCCCGGAATAAATTCACAAGTTCCACCTAAAATAGCTACGTTTTTTGTTTCAGGCCAAAAATAAATTTTATCAGGCGGATCTAATTGCTCTATTTTACCTTCATCCATTACAGCAACCCTGTCAGAAATTGTGAAAGCTTCTTCTTTATCATGTGTGACAAAAATACATGCAGTTTTGCTTGATACTAATATTTCATTGATTTCATTTCTAACATTCTTCCTTAATGATGCATCCAAATTGGACAAAGGTTCATCCATTAAAATTAAATCAGGTGTACTGGCTAATGTTCTAGCTAGTGCAACTCTCTGTTGTTGTCCGCCTGAAAGTTCGTTTGGAAATCTTTCTGAAAGTCCATTAAGTCTAGTAAGTTCTAGTAAATGTTTTAAGGTGGTAGTTTGATTTGAAGATTGATGACCAAATAGAATGTTTTGTTTAACTGTCATATGAGGAAATAATGCGTAATCTTGAAAGACCATTCCAAGATTTCTTTTATGAGTAGGGATATTAGTTTGTGGATTTTGCACTATAGAATTGGAAATTTTTATTTCTCCTTGATCAGGTTTTTCAAGGCCAGCTATTAGTCTTAAAAGTGTTGTTTTTCCACATCCACTTGAACCTAGTACCCCCAAAGTTTCTCCTTCAAATAGATCCAAAGATACATCGTTAACTGCTAATGTAGAATTAAACGATTTAGATAAGTTTTTACAAGATAGAACGCTCTGTTTTTTTATCATTAAGAAAAATCCAACTTACTTTTATAAAGAAATATTGCAAATATTATAGAGGAACAAAAAATTAATATTAGTGAAGGAACTGCAGCTTTTGCAAAAAATGCTTCAGATGTATAGCTCCAAATTCTAGTAGATAAGGTTGGGAAGTTTAACGGTGATAAGAATAATACTGCAGGAAGTTCTTTCATGGTTACGAAAAATACTAAGGATGAAGACATGATTAATCCTGGTCTCAAAATAGGTATAGTGATTCTGAAGGTAGACATGAGATTACTGTACCCTAATGTTTTTCCTGCATCTTCCAAGTTGGGGTTGATTTGTAATAATCTTGATTTGATAGGACCTAATGCAACTGGCAGGCAAAGAATTAAACACCCTGTTATTAACATAAATGTAGATTGATAAATAGGTGAACCAATTCTTGCTCCTATATAAACAAGTCCAAGTGATACAGAAATTGTAGGTAAAGCAAAACCAATGAAACTTAATCTCTCTAGTGATTTACTTAAAATGCTTTTATGTCTGATTGCTAAAAATGAAAGTGGAATTGCAAATAATATTACAGTAACTGTCGTTAGTATGGATATATAAACAGAATTGAATATGGGCAAATAATCAACTGAAACTATTTCACCGTGATAAATTCCTCTAATCAACCAAAAACTTAAAACGGATATCGGAACTAATAAAGAAAAAGAAAAAACTATCAAACATAACAATAACCCGAGGAGTTTAAACTTTTTTAGTTTGAGTATTAAAGGAGTTTTTTGGCCTACACTTTTAATGTTATGGTACCGAAAATTTCTATTCACTAAAGATTCTAAAATGATTAATTTCATCGCAATTATAAATAATCCTACTGAAAGAATAGCTGCAGAATGTGATCCACCTGTTTCATATTCTAAGAAAATTGCCCAAGTAAATGTTTTAAATCTAAGCAATGAAACTGCTCCAAAATCACTTAAAGTGTAAAGGCTTATTAGGAGTATTCCAGAAAAAATTGCTGGTTTGAGTTGAGGAATAATAATTTTGTAGATTATTGCAAAATCGTTAAAACCTAATAATTTTGCACTTTCTTCTATTTCAGGATCTATCCTGATTAATGATGCTCTTAATGTTAAAAATAAATAAGGGAAATTTAATAAAGATAAAACAATTACTGCTCCCCAAAATCCATAAAGATTGGGGATAGAGTTGATCTCAAAATAATTTGATATCAATTTGTAAAATAGGCCTTTTGGGCTGAATGCAGTCATGAAAAGATATGCGCCTACATAACTTGGTATGACCAATGGTAGGGCATGTAAAATTGTGAAAAAAAATTTAAATGGTAAATCTGTTTTGGTAGTTAGAATTGATAAAGGTAGGGCGATAATTAAGGAAATTATCGAAACTGTAGCTACTAAAGTGAGTGTTCTGATTACAATTAATAATGTTTGCCACCTGAAAATCCAGTCCCAAATATTACTGTCAGCATTAACAGATTTGAAAATCAGGTACACCAAAGGTGCAATTATGACAATTGTTAATATTATGGAGGGAATTAAAACCCAATAAGGTGTGTTGTTTTTCATGATATTTCTTTTTTGTATTTGATGAGTATGTTAACAAAAAAATTAAGCATACACTTACTAATTTTAACTTGTGTGTTGTATTGTCAAAGCGTAAAATTCCCAAAAAATCTAGGAGTCAAGATTGTTAGAACAATTTAAAGTACAACCAAAAGATCAAGTGATGGTTTCTGAAAATAATTTAAGAGAGACTGTTGAGGCCATATTTTCTAAAATGGGTTTGTCGAAAAATGATATAGAACTTGCAGCGGATGTTCTAATCAAAGCCGATATGAGAGGTGTTGAGACTCATGGAGTCTCCAATATGTTGAGGTCTTATGTGACCGGTTACGGTAATGGTGAAATTAATCCAAATCCAAATTGGAAAATCACAAGAGAAACACCTTCAACTGCAAATATAGATGGGGATAAAGGTATAGGTATTGTCATGGCTGCTAAAGCTATGGATATCGCTGTAGAAAAAGCTGAAAAAGTTGGTATGGGTGTTGTTACTATTCATAATTCAAGGCATTTGGGAATGGCTTCTTATCATGCATTGAGAGCTACTGAGAAAGATATGATAGGGATGTGTATGACTTCATGTCCTCCTAGTGTTTTGCCGACTTGGGGAGCTGAACCTCTTCTTGGAACTAATCCGATTGCAGTTGCAGCACCTGGTTTAAATGAAGGACCATTTGTATTTGATGCAGCTATGAGTGCTGTTGCAGGTAATAAATTAGGTTTAGCTAGACGAAATGAAACACAACTTTTAGGTGGGTGGGTTGCTGATGCTGAAGGTAATCCGATTATGAATGAAGTTGATCCCCCACCTCCAGGGTATGAAGGAGGTGCTTCTTCTTATCTTTTGCCCGTTGGAGGAACTCGCGAGTTAGGATCGCATAAAGGGTATGGCTTTATGTGTGTAGTGGATATTTTAGGAGGGATCATGTCTGGAGGAGGATATGGCATTAATCCGGGAAGGCCTAATTTTGGGCACTATGTAGCTGCATATAATATTGAAGCATTTATGGATACCGGGGAGTTTAAAGAAACTCTAGATGAATTTTTAACTATGTTGAAAACCAGTAAACCTGCACCTGGGCATGATCGTGTTATGTATCCGGGTCTTCCAGAAGTTGAAGAGTATCAAATTCGTAGTGAAGATGGAATTCCTCTCCACTACGAGGTAGTTGAATGGTTTCAGGATATTTGTGCTGAATTATCTATTCCTATGAATTGGAGAAAATAATTAGGCGTTTAATAATGTCTAAATGGGTTTGGCATTTCTCCAACAGGAACTTCAATTAATGTAGGTTGGTCTAGCTTTAAAGAAGAAATGATTGCTGATTTTAGTTCTTCGGCACCATTCTCAACACGAATTGCATTTACTCCAAAGGATTCTGCGAGTTTAATAAAGTCTGGGTTAGTTAGTTGGGCTCCATATTCTCGCCCATCAAACATGTTGACTTGGTCTCGCATTACATTTCCATATGCATTATCGTTAAATAAAACTGTTACTAGATTAATCTTATGTCTTACTGCAGTAGATAATTCTTGTACGTTAAACATGAATCCTCCGTCTCCAGATATAGCTACAACGGCTTTGTCGGGTTGAGCAACTTTTGCTCCCAAGGCAGTAGGAAATGCATACCCTAGGTTGCCGTAGTACGATGAGGTAATATATGTTCTCGGTTCGTATACTTCGAATCTGTTCCTACTGTAGTACCCTAGTTGAGTCATACCTGCAACTAATATTCCATCTTCTGGAAGTGCAGCACGAATTGCTTCAATGTAAGAATGTTGAGGTTCAATGATAGTATCAGGATTAAACCGCTTTTGTTTCATTGAAATTAATTCTTGTTCTCGGCTATCTTTTGGAGGGATTTGTACTTTTAGTTCACTTAACAAATTTTGTAAACTTTTTTTTGCATCTCCAAGAATTCCTTGAGTGTTTTTGTAATTTCTTCCAATTTCCTCATCATCAATGTCAATTTGTAAAATTTTCTGATTATTAAAATACTCAGTGTTGAGCATTCTTGTTCCTACAGCTATGACAAGATCAAAATCATTAATTTCATTTTCAAAAAAAGTGTCATTTTTGAATCTGAAGCTACCCATAGACAGATAGTTTTTGTCGGAAATTGCTCCTCGACCTTCGCCTGTTGTAATTACTGGAGCTTGTAAATAGTTTGCTAATTCAGTTAATTCTTTTGATGCTTCTGAAGAGATTACTCCACCTCCAGCCCAAATGATTGGGTTTTTAGAGTTTACGATAGTGTTAGCTCCGGATTTAATTTCTTCTGAATTTGCTGATGGCCTTTCATATTTACCAGCCTCCAATAATTCTATGTCTGCGACTTCATATAATGTTTCAGGTGGAATTTCTATTTCTACTGGTCTAGGTCTTCCTGTTTGCAGTTGCTCAAATGCTTCGTGGACTGCCTCAGGTATTTCTGTAGGGTTTAAAATTAAACGTTGATGTTTAGTTATAGGTTTAATTGTTTCCATTTGTCCTTTAATTTCATGTAACATACCTCTTTCTAAATCGATATGATCTCTTTCAATTTGACCGGATACCAGTAAAACTGGAGATGATGCAGAATAGGCTGTTCCTAGTCCAGCACTGGCATTCTGTAAACCTGGTCCTGGAACCACTAGTGCGGTTCCAATTTCACCACTAGCTCTAGCAAAACCGTCAGCCATATAAGTAGTAGCTTGCTCATGGCGGGTGTTTATAAATCTAATTCCAGGCTCTTTTGCAAGGCCATCTAATAGGCCATAAAGTTGTACTCCCGGAAGTCCAAATATTACTCGAACTCCCTCTCTGTATAATGATTTTGCTAATGCTTCACCACCGGTCATTTTAGGCATGTGTATCTCCCTGTTATTTTTTAGAAGTATAAGATTTCATAGCTTGGTCTAAAGATTTATTCCTTAGGTCTAGTAATTCTTCTCTGTGATTTTCCACCCAATTTTGAGAAGACTTTAGGTTTTTTAAAGAGCCTTGAAAATGGGGCATCACGTATCTAGATATTAGTTCATAGCTATATTTGACTTGTTCTCTATTTCCCCATTCTGTTGTTTGAATCATAAATCCCCCAAAACCACCTGTTTGTTCTTGAAGCTCTCTGATTTTTTGTATTAAATCATCAGGAGTTCCTACACACCAAGCTCCATTATCTACCATGTAGTCGATAATTTTATCTCGTGGTCCATCGTAGTCAAATGGAAATCCAACAGTTTTGTGAAAGTAATCTAGTTGATAAGCAGCTGCCTTTTCTCTAGCTTGATCCATTGCTTCTTTTTTTGAATCCGCTAGATGGACGTTAAGTACAATCCTCCAATCCTTTCTTGATACTTGTTGCCCGTGTTCTTCAGCACTTTCTTCAGCTATTTTCCAAAAATCGCCTAAGTTTGAAGCAATACTTCCTCCTCTAACGACACTTACAGATAAAACGCCGAGTCCATGTTTTCCGGCTGCTACCATTCCTGATGGAGATTGTGATGCTGCAACAGCAATAGGAAAATGAGGTTTAGTGTATGGTTTTAATTGCGCTCTTGCTTCTTTTAATGTGAACCAATCAGATTCATGAGTGATAGGTTCATCTTCAGTAAGTAATCTCTTAATGATACCTATCGATTCATCCATTCGAGGTCTTTGTGTATTAGGGTCAATTCCTAGTTGGTAAGCATCAGACACTAACGCTCCAGGTCCAACTCCTAGCATTACTCTTCCTCTAGTGAGATGGTCAAGTAAAACCATTCGGTTAGTTACCATTAATGGGTGATGGTAGGGTAGGCTTGCTACTCCTGTTCCTAATTTGATGTTTTTAGTTCTTTCTGCTGCTACCCCAATAAATACCTCAGGGGAAGCAATTGTCTCCCAACCTCCGCTATGATGTTCTCCAACCCAAGCTTCATCAAAATCTAAATAGTCTAGCCATTGAATCGTTTCTAAATCTCTTTCTAATGCTAAAGTGGGATTATCTCCTAAATTATGAAAAGGTCCCATAAAAATACCAAACTTTAGTCTTTCAGGAAGTGTCATGTTTACCTCGATAATTTGATTTAGCTGATAGTACACTGAGTTAGATTTAGCAGCAATCTTTACTTATATTCACTTAATAATTGAGAAGTTTTTTGTAATACAGTATCCAGAGGGATTAATTCACTCTCATTTGCAGTTCTTATTTTGATTTCAACCGAATCTTTAGAAATGTTTCTTGAACTTACAACAATTCTTAT
>MDSW01130256.1_pt1 | contig 10568 bp, 15 predicted proteins | sample 811171 | NCBI WGS metagenome assembly MDSW01 (sample SAMN05326641, study PRJNA326480) | marine metagenome | isolation source: seawater | place: Atlantic Ocean: North West | collected 2012 | reverse complement strand
TGGAAAAGTAAATGCAACAGTAAAAAAATATCTTGCCCAAGTAATTTGTAATACTGGAAGATCTGCACTTAAATATTTTGCGAATCCATCCATAATTGGAAGCATTACCCATGCTAAAAGATTAAATGTTATAGCCTTCATTAATATGAAGGATATATATTAATTAAAGTATTTTAAAGCAAAGAATACAACAATAGGAATTGTTACAAAAGACATCAAAGTTGATACAACAATGGTGCTAGCAACACTATCAACTATCTTTTTAGGTGAATATATAGATGCCACAAGATAATTTAGAACAGCACTTGGCATTGAACACTGTATCAACAAGACACCTGCAGCAAATCCTTCCAGATTAAAATATAAAATCAATAAATAACCAATAATGGGTCCAATTATGACACGAGCAATAGACGAGAATATGGCTTTATTTAACGAAAAAACTTTAAGTCTAGTTAATGCAATTCCCAATGACATCAAAATAAGAAATATTGTTGCATACATTAAAAGAAATGTAGTGTTTTCAACAAATCCAGGTAATTTTAAATCATAATAAAGTAAAAAGACTGAAATAATTATTGCATAAAAAGGTGGGCTTTTGATAATAACTTTTAAGCTAAACTTTCTATCAGCCAAGAAAACACCTAAAGTAAAGTGACATAAAATTATCAATGCAGATATAGCTGCAGAAACTCCAAGACCCTGTGAACCATATGCAAATAAACAAATCGGTAAGCCCATATTACCTGTATTAGGCATTGTTAATGGTGGAAGTTCTCTAATAATATCTTTAGTATTTAAAAGATATAATGTACATATACCAATAATCAGAAATCCAATAATAGCTATTGCATAGTACCAAAAATAATTAATGAAAATATTAAATGATATATTTACTGGATTTAAAGCATATATAATCATCGCTGGAGTACCTACATTAGCAGCAAAATTAGTAATAAATGTTGTATCTATTTTTGGATTTTTTTTACCTAAATAATAACCAATACCCACTACAAAAAATACTGGAAACAAAACTTCAAAAAGTTTTATGTAAATATCCATTAATTATATAATCTAATTAATGTTGGGAATTTAAGAATGTTTTTATTTTTCTTAAATATAGATAAACAAATTTTTGCATTAATTTCTGTTGTTTTATGGGTAATTATGACAATTGTAGCTTTTTTATTTTTTTTATCAGGTGTTTGGATTATTCTTTTTACTGAAATTTTATATTTAGCTAACCGATTAGTAATTAATGAAAGTACTCCTTGTTTATCCTTAACTTCAAATCTTAAATATAAAGAATTTGTATAATAATTATTATTAAAAGGTTTAATTGACTTTCTTTTTTTATAAGAAATACCAAAAGGATACTTAATATTTCCTCTTAAAATTGACAAAAGATCTGACAATAAAGAAGATGAGGTAGGTCCAGGACCGGCACCCTCACCTTGTAAAACACTCTCTCCTACTGGTTTGCCCTCTATTATTACAGCATTCATAACACCATTAACGTTCCCTATATATGTGCTTTTACTTACTAAACAAGGATGAACCGTTTCAAATAATTGACCATTTATAATTTCAGAAATTCCAAGTAATTTAACTTTCAAACCTAATTGGTTTGCAATTTTTATATCCTCTAATTTTATATTTTCAATACCTTCCATTATACATTTGTTTTTGGAAATTTTTGTATTAAAAGATAATGCAGATAAAATTCTTATTTTAGCAAAAGCATCAAAACCGTTTAAATCTAGTTTAGGATTTCCAGGTTCAGCATAACCGAGATTTTGTGCTTTTTTTAAAACTTTATCAAAGGATTGATTGCTATTTTCCATTTCTGACAAAATATAATTAGTTGTTCCATTTAATATTCCATAAACTTTATTGATCTTATTTGTAGCTAAACCTTCCTTGATTGTTCTCAAAATGGGTATTCCTCCAGCTACAGAAGCTTCAAATTCTAAATTAACTTTATTCTTTTCAGCTAGTTTTGATAATTCGTCACCATGTTTAGCAATCAATGCTTTGTTTGGTGTAATAACATTAATCCTTTTTTTTAGAGCTAATTCAACAATTTTTTTCGATATACCATCAGCAAGACCAATAGATTCAAATATAATATCGATTTTTTTTTCATCAAAAATTTTTAGAGGATTAGTGTAAAAAATATTCTTATCAATTTTAAAACGTCTTTTTTTATTTTTATTTTTAGCTGATATTGCAACAATATTTATTTTCTTTCCTGTCTTTTTTTCTATTTCTTTTTTTTTTAAACTTAATTCATTATAAAGATAAATACCTATCTGTCCGAGGCCAACTATTGCTATATTAACTATATTCGCCATTATTAATTGTCTATATTTGGATAAGGACTATTTCTTGAATATTCAATCAGTTTAGATCTAAATTCATCAATAGTCATTTTATTTGAAAAATTAATACTATTATCTAAATTTTCATTTTTAGAGATAGATCCACATGAAATTAGAAAAAAAAATAAAAAAAAGACTACATATTTCATTTCAAACCCTCATTATACTTAAAACCAAATTTTAAATTCATATTTTGTATAGCCTGACCCGCTCCCCCTTTAATAAGATTATCAATCGCAGACAATATTACTAATTTATTTTTATGTTTAGTTCTACAAACCGATATAAAACAATTGTTAGTATTAATAACGTTATTAGTACTTATTAACGAGTCTATTTTTTGAACTTTTATAAATTTATGAGTTTTATAAAATTCTTTAAGAATTTTATGAGCATTTTTAACATTAAAATTTGATTTTAGATCAATATATATTGTGCTTAAAATACCTTTGAACATTGGTGTTAAATGAGGTGTAAAAGTAAAACTAATTTTACTTCTATGATGATTATTGAGTTCTTGTTCAATTTCTGAATTATGTCTATGGAATCCAACACCATAAGCACTTAATGATTCGTATAGATTTTTGTTTTTATATTTTTTATGAACTCCTCTACCAGCTCCTGAATAACCAGATTTAGAATCAATTATAATATTATCAGGTTTGATAATTTTTTTATTCAATAATGGAATTAATGGTAAAAGTATAGAAGTGGGATAACAGCCAGGACAACTTATAATGCTAAAATTTTTAATCTTCTTTTTTTTAATTTCAGGTAATGCATAAATACTTTTATTTATATTTTTTTTTGATTTATGTTTTTTTTTATACCATTTTAAATATGATGAAGCTTTTTTAAGTCTAAAATCTGCTGCTAAATCTATTAAAGTATTTTTTTTTAAAATATGATTTGAAATTAGTTGAGCTTCACCATTAGGTAGAGCTGTAAAAATAACATCTACAAATTTTAAATAATCATATTTAAATTTTTTTAATGTTGGTAAATTATATTTTTTTAAAGAATTATCATATTTTGAAATTTTCTTACCTACAGAAGTATTGCCACATAAATAACGAATATTTATATTCTTATGTTTCACTAATAATTTTATTAGTTGAGTTCCTATATAGCCAGTTGAACCAGCGACTAAAACATTTAGCTTAAGCATTTTTATATTATAACAGTTAAATATTAAAAAAGAATTATCTTTTAGAAAATTGAAAGCTTCTACGTGCTTTTTTTCTTCCAGGTTTTTTTCTTTCGACAGTCCTAGAGTCCCTAGTGGTAAGCTTTTCTGTCTTTAATTGACCTTTGAAACTATCGTCTATCATAATTAAAGCTTTGGAAATTCCATGTACCAAAGCTCCGGCTTGACCAGTGTGTCCACCACCTTTTACACTGCATCTCACATCATAATTTGTAGCTTGATTAATCACTTCAAAAGGTCGAGTTATTTGCATTTTATGATTATCATTTGAAAAATATTCATTGAAAAGTTTTCCATTTACATAAATTTTTCCTGAACCTTTTTTTAACCAGACTTTAGCTATTGATGTTTTTCTTCTTCCTGTAGCATATTTACTATCTTTAAAATCTAATTTTAATTTAGTTGTTTTAGTATTTGAAACTGAAGTATCCATATTAATTTCTTACTGTGTTTTTATTATTAAGTTTACTTAATTCAATAATTTTTGGATTTTGTGCAGTATGTGGATGTTCATTACCAGCGTAAATTTTTAGTTTAGTTAGCTGTTTTTTCCCTAATACACCTCCTGGTAACATTCTTTTTACAGCTAATTTTAATACCTCACCAGGTTTTTTTTTGTGAAGCTTTTCAGGTGTTATTTCTTTAATTCCACCGGGATGACCTGTATGTCTATAATATTTTTTATTATGAAATTTTTTTCCAGTAAATTTGATTTGTTCTATATTCTTTACAATAACAAAATCACCGTCGTCCATATGTGGTGTAAAAGTTGTTTTATTTTTACCTCTAATTATTTTAGAAATAATTGTAGCTAATCTACCCACAACTGCATTTTTTGCGTCTATTTCATACCATGATGATGATAATTGGTCTTTTTTAGTAAATTTTGTCATTGTGCGAGGATTAATACTATTAATATATATAAAGTCAATTTTATATTTAACTTGTAATATATAGGTTATATGTTAAAAATTAGTTGCCGATTTGATCCTATTGCGGGCATATAACTGCTAAAAAGGAATTTTCCATTTATTTATAAATCGGTAGGCATTTGAACTGTATTGTGCGCCTTACATAAAGTTAAAGCACTAAAAAAGGAGTAAAAATGACTAAAAAAAGAAACAATCCTGAAACAATAGCCATTCATGGTGGGGATTATAGAAGTGATCCAGCTACAAATTCTGTAGCGGTGCCAATATATAGGACGACATCTTATCAATTTAAAAGCACTGAACATGCTGCAAATCTTTTTGCATTAAAAGAATTTGGAAATATCTATACAAGAATTATGAACCCTACAAATGATGTATTGGAGAAAAGAGTTGCTGCCCTAGAAGGAGGGCTTGCATGCTTGACTGTATCATCAGGACAAACAGCTTCAACTTTTTCAATTTTGAATGTAGCTCAAGCTGGTGATAATATAGTTAGCTCAACTGATCTTTATGGTGGTACAGTATCATTGTTCACACACACTCTAAGTAAACTTGGAATTGAAATAAGATATGCAGATCCAAGCAATCCTGAAAATTTTGAAAAATTAATAGATGATAAAACTAGAGCTTTTTATGGAGAAACATTACCAAATCCATATTTAAGAGTTTTTCCTATTAAAGAAGTTTCAGATATTGGTAGAAAATATAATATACCTTTAATTATGGATAACACCGCATCGCCAGTTATTTGTAAACCAATTGAACATGGAGCAGCAGTAGTCATACATTCACTTACGAAATATATTGGTGGACATGGAACTGCAGTAGCTGGAAGTATTGTAGATAGTGGTAACTTTGACTGGACAGCTGATCCTAAAAGACAACCATTATTCAATGAACCGGACGCAAGTTACGGTGGCGTAATTTGGGGTAAAGCAGTTCCAGAGTTAACAGGTGCTAATGTTCCATTTGCTGTAAGAGCAAGAGTTTGTTTGTTGAGAGATTTAGGTTCTGCGCTAGCTCCAGATAATGCTTTTGCAATAATTCAAGGACTTGAAACAGTTGCTTTAAGAATGAAACAACATTGTGAAAATGCACAAAAGGTAGTTGATTTTCTCAAAAAACATAAAGAAATTACCAAAGTAATATATTCTACTGAACACAATAAGCATATTTCAGCTAGAGCTAAACAGTATCTTAAAGGTGGTAATGGACCAATGGTGGGAATAGAACTTAAGGGAGGTATTGAGGCTGGAAAAAAATTTATTGAATCTTTAAAAATGTTTTACCATGTAGCAAACATAGGTGATGCAAGAAGTTTAGCTATTCATCCAGCAAGTACAACACATAGTCAATTAAATGAAAAAGAACTTGCAGCGTCTGGAGTTACTCAAAGTTATGTAAGACTTTGCATTGGCATTGAACATATCAATGATATAATTGAAGATCTGGATCAAGCTTTAAACAAATCTTCTAAAGGTAATTTAAAAGCTGTCAGTTAATAATTTTTTTATATTCTGAAATATATAGAAAATATAAAGTTGTTAAGATAATTAAAATTGAGTTTATCTGGTGTAAAGATGCATAAATGATTTTTACTCCAGATAATACAGTTAAAATTCCTAAAATAATCTGTAATAATAATGTTATACCTATAATGACAATTGGATTTAAAAGTTTAATATTACGCACAGTAAGAACAAAATAAAATATATATAAATAAACAATCACAATTAAGTAAGCTAGATTTCTGTGAATAAACTGAACAGCAGAAGGTTTATCAAAAACACTAATGTTTAAAAACTCGGTAAAATTACTATCATCAGGAAAGTATGATGATCCCATTAAAGGCCATGTATTGTAAACTTTGCCTGCATCCATTCCGGATACAAAAGCACCAATTATTAATTGTAAAAAAATCAAAAAAAGAAAAAACTTTATTGAATACAATCGAATTGAAATACGATTAATCTTTAAATCCATAAGATGTAAAAATTTCCAAAAAACAATTGATAATATTATAAATGCAGTAACTAAATGTAATGATAATCTGTAATGACTAACATCTATTCTATCAATCAAACCACTAGAAACCATATACCATCCAATAAATCCTTGAAAACATACAAGTAGAAAAATTATTCCATATCTTTTTAATATCCATATTCCATATTTAAAAGCGAAGTAAATCATGGGGAAAAAAACAACAAGTCCAATTAATCTACCTAATTGACGATGACTCCATTCCCACCAAAAAATAATCTTAAATTCCTGAAGAGTCATATTGAAATTTTGCTCCTTATATTCAGGAATAGTTTTGTAAAGATCAAAATAATTTATCCATTTTTCATATGTTAACGGAGGAAGTAAACCTACAAATAATTCCCAACTGATTATAGAAAGACCAGAATCAGTTAATCTTGTCAAACCACCTACTAAAATTATTAGAATAATTAGAGCCATTATTGTCAATAACCAAATCTTTAGTTGATATTTTAGATGATTATTGCTGCTGTACATCATTGAATAAATATATTAATTATTATTTAATCCAATTAATTAAATGTCGCCATTAAATAAAAAAAAATTAAATAAAATTCGAGTTAAATTGGACATATTAGATAATTCATTAATCAAAATAATTAAAAAAAGATCTGAGCTTGTTAAAAAAGTTCTTTTACTAAAAGAAAAAAAGAAAGAAATAATAGATAAAAAAAGAATAAAAAAAATTCTAAAAAATATAAAGTTAAAATCTTTAAGAAATAATATAGATCCAAAGATTACAAAAAGAATATGGATAAATATGATTTACGCTTATATAGATTTTGAAAAAAGGAACTTTAAAAAAAAATAGTTACTTGCTGTGTGGAGGTAATTTTTTTTCTACAAAAATCTCGTGCTTCCTAGTAACTGGATTATATTTTTTTGCTTTTAGTTTAATCTTGGCTTTTTCCCCACCTGCAGGCTTTTTGACATAGTAAAAAAATGCACTATCAGGTTTTGACTCTGGAACTAATCTTACTTTAATATGTGTTTTTTTTGCCATAAATATTTACTTCTTTAAATCTTTAATTAAATTTGAAATATTGATTAATTTTCTTTTCAAATTGTTCGTTCTTATAGATATATTTGCCATTTCGTCAAGATTTAATGAACTCTTATTATTTAATAATTTTTGCACTCCTAAAATAGTCATACCTTGATCTTTAAGCAAAAATTTAACTTTTTTTAATAAATCTAAATTTTTTTTATCATAATACCTTCTATTTCCACTTAATATTTTAGGCTTAATCTGTTTGAATTTTTTTTCCCAAAATCTTATTGTATGTGTAGGCTTCATCTTACCTTTTTTATTTTTAAGGTCTAAAATTTTTACAACTTCCCCTATTGTTTTATAAGCATTATCTGATTTATTCATCATTATAATTAACAAATTCTTTAAATTCTTTAGATGGCTTAAATAATACGACTTTTCTACTGGATATGATTTTTTCTTCTTTAGTCTTGGGGTTCCTTCCCACTCTCGCTTTTTTTTCACGAATAGTAAAAGTTCCAAAATTTGATAATTTTACTTTTTTTTCCATAAAAAGTTTATCCGTTAAAGTTATAAAAAAATCCTCTAATAAATTTTCAGAAATTTGTTTAGAAAATCCTAATTGTAAATAAATTAAGTTAACTAGTTCTTTTTTAGTTAAGTTAATTCTCATTGTTTAATATTATTTTTAATCTTATTTATCAAATTTCCTTTTATAATTCTACTGCATACATTTAATGAATTCGAAAATCCTATATAATCAGTTCCACCATGACTTTTAACTACGGGTGAATCTAACCCTATAAAAATTGCACCATTGTAATATCTTGGATCTAGTCTTTTTTTAAACTTTCTTAAATTAAAAATATTTATTAAAGAGGATATTTTACCGATCATATTTCCACTCAAAGCTTTTTTAAGTTCGTCTGTAATAAAATTTGCAGTTCCTTCAGCAGTTTTTAGAGCAACATTTCCGGTAAAACCATCTGAAACTATTACATTAACATTCCCATTCATTAATTCATTACCTTCAATATATCCAGAAAATTCAAAATCATTCATATTTTTTTCACTTAATAATTGATAAGTCTCCTTTATAATTTCATTTCCTTTTAATTCTTCTGATCCAATATTTAATAAAGCTACTTTAGGATTCTCATTTGGATATAGTGATTTGTAAAGTGAAGAACCCATTATTGCAAAATCAGATAAATTTTTTGAATTACACTCAATATTAGCTCCTAAATCTAAAACAACACTCATTCCTTTTTTATTAGGCCATAATGCAGACAAAGCTGGTTTGTCAATATTTTCAATCATCTTTAAATTTAATTTTGAAATTACTAACAATGCTCCAGTATTACCTGCTGAAATTACGATATCTGATAATCTATTTTTAACACTTTCAATTGCAAGCCACATACTAGTATCTTTACCTCTTTTGGCTGCTTCTAGTGGTGTATCTGTATTCTTTACAGAATTATTCGTATGGATAATTTCATAAAAATTGTTATTTATTTTTTTATTTAAAAGTTCGGAAATTTTATTTTGATCACCAAATATCCTATAAAAGATATCTTTATTAGATTGATGATTATGAATTATACCATCAATAATTTTTTTAGGCGAACCATCGCCTCCCATTGCATCTATTGCAATTTTAATTAGATTAGACATTTTAAATTTAGATAATTATTCTTTTGGGTCTAATACTTGACGACCTTTATACATACCTGTTTTTAAATCTAAGTGATGTGAAAGCCTATATTCACCTGATTTTTTGTCTTCAACAACATTCTTTGTCGTAAATGTTGAATTCTTAGATCTTCTCATGCCTGTTCTAGAAGGCGTTTGTTTACGTTTAGGAACTGCCATAATTAGTTGTTACTTACACTTTTTAAATAAGAAATCAAATTTTTTTTTTGTAAATCTTTTCTAAATTCCTCAAAATATTCAACTAAATTGGAAATATTACTGAAATTAGGTAAAAAAGATGAAATTATTTTTTCCTTTTTTTGATCGTTTGAATCTTCCCAAAAATGAATTTCATTTAATATTGAATGAAAAATATTAATATAATCTTTCATCTTTTTATTTATCGATTGGTCTCCATAACCTATTTCTCGAATACTCAATTCAAGTTGCCTAAAGTTAAAATCATAAATATTTTGTAGTATTTCTTTATTTTTTTTATCCTTAAATTCTTTTAAAAAAAAAGCGAAATGTAAAAGAAATAAAACAAGTCTATCAGCAAAAACATCTTGTTTTTTAAGATCTTTGTATAAAAATTTATTTGTGGTTAATTTAATAAATTTATTATAAAGATTAATGTAATTTTTAGTCATGAAAATATATTTATTAGTAATTTTATCAATTTTTTTTACAAATTGCTCATTAAACAAAGTTGTTCAACATCACGGTGTTCATAATTTAGAAAAAAAACAAACAAAACTTAAAGTAAATTATACCAATAAGAACGAAATTGTAAAACTAATTGGCCCACCCTCAACGAAAAGTACATTTGATAATGATGTTTATATTTATGTTGAAAAAAAAACAAGTAGTTCAAAACTAACGAAATTAGGGAAAAAAAAGTTGTTAATAAATAATATATTAGTTCTAGAGATAGACAATAAAGGTTTATTATTAAGTAAAAAATTCTACAACAAAGATGATATGAATAATTTAAAATTCGATGAAACTGAAACAGGAATTAATTATTCTAAAAAGTCTTTCATATATAACTTTTTATCATCAATGAGGAAAAAGATTGATGACCCTTTTGGAAAAAAAAGAATAAAAAATTAACGCTTCTAACCAGCTATTACAGCTAATAATAATAATGCTACAATATTGGTAATTTTTATCATTGGATTAACAGCTGGTCCTGCTGTATCTTTATAAGGATCACCTACTGTGTCACCTGTAACTGCTGCTTTGTGAGCTTCAGATCCTTTACCTCCATGATTACCATCTTCAATATATTTTTTTGCATTATCCCAAGCTCCTCCACC
>MDSW01156242.1_pt1 | contig 10569 bp, 3 predicted proteins | sample 811171 | NCBI WGS metagenome assembly MDSW01 (sample SAMN05326641, study PRJNA326480) | marine metagenome | isolation source: seawater | place: Atlantic Ocean: North West | collected 2012 | reverse complement strand
TTGCGACGAGAGAGAGATCTCGGTACATTTAGGTAGTTAGAAAAGGAACTTACTTTTTTCTTCGGTTCAAAGGAGGAGAGAACTTTTTTCGGTCCCATCGTTCTCTCTCTCTCTCTGCCTCTCTCTCTCTCACGAACGACAAACGTCGAGAACATGACGCGCGAGACGGAGGAGGAAAAGGAGGAGGAGGAGGATCCGCGGAGGAGAAGAGACGGTGGTGGTGACGGTGGTGATTACGATGTGAGAGGACCCAACTCTGATGAGATGCGCGACGACTTCGCGGACGAGGAAGGAGAGGAAGAAGAAGAAACGAGGTTTAACAGATTCGGAAGAGTCGCCGCTAGAGCCAGGAGTCGTGGGAGAGGACATTCACGCGGACAGAATGCGACCACCACCACCACTAGGTACTATAACTACAAAAACAATTCCGAAGAGGAAGAAGAGGAGGAGGAACAACAGGGACGAGGACACGCGCCGTCGAGCGAAGACGAAGAGGAAGAACTCTCGCGAAGCGACAACGATACGCAAATGTCCGTGGATTCTGATACGGAAGGTGGAGTTGGACTGATTGACGATAATGATAATTACGAGAAATCGAATAATCGTCTGCGCGAGAGAGAACCAAATAAGATTTATGCGGACTCGCAGTTGGCCAACGGAGAGCTAGAAAGAGTGCGAACGAGAAGTCAACATTTACAACGAGGAGAATCAGAAAAAAATGCAAATGCGAGTAGACGGCAAGGTTGGTACGCTTCTAATGGTGGTAGTGGCTCGTCCTCGTCTTCCTCTTCGGAAGAAGACGAAGGTGAGGAAATTCTACAAACCTCGCTCGATACCGACGTTTTCCCGTTGGAAGATTTCAACTCCGTTGTCTCGGCCCATAATTCATATCGGCACATGCGAAGTTACCAAGGTTACTATCCAACGAAGATGTTCCCGTGCTTGAAATACATCAATTATCATTACGCGTGTCTCTATGACGCCCACCCAGACTACGCACAACAACGACCGGAGGAGGCTGAAGCGATTAGAAAGTTTCTCTCGCAAGGTATCATCGTGAGTAATTTCCATACCGTGTTGGAAGAGTTGAAAGCTTCGGCATGGCCAACTGACTCCTTATTGTTCCAATACACGTGCTTAGAAATGTGCTGCGAAGCTGTCGTTCTAGCCTCGCGAGCGCTAGATTCGTTTTGTCATGATCGCATCATATCGGAAGCGTGCAGCAATAGAGGCCATGGAATCGAGAACGCATTGCACGTACCGCACGATCCGCATAAATATCCTCGCTTCAGACGAACCGTGGGTCTTAGCGTCGATGATGACGAGAATCTAGAAGAACTGGCACGCGCGTGCGAGATTGAAGAATTAACGGCCCTTTTGAACGCGGCGGCGTTAGGTATGAAATCATCGTGCGCGTTTTACGATAGATACAGAACGCACAAAGTCCCATCTTTTTCATTGTATAAAGAGGATAGCGAGAATCAGTGGAAAAGCACTGAAGAAGGAAAAACGAACCATCTCGATATGAGCATCGCGTTCCCGGTCAGGGTTGAAATACCGCTCGCAACGAAAGGACGACGGAGAGGAGCAGGGGCAAAGATGGACGAAGGGCGAGAACAAGTGACGACGAAACAGATTATCGTAAAAAGTTGGCCGGCGCACGTCGTAGAAACTTTTGGTCGGCGCGGCGGTTGGAACTGGTTGCTGAGGCTTCTAAAAGCTCGAGGTGCGGTGTTCGATAACGAATGCGATCAATTTACGAGCCGAGAGATGGCTGTAAATCTGATGCCACCTCGTTTCATGGAGGCTGTCTGCGGGGCTCTGGCCGCAACGACTGACGTTTTGAACGATTCGAACGCCGAAAGACTAGTCCACACGTTTTTGTACTCCGCCAAGATGGTCACTGAAGCTTTGCACGCGTTGAAAATTGAAAGCACGAAAGACACGGCGAACAAGAAGTACAAGAAAGACTCCGCCGCTGCTGAAAATAATAACAATAACGAGAACAGCGATGTATCAAAACGGCGAGACGACGCGATAAAATTTGCGTCTGTTCTATCGCACGCGTTTATTTCTGCACAATTTCGCGACGGCGAAACTATCTCGACGCGATCGGCTGAAGGTAGGAGTGTGTTTATCGAGTTGCAAAGAGCAATCATCATCTCCTCGTTGGGCGTATCTACGTTCACCTCGCAACTCGCGGCTCTGAAAGAAATAAAAATTGTGCTAAATATGACCGATGCGTTCGCTGAAACTGGCATCCAGTGGCTCGCCGAAAACCAAATTCTAGAGCACATTCTTCGTCCCACTTATCTTCATCACAAGCAGTACGTCGAACACGTTCGCGACGTCTTGGCAAAGTTGGCGCAACATCCGAACGTCTTAAAGCGCGAACATCTCGAACTCATTTGGAACGTTGGCTTCACCACAGACTCGCATCAGGACGTGAGCATAAACATTTGCGATATGCTGGGTCAATTAGCGCCATTTTTATCCGATGAGCACTTAGACTTTATTTTGACTAGATTTAAAACTTTGGCCGTGAGCGGAAGTTTGGACGGGAAGACATTGGACACTCTAAAGTCCATTATTACGAATCGAGTGGTTTCGGAAACCTTTGCGAATACTATCTTGGAGATTCTTTTCGAAGCTTCGTGCGCGAACGAAACGCGCGCGGTTTTCTATCTCGGCACAGAAGTCGATAAGGATGCCAACCCGGAGTATGCGTTTCTCTTTGCGTTTTACAAATTTACATGCCCTAGGCAAAAAACAGGGGGCGGTAAAGATATAGCCGCTGTACTTGACAAATTAACTTGGTTAGAAAAGCTCTTGACGCACATTATGGAATTCATGAACGATGACGGTAGAAGTAGTGGCAATAACAATAGCAACAATAGTGCGGCATCGGTAACGAATAGCGATCGATTGACAGTATCTGCGCGCCTATTAAAGGATTTGTTTGCTTTGAATGAATTTACAATGCATGAAGCTGCCGAAGACGGTCTTGCCATGAGAGTGCTCGAATTAGATGGTACAAGAAATGTAACTGAAATGTGTGTATCCGCGCTCGAACACTCTAAGGCGTTAGATGGACAATACGCGGCATCCACTGCTGTTCGCGATGACTTTGCCGGTGAAGATGCTCGAATTTTACGATCGCAACGTAGAGCAGAGGAGGTGGTGACGTTTTTGCGCAGCTTCTTGGAAGCCTCTAACAGAATGATGCAGCTCAAAAGCGGAGTTGCGCTCAGAATGTGGGACGCTTTGACTGACACGAAAGTTCAAGGAATAGACGCCAAGCGAAACGATTGGATGACAAGACTTGTTGACTACTGTTCTCCGGATGCGATATCAAAGATTCTCGTCGAGAGAATGTTGAAAACGGATGTCGAGACGCACTGTGATGATAGTTTCTGGGAGGTTTTTCATCCATTCTTTGTCGCTAACGCGTTGCACGAAGAATTAATCGTACCAATCGAGAGATTTGATGGTGATGGTTTATCGAGTTCGAGTAGCGAAGAGGATGGATTCTCGGACGATGACATATACGGTGACGTCGGACGAAAAGAACCAAAAAAGGTTCCTAAATACTATCGTGCAAAAAGGCAATACTGCTTCGTGAACGAACCCACCGTGGAAGATAAAAATTCAGACTCAGAAAATGGATTAGCTTATTTCTTTGCGATAATTATCGATTGCCCGAACATTTCGAACGCGTGCCTCAACACCGCGACGCTCAAACTGATTCAGACGTATCTGAACTCGAACGCGGAAAAAAGTATTCTTGAGATTTGTGCGAAAAAATTAACGAAAACCTGCGGCGCGGACTTTCAAAGCATAGAAACTCTGAACGCTCGGGACCGATTGAAATGCGCGCGGTTACTTCGCGTGATGGACGACGTTCTCGATCGTACACCATCAAGTGGTAGCAGTGGTGGCGAAGGTGTTAACGCAGAGTCCATCATTCCGCACGGTAGATCGTTTCGTGGCGATCCTATGTCTATTACTATTTCTGTAGGTAATGGAGCGCAAAGATTCCGTGGCAGTGATAACGGTATAACCATCTCGACGCATTCGAACGAAACCGTGGAAGATTTTTTGAACAAGTTTGCAGACGATAATAATTTGGCTCGAAATTCGTTTAAAGCCATTTGTAATGGGAAGTTCTTGACGCCGGAGACGATTGAAGGACGCGCGCGCTTGCTTTCGGATTTGAACCTCCCGAATGGGACGGGGTACGTACAAATCGTGCAGACATCTTCAAAAATCCCACCTGATAAGAACAATAAGAACGAGTTCCAAGGGATTGGTAATAACAAAGACCTCCCTCGAGTCATGTTAGCGAAGCAGCCGATGATTTATGAAGTACTCTTCGCGTTGTCGCGATCGCAATCGGAGTTGACGACAACGAGGAGCGCCGACGCCGATGGCGGAGGCGGGGTTTCGAAAATGGATATCGACAATGCTGATCCCGAAGAGGAGTTTGAAACAGTGAGACGCGCCGCACGAAAATTGCTTTCATCGCTTCCAACTGATAAGACTGTTTACAATGAAGTTCTCGGTGCTATCAGTAGCAAAGATTCAGGCACTGCGCTGGGAAAGGTTTTGCAAATTACATTTAGGGGTTCCCTCGCGAAAGTCGCGTATGTTTTAGAAACCGTGGACGCGCTGACGGATTCCATCTTTTCATCCGACGCCGCTGAGGTTCGAAGCAGAAACTACGCGAGTTCGTTTGAACACGTTGCACCGGTACTTTTGGATATTCTCGATGGTGCTTCTTGCAGATCAAGCACAACTGAGCGTGGTAAAGATTCCGAGATTCGGCGTTCGATATGCGCGTCGGTCGTGAGATTGCTCAAACCGTTCACTATGGGTGAAAACAATGACGTCACGACGACTTTAGTCGGGAAGAAACAAGATTTAGTTGAACCTGTAAAATCCATGCACGTGAGCAATGATAGTTCCAACAAATGTACGATTGAAGGCGTAACGCTTCCGAAAGATGCGCTTCGAGACTTTGCCATCACAGCGACCTCGCGCATTTTGCGCTGCGCGGCTGCTTTTTCAAAGTCAAACTCTCGATCTGAAATTCACATCGCATATGAATCAATTCAGTTAGCCATGGAGTTCAACAAGATGGCTACGCTCAGATGTAAAGATGTGTGTCAGGCTTCCGTTTTTGCGGAGTTGCAACCGAAAGATGTATTGGATGTGGTTTTTGGTTCCATTTTCTGCGGTACCGCGGACGCCAGCCTTCGGGACGTGCTCATCAAGACATTTCTCTTTAACCAAAGAGAATTTTATGCGATTGTTAACAGTAGTAGTGCGCAAAAAAACAATGAAGATAAAGAAAACTCACAGAATAATGATGATAAAAGTCGCGCTCAAGTTCCTCTGTCTATCATCACTGCCATACAAGATCGACTCGATATCGCCGAAGAAAGCCTGGAAACATCCTTGGAATACTTCAAGGCACGAAAGTTGTTTGCTTTGCACATGCCTTCTAAAGAAGGTAATCCAAGACTTTTGCAGTTCCTTGAGAACGTATTTAAGCGCGATGTGGAGTGGGTCGTTCAACTCGCGATGGATCCTAGCAGTGCAGCGGCGGATAACACCTCGAAGACTATCCAAGCCTCAACGACGGCACGATTGGAAACTATGGCTTTCTTTGCCTCTGCCGTGGAATTCATCAGCACGGAAGACGCCATACGTTTGACAAAAGCGATCCTTTTGCGCGGTTTGTTTCCAGAAATAGAAACCGTGTGCGGAAAGCTAGGTGGTAGCGATATTGATCAAGAAATGATGCAAATTTTACTTTCAAGTCAAGAATCGCTCGAGATGCTCGCCGCGGGGAAACGAGAATTGTCGACAAAGTTTACTGCGCTTTTCGGCGATAAAGGTAGACGCTCGCACGCGTTCTCAATCTTATCGTGCTTGTGCAAAAAGTCCAACGAAGCTTTGTCCTTAACGCTGAGTTCTTTGTACAGGTTACACTTGTTTGACCAAATGGACGATGAGAATAGAGAGGTTTGCGATTTGTTGCAATTGGAAATGGAAGAGCCAGATGCCCTCGAGGGCATAGAATGGGACATTGAACCGACGGGTGAAGTCAATCACCAAGTCAGTAGTCGAGGTCATCCGTTGCCGAAGAACGTGAGCACGAAAATCGGACTCGTAAACGCCGGTGCAACGTGTTACATGAACGCTTTGTTTCAGCAACTCTTCGCACAACCAGGCATTCGCGACAAGATTTTAGCGATAGATGCAAAGGTTGAAGAGGAGGACCAATCCGAGAGTCTATTTTATCAAACGCAAAAAATGTTTGCAATGCTGAAAGGATCTTCGGTGCACACATACTACGAGCCGAGCGAGTTGTGGCACGCCTTTAAAGACTGGGACGGAGAACCCGTGAACGTGAGAGAACATGAAGACGCGTACGTCTTCTTCACGAGGTTTCAAGAGCAAATAGATTCGCACTACGTCAAAGCGATGAAGGAGGAACTTAACATCACGAGCGAAGTCGAAAAGCAAGCGAAAGAGGAAGGACGGGAACTGCCGAAGATTAAGGGTGCGATTGAAGAGGTTTTAGGAGGGAAGATGGTGTCGCAAATCATTTGTAAAAACTGTCCGAAGCACCGAAGCGAACGTGAAGAAGATTTTTGTCAAATTCAACTTGCCGTGGGTGGGAAACACAAAGCGTGTGTCGACGATTCGATGTCGTTGTTAACGACTGGTGAACTCATGGATGCCGATAACCAGTGGGAGTGCCCGGAATGTGGGAAGAAAGTCGATGCGACAAAGCGAACGTGCGTCCGTACGTTGCCAGACTCTCTCTGTTTGCATATTCAGCGACTCGAGTACGATTACGCTATGGATCAGAGAAATAAGGTGAAAGATTATTACAGTTTCCCAAAAACTCTGGACATGTATCCATACACGGAAGAAGCGCTCGAAAAGGCGGATCAATCGGCGTTGGAGGCTGAAGAACAGCTCGGATCTAAAGGAACAAACAACGCCGGTGGCCCACAGCGACCGGGTACGCCTGGAAATATTTTGAATCATCATCGTCACGCATCGCGAAAGTCTATGCGTAATCTCAACAACAATGGCGAACCAGGTGATGGCGAAGGATGCGAAAACGCCGAGGACAACGAGAAATTGGAATACAGGCTTTCTGGCGTCATTGTCCATTCAGGAACTGCTTTTGCGGGGCATTATTACTCATTCATTCGCGATCGTGACGAGAAGACCGGAGAACTCATCGGTGACGACGATGATCTCGGGACGTGGCGTCGCTACGACGATACTTGTGTCGAGCCTTACGATCCGAGTTGCTTAGAAGATGACTGTTTCGGTGGCTCTTTCGTGCACAAAACGGACGCCAGCGAGGAGGTGCAAACGCTCACGTACGAAAAACCAAATTCTGCTTACATTCTGTTTTACGAGAAGAAAAAGAAGAATAGTACGATGGAATTGCGCGATTCGCACATGTCCGATATGGCTGAGGTGAGCGCCGGGGTTTTTGATTTGAATATGAATCCAGAGATGGCTTTAATGGTGGAGAAGGATAATCTCCAGGCGACATATCGCGCGAATCTCTTCGAAAAGAGTTATTTCAACTTTGCGCTCGACCAATTGCGCACGGCCCTCGATTTGCTCGTCTTCTCCTCCTCTACCAATGCTACGGAGACCTCGAAAAACGGCGCTCCAGCAGCCATTGGAACCAGGAAGACGTCGCGTGTTTCGCAATCGGCGGTTCGAGCGAGCTCTTCTGATGCCAACGGAGATGGTCAGAAGCAACCAAAAGATAACGAAAACGACGCAGAATCTCTAAATCTTAGTGCAAAATGCGCGCGATTCGCTTTTCACTTCTACATCAGAGTGTACGCTCGAGCGAGTTTGCAGTTGCAAAAAGACCTACCAAATGGTGATGAAATAATCGAGTGGCATAAAGGTTTAATTAAACTCGCGACGTCTTCACCGATCGCTCGACTCGAATTCATGCGTATCGCCGACAAATATAAAGTCGATACAATCGCCGTGCTCACGCGCTGCAACCACGGAATGATTCGTGAAACGCTCATGAAGATTTTCACAACATGTTTTAAAGTAACGCTCGAATCCGACGATTTGGCTTCGTTCGAACGGTTACTACAACAGAAGAAGAAACACGATTTTCAATCGCCACCTGGAGCGGTCACAGAAATGGAATGTCCCGAAGCGTTCGCCGCGTACGGAATGATTGATACGTACGCGTGCTTTTTCAGGCAATATACTGAAACCGAGTCTTTGTTGCAAGAAGAAAAAGAAGAGTTAGAGAACGAGAATAAGTTTAAGCAACGCGCAAAAAACCAATGGGAAAGGAAACGGAACTATTTTATTTCCTCGTGCTATGGGAAGCAAGTTTCGGAGGCGATATTCTATGCGATGATTACGAGCCAATCGGCGGCTAGAAAGAATCTCCCCGGCAGCAGTAGCAGTAGCAATAATGACGGCGGAGACCATTTGGTCGTGCACGTGTTGATTCACCACATGAACGTCGTTCCTGGATTAATTTGGAGGTACATTGGCGTGCGCTTGAGCGAACCTCAGACGCAAGAAGTTTTGGCCGAGAAAAGTATGCTCCTGAGACTTTTGCGCAGATTCTTAGAGGGATTACACTTTTGCGATAGCGGCAGTCCTCCTCTTCCGAAAGTAAGCGAGTCTTCTGTAGCTGATACCGTTGAACCTCTTTCGGATGGAGAAGATTGCGCGAAAGCGTCGATGGAAATTTCCGAAACCTTACTCGTCAACATCGAACCGTTCGCAGACGCATTCGTTTTCGATAACGAAGAAACCGCGATACAAATACTCGAACGAGCCCAGTGGAACAGCGTTGAGTTTACGAAGAAAGTCGTCGGCGAGCTCTTTCGCTTTTATTCAATCTTTGGCGGCCAAAATAGTGCGAGCAATGAAACGAAGGAAAATTACCAGCGAGCAAACAAAGCGCTCTTTCGATTGATGGACATTGACGACGATTTGCGCGCACAAAGAACGGCTCTCATAATTGGGTTTCCCGAGATGCTCACTGAGCATGAAAAGACGTCCGGTGAGTACGATGGCATGTCTATCTTGAAACTGTTTAAGAATGACAGTTTGATCATGTCCAACTGGGACATCATCCTTCGCATGTTGCGAGCGTTTGAAGGCAAAAATGGCAAGTATACGAACGACGAGGACGATACCCAAGATATCGACTCGATCACGGATCCGGACCGAATCGTTGCGGGGTACATGCGCTCGGCGGTGAGAGGAATAGGCCTTCCTATTTGGAACGAACAATTGACCAGGTTACACGACAAGTACATCAGTCAATCGCAGCCGTTTGCCGATAACGTGAAAGCGCTGTATAAATGTTTCAACGACAGGGAGTAGAGAAAGAGAGAGAGAGTACGCATTCTTTCCTACGCAGCTATATTTCAGAGACAATTGATGAGTAATTAAACGTTGTTGTGATATCAAATTTCTGTTGTACAAAATACTAAACTAATTTTTTATCGTCTTCTCCCCATGACAATAGCCCGTCCAATCCGATTCATCCACTGCTCCTTCTCCTGCCTATTCGGACAAATAAAATACATAACTCCACAATTTTTGGTCACAATTTCGAACGAATTCGCATTCCCAGTTGTCTCCTCCGCCCCTTTAACAGACACGCACTCCCCATTCGCCACGTCGATAACTCCTCGACTTTTTGTCTGCATCGTCACGTGTTCGTCCAAAAACCAAAACATTTTCCCTTGTTTCATCACGAACCATCTTTTCCGCCACGTCTTCACAACCTCGCCTTGTTTTTCCAACCACCCAGATTTCTCGTACGGTGGCTGCCAATATTCCACGCCGTCGGTGATGACCCGTGGTTTCGCGATTTGCGATATCCTTGCGCCGAAGTTCGAAAACATCTCTTCTTCTACGACTGAATGTGTCTCAACTTCCCTCTCCGTTGCCAAAATTGAATCTCCTCCTCCGTAAATTTCTCCACGTTTACGATGGTTCTCCCTTTCACTCTGTTTTTCGTAAACTTCACCTTCCCGTCAACTAAGCTGTACAACGTGTGATCCGTTCCTATCCCGCAGTTCTCCCCCGGATGCCACTTCGTGCCCCTTTGTCGCGCGATGATGTGCCCCGGTCGCACGAGTTCCCCACCGTACTTTTTTATCCCCAAGAATTTCGGGTTCGAATCTCTCCCGTTCGCCGTCGACCCGCCGGCTTTTTTCGACGCGAATCTGATCGCTCCTGCTCCTGCCGCCGCGAGGAGTGGTATCGACGGTGGCACGTGGGCCAAGCCTCCTTCTACTCCTCCTCCTCCTCCTCCTCTCTTTGCGACGAGGTGAGAAAAAACGCCCCCGATCCTTCGGAGCATCTCCTCGCTTAAGAGTGCCTTTTTTTTCTTGATGAAAGTCGTTTTTTTTGGGGGGGGAAGGAAGGCGTTTTTTCCAAAAAGAATGAAAAGACCTTTGTTTAGGGTTTTACATTTTTGATTTCATACCCTAAATAGTGTCCTCTTTTTTGCCTCGTGACGACGATTCA
>MDSW01097740.1_pt1 | contig 10569 bp, 13 predicted proteins | sample 811171 | NCBI WGS metagenome assembly MDSW01 (sample SAMN05326641, study PRJNA326480) | marine metagenome | isolation source: seawater | place: Atlantic Ocean: North West | collected 2012 | reverse complement strand
ATATATGCATTCAGATATTGATACGCTTGAACGTATTGAGATTATAAGAGATTTAAGAATGGGAGTTTTTGATATTCTTGTTGGAATTAATTTGCTTCGTGAAGGTTTGGATATACCAGAGTGTGCTTTGGTTGCAATATTAGATTCTGATAAGGAGGGCTTTTTAAGATCAGAAACTTCATTGATTCAAACTATTGGAAGGGCAGCAAGAAATGTTGAGGGAAAAGTAATTTTATATGCAGATAAAGTTACAAAAAGTATTGATAAAGCAATGAAAGAAACTGACAGACGTAGAGACAAACAGCTAGAATATAACAAAAAAAATAAAATAACTGCTGAGTCAATTAAAAAAGAAATAAATGATATTTTAGAGTCAGTTTATGAAAAAGATTATGTAAAAATCGGCGATGGATCTAATGTAGGCGGAAATCTAAAAAAGCATTTAAAAGCACTAAACAAAAAGATGAAAGATTCAGCATCAAACCTTGAATTTGAAGAGGCAGCAAAAATAAGAGATGAAATAAGGAAATTAGAGGCTAACGAACTAGAAATTACGCTTAATCCCAAAATAACTCAGTACAAACTAAAAAATAAAGTTTATCCTAAAGGTAGATCAACAATGGGTATGCCCGGAACTAAACCAAGGAAAGAAAAGAAAAAATGGAAGCCAAAAAAATAATTATTACTGGGGGCGCTACAAGAATTGGGGCAGCAATAGCTAAAAGTTTAGCAGGTTATGGTGTTGATATTACCATTCATTTTAATAAATCTAAGCAGGAAGCTAAAAGACTAGCTTTAGATCTTGAAAATCTTGGAAGTAAAGTTTATTTGATAAAAGCAGATTTAAACAATTACATCCAAGTTAAAAGAATAATTCCTTACGGTTATAAAAAAATGAAAGGCTTAGACTGTCTTATTAATAATGCGTCTGTATTTGAAAACGATGAATTAAATAATTTTTCAGATGCTAGCTTTTTAAGACATATTAACATTAATTTAAAAACACCTGCAATTTTAATTAGAGATTTTAAAAAATTTGTAAAAAAAAATGAGGGTAATATCATAAATATAATTGATCAAAGGATAGAAAAATTAACTCCTTACTTTTTTTCTTATACGCTTAGCAAATCTGCTTTGGGAACTTTAACTAAAACTGCTGCAATGAAATTGGCCCCAAACATTAGGGTTAATGGAATTTCCCCTGGACCGACTCTAAAAAATAAAAGGCAATCTAAAAAACACTTCAAAAAACAATGGAATTCTGTAATTTTAAAAAGAAAAGTTGAATTATCAAATATTTGTGATGGGATAAATTTCTTAATTAAAAATGGTAATGTTACCGGAGAAATTATTAATATTGATAGTGGACAAAGGTTAGCATGGAAAACCCCAGATATAGTAAGGAATAAGGAATGAAAATAATTAAATTTAAAGAAAAGAAAAATTATAATTATAAACGAAAGATCTTCATTAAAGATTTAATTTTAAAAATATCAGTTGGTATTCATAGTTTTGAAAAGAAAAAAAAGCAAAGAGTTAGGTTTAATTTAACGATATCATCAAATCCCCATGTTGTACCTAATAAAAAAGATCTGAGTTCAATTATAAATTATGAAAGTGTAATTAATGAAATAAAAAAAATTACTAAAAAAAAACATTATGATTTACTAGAGGATTTAGCAGAAAGTATTTTTGATCAAATTTTTAAAAATAATTTAGTTCATAAAATAGTTTTAAAAATTGAAAAATTAGATATTTTTAAAAACACAAATTCGGTTGGAATTGAAATTTCTAAAACAAAATCATGACAAACAATTTAGAGTTAGGAAAAAAAGTAATTAAAGATAAAATCTCTCTTGCCCCAAAAAATCCAGGTGTATATAAAATGTTGAGCGAAAAAAAAGAAGTTTTATATATAGGTAAAGCTAAAAATATTCCTAACAGACTAAAAAGTTATGTATCTGAGTCAAATCTCCCCATTAGAACAGAGAGAATGTTATCATTAACAAAATATTTAGAAATAACTACAACAAGCAATGAGAGCGAAGCCTTGCTTTTAGAGGCAAATTTAATCAAAAAACACAAACCAAGATACAATATACTTTTAAGGGATGATAAATCTTTTCCTTATATCTATATTGGTAATAAAGATAAATGGCCACAACTTACAAAACTAAGAGGGAAAAAAAATAAAGTCGGATATTACTTCGGTCCTTTCGCTTCAGTAGGTTCCGCTAATTGGACTATAAAAATAATACAAAAAATTTTTCAGTTAAGAGTATGTGATGATACTGTATTCAAAAATAGACAAAGACCTTGCATACTTTACCAAATTAAAAGATGTTCAGCGCCATGTGTGGGTTATATAAAAGAAAAGGATTATGAGTCGACAACCCAAGACGCAATTGATTTTATTTCAGGGAAGTCAAAGCGAATACAAAAAAATCTTTCTAAAGAAATGGAAGAAGCGAGTAAAAATTTGGATTATGAAAAAGCCGCAATTGTAAGGGACAAAATTAAAGCGTTAACTCAAATTCAAACATCTCAAAAAATAAATCAAACAAACCTTGATGAAGCGGATGTTATTAGTATTTTTAAAGAATCTGGCAAAACATGTATTCAAGTTTTCTTTTTTAGATCAAAACAAAATTGGGGTAATCAAGCTTTTTTTCCAAAACATGATGCAGAGGATAATACAAAAGATATTTTAACATCTTTCATACCACAGTTTTATGAGAACAAAACTATTCCTTCCTTAATAATTACAAATGAAGATATTTTAGATAAATCTTTGATTGAAAACACTTTTTCAATTAAAGAAAAAAAAGAAATTATAATAAAAAAAGCAAAGTCTAAAGATGAAAAAAATATTTCTAAATTAGCTGAAAAAAATGCAAAAGAAGCTTTAACCCAAAATCTTTATCAAACTGCTAGTAACAACTATCTAATAGAAACGTTATCAAGTAAATTTAGTTTAAACAATAATATTAACTTAATTGAAGTTTACGATAATAGCCATATACAAGGAAGTGACTCTATTGGAGCTCTTATATGCTTTGGTAATGAAGGATTTATTAAAAAAAGATATAGAAAATTTAATATTAAAAATGAAAAACTTAAAAATGACGATTTTGGAATGATGAAAGAAGTATTATTTCGCAGATTTTCAAAGGCAATTAAAGAAAAGTCCGGATCATTAAGTCTTCCAGATTTGATAATAATTGACGGAGGAAAAGGACAGTATTCTGTGAGCAGAGAGGTTGTTAATGAATTAGGACTCCATGATATGCCTATTATTGCAGTAGCTAAAGGAAAAAATAGAAATGCTGGAGAAGAAAAAATATATCATAATAAAAAAGAATTTATTTTAAAAAAAAAATGACCCTTTGCTATTTTTTATTCAAAGATTAAGAGATGAAGCTCACAGATTTGCCATAAGCACACATAGAGCAAAAAGAAAGAAAGGTTTAAGTAAATCTTTATTAGACCAAATTCAAGGGATTGGAAAACAAAGAAAAAGGGCCCTATTAAATCATTTTGGGTCAGCAAGATCTATTGAGTCAGCTAGCTTTGAGGATTTAAAATCAGTAGACGGAATTGAAGACAATATTGCTAAGAAAATATATGATTACTTTCACGAATAAATAATGAAAATTAAAATACCAAATATATTAACCATTGGGAGATTAATTATTGTCCCCATCTTCGTTATATCTTTTTTTCTGCCAGGGTTATACGGAGACTTAATACCTTTCTTTTTATTCGTAATTGCCAGTTTTACTGATTTTCTAGATGGATTATTAGCTAGATTGTACAAAGAAGAGTCAAAATTAGGTGAGCTTCTTGATCCAATTGCAGATAAAATTTTAGTAGCTTCAGCTTTAATTCTCTTGGTTATGAATGGTGTTATAAAAAATTATGAGGTTATAGCAGCGATAATCATATTAACTAGAGAAATATTAATTTCTGGTCTAAGAGAATTTTTGGCAGGAAAAGAAGTAAAAATGCCAGTAACTAATCTTGCAAAGTTCAAAACATTTATCCAAATGTTTTCAATAGCTTTATTGCTTACAGGCAGCACAGGAAAAAAAATAATTAATTTTGGTAGTTATAATGCAGAAACAATAGGAATAATTCTATTATGGTTAGCAGCCATGCTTACGTTGTACACAGGGTACGATTATATGGTTAAAGGTATAGATACAGCCATCAGCGATGATGAAAAAAATTAAGCTGCACTCTTTTTCCTAACTAAGTCTTGATAATGATCACTTAAATCTTTAATGAGATCACAAACTTTGAACCTATATTTATCAATTTGAGAAACTGGTGTCACCTCTGCAGCCGTGCCCGTCAAAAAGCATCCGACAAAATCTTTCATTTCATCTGGGCTTATTTTTCTTTCTACAACTTTGATACCTTTAGATTTTGCTATTTCAATTACACATCTTCTTGTAATTCCATCTAAAAAAGAATCAGGTGTTGGTGTATGTAATTCATTTTTATCATTTTTGAAAAAAATATTAGCTCCTGTTGCTTCTGCAATATTTCCCTCATGATCAAGCATTAGAGAATCTGTAAAACCTTTGCTTTCAGCTTCATGTTTGGAGAGCGTACAAATCATATAAAGACCTGAGGCCTTTGTGTCCCAAGGTACTGAGTTTGGAGAGGGCCTTCTCCAAGATGAAATATTCAATTTAATTCCTTCTAATTTTAATTTAGGATCGAAGTACGATCCCCATTCCCAAGTTGCAATAGCAACATGGATTTTATTTTTTTGAGCAGAAATTGCCATCATTTCACTTCCTCTCCATATAATTGGTCTGACGTATCCATTCTGAACTTTTTGAACATTAATAATTTTTTTACACGCTTCATTTAATTCATCTTCGCTATAAGGAACTTTAATTCCCATTCTTTTGGCTGAATAGAATAATCTTTTAGTATGTTCGGCTAATTTAAATATCTCACCATCATAAACTCTTTCGCCCTCAAAAACACAACTTGCATAATGTAAACCATGATTTAAAATGTGAATATTTGCTGACTGCCAATCAACTATATTTCCATTAAACCAAATTTTACCTGTTCTTTTGTCGTAAGGTATTGTTTCCATAAGTTTAAATTAAATGTTTTTTTTGTTACAAAAAAGTATATTTCTTAATAGAATAAGTCAATATAACTTACCAGTATGAAAGATTTACTTTATCTTAAAGATGATCAAATAAAGGATTTTATTCAATTGCTTTTGTACGCTTATAGAGAAACATTTTCAGATCCAAATGAGGTTCTTGCAAAAAAATTTTTTGGTCCAGCTCATCTAAGAGTATTACACTTAATTGAGAGAAACCCTGGTATCAGTCTTACTGAACTTATGTTTAAGCTAAAAATAACAAAGCAAAGTTTAAATAGAGTAATGAGGGAATTAATAAAATCTAAAATGATAAGACAAGCAAAAGATGAGAATGATACTAGAAAAAAAAATTTATTTTTAGACAAAGATGGTAAAATTTTTTTTGATAAAATTTATGAGTCTCAAAAAAAAAGAATATTTCAAGCTCTTAAAAATTCAGAGCCTGAGTCTGTGATTAAATTTAAGGAGGTACTAAATAGAATTATAAATGGAAAGTAATGATAAACATATATTAGTTGTAGATGATGATGACAGAATTAGAAATTTAATAAAAGAATATCTAAAAGATAATAAATTCATTGTTTCAACTGCATCTGATGCTGAAAAGGCGAAATTGCAAATTGATCAATTTAAATTTGATTTGGTTGTATTGGATGTAATGATGCCGGGTCAGAGTGGTTTTGAATTAACCAAAGAAATTAAAAAAAAAATAACCTTGCCAATAATATTATTAACAGCAAAAGGTGAGGTAGAAAATAGAATTAAAGGATTAGAACTTGGAGCAGATGATTATTTGTCTAAACCATTTGAACCAAAAGAATTGTTACTAAGAATAAAAAATATTATTTCCAAAAATAAAAAAATAAATATAAAAGATATTTGTATAATTGGTAAAACAAAAATAAATTTAAATAAAATGACTATTCAGTTAAATAATAAAGTTAGTAAGTTAAATACTGTAGAAAAAAAAGTTTTATCTGAAATGCTTTCAAACCCAGGAAAAACATTTACAAGAATTGAAATTGGTAATATTGCTAATATATCTCAAGAAAGATCTATAGATGTGATGATAACTAGATTACGACAAAAAATAGAAGAAGATCCTAAAAATCCAAAATATTTACAAACAATAAGAGGTGCAGGTTATGTTCTCTGGATTGAATAGTTTTTTTAAGAAAGCATTGCCAAAAGGATTGTTTTACAGATCTTTAATTATTGTTGCAGCTCCGACAATAGTTTTGCAATTAATTATTACAATAGTTTTTTTTGATAGTATTTGGATTAAAGCAAATAAAGGGATGACAAGATCATTGGTTGGGGAAATAAAAACCTTAACAGATGTTCATAGCAATTATGATGGTAAAATTAATTTTTTAACAGACAGTTATAAAAAGAATTTTGATTTCGTAGTTAATATAAAAAATGAAGAATTGCCTAATATTGAATCAGAAAGAAGATTTAGCCCGATGGATAGATCGTTAAGAAGAGAATTAAAATCTGCATTCGGTAATAACAATTACTGGTTTAATACTAGCAAATACAAAGATGTTGTTGAAGTCAGAGTAAAGTCAAAAAATAATGTTATTCAATTTTTTTTTCCTAGAGATAAAATCGCTACATCATCGGTCAGACTTTTTCTACTATGGATAACATTGCCTTCTTTTCTTTTAATTTTTATAGCAATTCTTTTTTTAAGAAATCAGACGCGACCTTTGGTAAACTTAGCGAGAGCCGCTGAAAGATTTGGAAAAGGAGATTATATTAATGAATTTAAAGCATCAGGTGCTTCTGAAATTAGAAAAGCATCATATGAGTTTGACAGGATGGCTAAAAGAATCAATAGACATTTAACCCAAAGATCTGCGATGCTTTCTGGTATAAGTCACGATCTTAGAACTCCATTAACAAGACTAAAACTTCAATTAGCTATGTTAAATCAAAAAGAATTATCAGAAAAAATGTCAAAAGATATTGATGAAATGGAAAGAATGTTAAACGATTACTTAGAGTTTTCAAAAACACAAACGCAAGAAAGTTCTGTTTCTATAAGTTTAAAACATTTTTTTGAAAATATTTTAAAAGAGTCAAATAATAAAAATTTACACTTAGAGTCTAATGAAGATGTGGACCTGGTTGGTAGAGAAAATGCACTGAAAAGATGTTTTAATAACATAATTCAAAATGGTTTATCCTATGGAAAGAATGTTTATATAAGTTTTAGTAAAACTTCTAATAGAGTAAATATTTTAGTTGAAGATGATGGCCCAGGAATACCTGATGATCAACAAAAAAATGTTTTTAAACCATTTTACAGACTTGACCAAAGTAGAAGTTTAAATAAATCAGGAGTTGGTTTAGGATTGTCCATATCTGAAGATATAATCAACTCTCACGGAGGAAATATAAGATTATCATCAAGCAAGTATAATGGATTGCAAGTTAAGATTTCTTTGCCTTTTTAGTTTTTTTGATTTTTTTTACTTGTTGAATTTCTTTATCCATTTTTTGAACTAGCTTTTTTAAAACTTCAAAATCTTCCCTTGATACTAAATCAAGCTTTTGAATTAAATCATCCCTCTTAAATTTAAGATTAGTTAATATTTCTTTTCTGGCATCTTGGGTTGTTAAAATTCCATTTTCAATAAAACTTGACATTAATTTTAATAATTTTTTAGAAGTATCCATATTTAATCTTAATTGATAAAAAAAAAAAATTCAATTATGTTATAAATTCTTAATGTATATTCATAATTTAAATCCAGTTTTATTCGATTTTGGTATTATAGAAATCAGATGGTACTCACTTGCATATATCTTCGGTATTCTAATTGGCTGGTGGCTAGGTAAAAAAATATTTAAATATAGAATTAATATAAAAAACAAAGTTTTTGATTTAAAAAATTTTGATGATTTAATTTCTTATTTAATAATTGCCATAATTTTAGGTGGGAGATTAGGGTATGTATTATTTTACAATTTTTCATATTACCTTAAGAATCCAATAGATATACTTAAAATTTGGGAAGGGGGAATGTCTTTTCATGGTGCATTGATTGGAGTTATTATTTCTATAATATATTTTTCAAAAGATAAAAAAATCGAAAAATTTTTTATTTATGATGCTATTGCCTGTGTAACACCTATAGGATTATTTTTTGGAAGAGTGGCAAATTTTATAAACTCAGAGCTTTATGGAATTCCTTCAAACGTATATTGGTCTGTTATATTTTTAAAGGTAGATAATATTCCAAGACATCCATCACAATTGTATGAAGCTTTTTTAGAAGGTATTTTGCTTTTTATAATACTTATGATTTTTATATATAATAAAAAAATTAAGAATGGTTTTTGTTCAAGTCTTTTTTTAATTTTATATGGAACGTTTAGAATATTTTGCGAACAATTTAGAGAACCAGATGAACAAATTGGTTACCTATTTAATTTGTTTAGTTTAGGTACTGTCTTAAGTTTTATAATGATTGTAGCTGGAATTATAGTTTTAACAAAAATTAAAAGTAATGAATGAACTTTTAAAAAAAGAACCAGTTAAAAGAGTTGAAGAATTTATAAAAAATTTTAATCCTAAATATAAAGTTTTACTTTTAAACTCTACCGCAAGAACAGCTAAAGATGCTGCCAAATCATTGAGCTGTGAATTAGGCGCTATTATAAAAAGTCTTGTATTTAAAGCAGAGACAAATTTTATAGTTTGCTTAGTTTCTGGAGATAAAAAATGTTCTTTAAACAAATTAAAAAAAATTTTAGGAAAGAAAGACGTAGCTATGGCTAGTGCAGAGGAAGTAAAAAACAATACAGGTTTCTCTATTGGAGGTGTAGCACCAGTTGCTCATTTAAAAAAACTAAATATTTTGATTGATAAATCTTTAAATCGATTTGAAAATGTTTATGGAGCAGCAGGCCATCCAGATTGTGTATTTAAAATAACCTATGGGGAGTTAATTAAATTAACGAAAGGGTTAGAAAAAGAATTAACTGAATGACTCAGAGTAAAACAATTCCTATTGATAAATTTTTAGAAAAAGCCCTATATAGTAAAAGGTTTGGCTATTACTCTACTAAAAATCCGTTTGGAAAATCTGGAGATTTTATTACTGCTCCAGGAATTTCCTTTTTATTTAGTGAAATGATTGCAATATGGATAATCTCTTTCTGGGAAAATCTAAATAAACCAAAAAAATTTAATATAATTGAACTAGGACCAGGAAATGGACAAATGTGTAAAACATTAATAAAAACTTTTAAAAAATTTCCAAAATTTTATAAATGTGTGAATATTTTTTTATACGAGAAAAGCAAAAATTTAGAAAAAATTCAAAGAGAAAACTTAAAAGAAAAAAAAATCAATTGGTTAAAAAACTTTAATAAAATTAAAACTGGACCTGTGCTTTTTTTAGGAAATGAATTTTTTGACTCAATACCAATAAAACAATTTGAGAAAAAGCAAAAAAAAATTTATGAAAAGTATTTAAAAATTGATAAGCATTCAAATTTTGAAATAATTTTAAAGAAGGCTTCTTATAACTTGGTAAAAGAATTAAGAAGCTACAATTTACTAAAATATAATGGAATTATTGAGTATCCTAAATCAGGATTGAAAGAATTAAAAATAATAACTAAAAAAATAAATAGGCTTCAAGGTGGTATTTTGTTAATTGACTATGGCTTTTTAAAGCCAGAAAATATAAGCACTATACAGTCTATAAAATCACACAAAAAAAATAGTTTATTTAAGAACATTGGAAAAGCTGATATTACTTCTTTAGTAAATTTTAAGCTATTAAAGGATTTTTTATTAAAAAATAAGTTAACTTTAAATAGAATTGTTTCACAAAGTTTTTTTTTGAAAAAAGTTGGAATTTTAAATAGAGCAGAAATTTTAAGTGACAAAATGAGTTTTAAAGATAAATCTGATTTATATTTAAGATTAAAAAGACTTTTGCACCCAGATTATATGGGTGAATTATTTAAAGTAATTTTTGCGTATAAAAGTAAGAAAAAGTTTTTCTTAGGATTTAAGTAATGATTTATTCAAAAAAATTACAACAACATAAAAAAATTAAACATTGTTTTTTTTCAAAAAAAAATGGAGTCTCTGAAGGTATTTATGAAAGCCTTAATTGTGGAATTGGTTCAAAAGATAAGCAAGAAAATGTTAATAAAAATTTAAAAATAGTTGCAAATAGGATGAATGTTCCATCAAACAATTTAATTTTAATGCACCAGTCCCATAGCAACAAAGTGATTTTCTTTAATGAAAAAAATAAGTTGGAAAAAAAATTTAATTCTGATGCATTAATAACAAATTTAAAAGGTTTTGCTATCGGTGTTTTAACTGCAGATTGTGTTCCAATTTTAATTTATGACGAAACCAACAAAATAATTGGTTGCATTCATGCAGGTTGGAAAGGTGCATT
>MDSW01140036.1_pt1 | contig 10571 bp, 6 predicted proteins | sample 811171 | NCBI WGS metagenome assembly MDSW01 (sample SAMN05326641, study PRJNA326480) | marine metagenome | isolation source: seawater | place: Atlantic Ocean: North West | collected 2012 | reverse complement strand
TGACAACAAATAAAGGAATAAAAATTTATCTCAAAGATTTAAATGAAGAATTTTCTTTCTCAAAAAAATTACATAAAAAATATATTTCTTTTAATAGGGTAGCTTTTATTTTTTTCTTTTTATTAGCTATCTCATCCATATTTTCAGTAAAAATTTTTTATTATGGATCTATATCTGAAAAAGTATTCTCACAAAAACCAAATAATCAAAAAAAAAATATTAGATCGGACATTATTGATGCAAACGGTAATATTTTAGCAAAAACTGTGTTTACCAAAAATGTAGGAATTAATCCTAATCTTGAAAATGACAAAAAAAAACTCATTTTAAAATTGAAGCTATTATTTCCAGAATTGGATATTGAAAATTTCAATAATAAATTTGATGAAAAAAAATTTTTTTACATAAAAAAAAAATTATCACCTGAAAAATACGATAAAGTTCTATTACTTGGGGAAAAATCAGTCATTACAGAACAAAAAATTACAAGAGTTTATCCACATGAAAATTTATTCAGTCATGTACTAGGACAAATAGATGATGATAACAACGGAATATCGGGTCTAGAAAAGTCTTTAGATGAAGATCTAAAAAAACTTAATAAAAAAGTAGAATTGACATTGAACACCAATATTCAGTTTTTAATACGAAGTGAGCTAATAAATTTTGAAAAAATATTTAAATCAAAAGGTAGTGCAGCTTTATTAATGAATATTAATAGTGGAGAAATTCTATCGTTAGTTTCTTTACCAGATTATAACATCAACAAACGTGAGAAAATCGCTGATATAAAATTTATTAATAGAATAACAAAAGGAGTATATGAGCTAGGATCAATTTTTAAAACTTTTACAATAGCAGGTGCTCTTAATGAAAGAATAATTAATATTAACACAAAATTTGAAAACCTACCAAAATCTATTAATTGTGCTGGTCGAAAAATATCTGAGTATGATCTAGAAATTCCCTCAACATTAACAGCTGAACAAATCTTAATTAGATCAGGGAATATTGGCTCAGTTAGAATAGCTCAAAAAATGGGCATTGAAAAAACTAAAAATTTTTTAGACTCCTTAAATCTTCTAAGTCCCATTGAATTTGACTTAGAAGAAATTGGCAAACCGTTGCCAGTAAAATGGGGTAAATGCAAATTAGCAACTGTTTCGTTTGGGCATGGAGTATCTACAACTCCTTTACAAATTGCTACTGCTTACGCAATTATCTCAAACGGCGGATTTAAAATAAAACCAACTTTAATTAAACAAGAAAAAAATGTTGAAACAAAAAGAATTTTAAATGAAGATGTCTCAATAAATGTAAATTCTATCTTGAGAAAGATTGTCTCAACAAAGGAAGGCACAGCTAATTTAGCAAATATAGAAGGTTATAGTATTGGTGGAAAAACAGGAACAGCACAAAAAATAGAAAATGGCGTTTACACCAAAAAAAAAATAAACTCTTTTGTATCAATTTTTCCAAGTCACAAACCTAAGTACGTACTCCTTGTTTTACTAGATGAGCCAAAGATTAATAGTGAATATATCTACAATTATAGAGACGGTAGCGGAATAAAGTATAAAGGAACTCCGTTTAACACAGCAGGTTGGACTACAGTAGAGGTAGCAGGCAAAATAATAGAAAAAATTGGGCCTATTTTAGCCACAAAATATGACGATTTTTATTAATTGAAATGTTCATTGGTAAATTTTTTAAGAAAGTTAATCCTAAATTTAAAAAACATTATTTTTCGGGAATAAATTTCAATAGTCAATTATGTAAAAAAAATAATATTTTTTTTGCTATCAAAGGAAATGAAATTGATGGAAATAAATTCATTCCAGATGCTATTTCAAAAGGAGCAAAAACAATTATTCATAATAAAAAATTTGAAGGTTTCAAAAATGGAATATTATATTTAAGATTTAGAAATGTCAGAAAAATTTTGGCCGAAACATCATATAAATTATTTAATTCAAGAATAAGCAATATAATTGCAGTAACCGGAACAAATGGAAAATCTTCTATTTGCAATTTTTACTTTCAAATTCTAAATTTAAATAAAAAAAAAGTTGCTTCTATAGGCACCCTAGGTATCAAAACTCAAACAAAAAATTTTGCCGCAGTAAATACTACCATGAATCCCTTGCATCTCTCAAAATACTTGAATTATTTATCAAACAAAAAAATTGATAATATAATTCTCGAGGCTTCTAGTCATGGATTAAAACAACATAGATTAGATGGATTAAATTTTACAAAGGGAATATTTACAAACTTGTCCCATGATCATTTGGATTACCATAGAAATTATGACAATTATTTAAATGCAAAATTGTATCTATTTAAAAAACTACTTTCTAAAAAAGCAACCATCATAACTGACAAAGATATTCCTGAATACAGAAAGATACTTAAAATATCTAAAGAAAAAAAAATTAATTTAAAAACAATTTCAAAACAAAATGGAGAAATAAGAGTTTTGGACCATAAATATATCGATGAAAAACAATTTTTAAAAATCAAATATAAGAATTTAAAATTTTCTTTTTATTTAAATTTAATAGGCAAAGTTCAAATCAAAAATTTATTTATGGCAATCCTAGCTGCAGAAAATAAAAATCTTAAATTTGAAAAAATCATTAAAGTGTTAAGTAAAATTAAACCTCTTAAAGGAAGGTTAGAAAAAATAGGAAAACTTAAAAATAAAGCCATTTGTATATTAGATTATGCGCATACACCCGATGCATTAAATATATGTTTGAATAATATAAAAGAACAATTTCCTGATAGAAATATATCAATTGTATTAGGTTGTGGTGGAAATAGAGATCAATCTAAAAGATCAATTATTGGAAGAATAGCTAACAAATATTGTGAAAAAATTTATTTAACAGATGATAACCCAAGGTTTGAAAATCCTAAAAAAATTAGAAATGATATAAAAAAAAAAATTGATAAAAATAAGCTTTTTGAGATTCCAAGCAGAAAAAAAGCTATTACCAACGCTGTAAAAAATCTTAATTCTAATGATATTTTAATCGTAGCAGGAAAAGGTCATGAAAATATTCAAGATTTGGGTAAAAGAAAAATATTTTTTTCTGATAAAAATATTATTTTAAATTCAATAAAGTTAAGAAATAAATCTTTATCAAATAACTTAAAAATAAATATCTTAAAAGAATACAAAGAAGCAAAAAAAATTTCTTATTTAACCAAATTAAATAAAGCTTCTATTAATTCAAAAGATGTGAAAAAAAATGATATCTTTTTTGCAATAAAAGGAAAAAATAACGATGGCAATTCATTCGTTTCAGAAGCAATTAAAAAAGGTGCATCTATAATTGTGTCAGATAAATTGAGAAGGAAAATAAACAATAATAACGTCATAAATGTAAAAAACAGTCTAGATTTTATGACAAAAGCATCATCCAGTATAAGAAGTGCTTATAGAGGAAAAATTATTGGAATAACAGGAAGCTGTGGAAAAACCTCTTTAAAAGAGTTACTAGCAAAATGTTTAAATAAATTAGGGAAAGCTAGCTTTTCCCCGAAATCTTATAATAATAAGTATGGCGTACCATTGAGCCTATTTAATTTAAATTTAAATAACAATTTTGGTGTTTTTGAAATTGGAATGGATAAAAAGGGAGAAATCGATTTTTTATCAAATATAGTTAAACCTGATATTGGTATAATTACAAATATTTCATACGCACATGCAAAAAATTTTAATAATATTTCAGAAATAGCAAAAGCAAAATCAGAAATAATTAAAAATATAAGAAGAAACGGTTTTTTAATTTTAAATGCTGATGATAAATTTTTCACTTTTCATAAAAAAATAGCTGAGAAAAGAAATTTGAATATTGTATCTTTTGGTTATTCTTACAGATCAGATATAAAATTTTTAAGATTAACTAAATTAAAAAATTACTTTAATATCGAAGTTAAAATTTTTGATAAATTTAAAAAATTTGAGATAAGATATAAATATCAAAATTATATTAAAAATATTTTATCTGCTTTGGCTATTTTATATATTTTAAAAAAAACAAAAAATTTAAGATCTAGATTTTTTAAAAATTTTTCAATTCCTGACGGGAGGGGAAATATTTTGAAAATCAAATTTAAAAATAAGAATATTAATTTAATTAATGAAAGCTATAATTCAAATCCACTTTCATTATCTAGCGCAATATCAAATTTTAGTAATATTGTTGTTCAAAATAAAAAAAAACATTTTTTAATGGGAGATATGCTTGAGCTTGGAAAGCACTCAAAAAAACTTCATAAAGATATGACATATATTTTAAATAAATCCAAAATATATAAAATTCATATTTATGGAAAAGATGTAGCGGAAACATTCGAAGGTATAAAAAAAAATAAAAAAGGTAGAATTTTAAGAAAAATATCAGATATTTATGATTTGATTATAAAAGATTTAAATAATAATGATTATCTAATGGTTAAGGGATCAAACTCCACAGGTTTAAATAAAATAGTTGGAAACCTAAGAGGTAAAATTTAATGCTATACTTGCTTATATTGGAGTTGATTGAAAGTTACTCATTTTTAAATGTTTTCAAGTATTTAACTGTTAGGACTGGATTAGCTGTTTTTACATCTTTATTTGTTGTATTTTTGATTGGCAATCCTTTCATTAAATATTTTTCTACAAAGCAAATTCTTGATCCAATTAGAGAAGATGGTCCAAATGAACATATTGTTAAAAAGATTGGTACACCAACTATGGGTGGCGTACTTATACTTATTGGGTTATTTTCTGGGATACTACTTTGGGGAGATCTTAAAAGTATATATATATGGTTTTTAATTTATATAGTAGGAAGTTATGGTTTATTAGGAGCTTTTGATGATTACAAAAAGGTAAAATATAAAAATTCCTCCGGTATATCTTTCAAATTTAAATTAACTTCTCAAATAATTATAGCTTTCATTGGAGTAGCAGCTCTGACTTATCTTTCCGACAATCAGGATTTAAAAAATTTATATTTTCCTTTTTTTAAAAATTTAATATTTAATTTAGGATGGTTTTTTATTCCTTTTGGAATATTCATTATAGTTGGATCCTCAAACGCAGTTAATCTAACAGATGGATTAGATGGTTTAGCAACAGTTCCAGTAATATTAGTTGCTGGATGTTTTGCTTTTATAAGTTATGTTACGGGTAATATCGTATTTTCAGAATACTTACAAATACCATATATAAACGGTGTAGGGGAAGTAACAGTTTTCCTAGGTGCCATTATTGGATCTTGTTTAGGTTTTTTATGGTTCAATGCTCCACCAGCAAAAATCTTTATGGGGGATACCGGATCATTATCTCTAGGAGGATCGCTAGGTGCAGTGGGAATTATTACAAAGCATGAAATAGTACTAGCTATTACAGGAGGTTTATTTGTATTAGAGGCAATTTCAGTAATCGTTCAAGTCATTTCGTTCAAAATGACAGGAAAAAGAATTTTTAAAATGGCTCCAATTCATCATCATTACGAAAAGAAAGGATGGCCCGAGTCAACTGTTGTAATAAGATTTTGGATAGTGGCAATTATTTTAGCAATGATTGGTTTAGCGACACTAAAGTTTAGATAATGAAATCAAAAAAAAATTTATTTTTTAAAAAAAAAATTCTAATATATGGTCTTGGCATTTCAGGCATTTCTAGCTTAAACTACTTAAAAAAAAACAACTATATTAAATGCTTTGATGATAATTCTAAAAATTTTGATAGCAAAAATTTAAAAAAATATCTTATTACAAAAAAAGAAATTCATAAAACTAAATTTGATTATATAATTATAAGCCCAGGAATTAACAGTTTAAAGTGTTCTCTAAAAAAATATCTAAAAAAAAATAAATCAATAATTTTTACGGATTTAGACGTATTTTATACTAAAAATTTTAAGAGTTTTATAATAGCTATTACTGGAACAAACGGCAAATCAACTTCTGCCAAATTATTGTATGATATTTTGAAAAAAAACAGACTTGATGCAAGATTAGTTGGCAATATAGGAAATGCTATTCTTAATGAAAAAAATATAAATAATAAAACAATTTTTGTTGTAGAAATTTCTTCATATCAAATTTCTTATAGTAAAATTTTTAAACCTAATTATGGTATTTTATTAAACATTTCACCTGATCATCTTGAAAGACATAAAACAATTAATAATTATATAAAAACAAAATTTAAATTAATTTACTCTCTCGAAAAGAATAATTATGGATTTGTAAATAAAACAGATCCAATGCAAAAAAAATTTCTTAAAAATAAAAAATTTAATTGTAAAATTGTAAATGTTGAAAATAAATTATCAGCATATGATTATAGTTTTTTAAAAAACGATTATTTTAAAAGTTTAAATAATCAAGAAAATTTATCATTTATTCTAAAAATATGCTCCAGACTAAGGATAAAAAAGAGCATAATATTTAAAGTTGTAAATAATTTTAAGGGGTTAAATTATAGACAACAAATAATTTATGACTCAAAAAAATTGAGGATAATTAATGACTCTAAATCTACAAGTTTTTCTTCTTCAATTAATTTATTGAATAATATTGATAGAATTTTCTGGATATTGGGTGGGTTGCCAAAAATAGGAGATAAGTTGAAATTGGAGAATAAGAACAACATACAAAAAATTTATATTTATGGTCAAAATAGTAATTTTTTCGCAAAATTTTTTAAAAAAAAAATTAAATACTCAAAATTTTCTAACCTCGAGCATGCTATAAAACAAATATCTTTGGATATAAAAAAAGGAGAAAAAAATAAAAAAATAAACTTAATATTTAGTCCATGTGCAGCATCATTTGACAATTTTAAAAATTTTGAAGAAAGAGGTAAATATTTTAATCATTTAATAAGTCGTTACAAAATTAAAAATGCTAGACAATAAATTTTTTAATAATTTATATTTTTACTGGTGGAGAAATTTAGATAAAACTATTCTAATTATCATTTTATTACTTTTCACTTTGGGACTTTTGTTTTCTTTATTATCTACATCACTTATTGCTTCAGATAGATTGAATACTAATAATTATTTTTTTTTTCTTAAGCACTGTATATTTATTTTTTTAGGAATATTTACAATGTTTTTTTTTTCAATCTTAGAAAAAAATAAATTATTTACATTATCCTATACATTCTTTTTAGTTTTTTTAATTTGCTTGATTTTGGTTCATTTTATAGGAATTGAAGTTAAAGGTTCAAAAAGATGGCTAGATATTTTTTTTCTTCCTAGATTTCAACCTATTGAAATTTTAAAACCTTTTATAGTTATAATAATTGCTACATCTTTGAGTTTTGAAAATAAAAATTATCATTATATAAAATATTTTATAAGTTTTTTATTAATTTTCCCAATTATTACACTATTAGTTGCTCAACCAGATATGGGACAAACAATTTTAGTTTTCCTCACTTGGCTTTCATTAATATTTATATCTGGAATAAATCTCTATTTATTTTTTGCATTTTTTAGTTTTTTATTGTCCTCTGTATTATCTTTAATTCTTTTTGTGCCAAAATTTGAGTATATTTTAATTAGAATTACATCTTTTTTAAATCCTTCATCAAGCAACAATTATCAGTCAGAAAAAGCATCGGAAGCAATTATTAGTGGAGGTTTTTTTGGAAAAGGTATTGGTGAAGGAGTTTTAAAAAATAAAGTTCCAGAAGCCCATACTGATTATATAGTTTCTGTAATTTCTGAGGAATTTGGTGCAATTATGATATTTATAATATTATTAATTTTTTTGATATTTTTATATAAAACTTTCAAAAAAATCTCATATCTTAAAAATGACAAAGTTAAGTATATTATTTTTGGGTGTAGTATAATAATTTTTTTCCAATTTTTAGTTCATTTGGGAGTGAATATTAGAATATTACCTACGACAGGAATGACGTTACCATTTTTAAGTTCTGGTGGATCATCAATTATAGGAAGCTCCATTCTTGCTGGGATTATATTAAATCTTACAAAAAAAAATATTTCTTGAAAAAAAAAATCTTAATTAGTACAGGTGGTTCAGGTGGTCATGTTATTCCAGCATTAAATTTTTATGAACATTTAAAACAAGACAATGAGGTTTATTTGACCAGTGATATAAGAGGATTAAGATTTATTGATACAAAAATATATAAAACCAAAAAAATAGAAGTACCTGATATTAAAAAGGATATTTTTAAATTTCCTATAAACTTGTTCCTTTTTTTGATATCTGTAATCAAATCATTTCTTTATTTAAGACAAAATAAGATTGATAAAATTATTTCAACTGGCGGCTATATGACTTTTCCTATTTGTATAGCGTCTATATTTACAAAATCAGAATTGTTTTTATTTGAACCAAACATGGTATTAGGTCGTTCAAATTCATTTTTCTTAAAACAATGCAAAAAAATTTTTTGTTACTCAAATAATATAATAAAATTCCCCTCAAAATATATTGCCAAAAAAAAAATTATTTATCCTCTTCTAAATAAAAAAAGCTATTTTTCTAAAGGAAATTTAAAAACAAACTTGGACCAAAAAATTTTACTTATAATAGGAGGAAGCCAAGGAGCTAAATTTTTCCAAACAGAATTAAGGAATACTTTAAATAAATTATCTAAAAAATTTAATTTATTTATATACCATCAAACTAATAAAGAAAATTTTCAAGAACTAGAGGCTTTTTATCGAGGAAATAAAATTGCATTCAAACTTTTTGATTTTGAACGTTATTTGGATAGTATTTTTGTAAAAACTGATTTTTGTATAACTCGCGCAGGTGCATCAACTTTGGCTGAATTAGTATTTTTTGAGATACCTTTATTAGCTATTCCATTCCCTTATTCTAAAGATAATCATCAATTATTTAATGCTAAGTATTATCAAGAGAATAACTGCTGCTGGTTAATTGAGCAAAAAGAGATACAGAAAAGAAATCTTTTTGAAATAATTTCAAATATACTAGTTGATAAAAAAAATTTAGAGCTTAAAAAAAAGGCAATGAATGAACTTAGTTTAAATAATACTTGGGAAAATAATAATAAAATAATAATACAAACTTTATATGGAAATTAAAATAGCCAAATCTGAAGTTATACACTTTATAGGAATAGGAGGTATTGGTATGAGTGGATTAGCTTTAGTTATGAAAAGAATGGGGTTTAAAGTCCAAGGAAGCGATTTAAACCAAAATAAAAATATTGAAAGACTAAAAAAAAATAAAGTCAAAGTATTTATTGGTCACGAAAAGAAAAATATATCAAATTCAACAATTATTGTAATTTCATCTGCTATAAAAAAAAATAACAGTGAATTTATTTTTGCCCAAAAAAAAAACTTACCGATATATAAAAGAGGAGATATGCTTGGACATATAACTTCGCTAACTAAAAATATTGTAGTAGTTGGATCTCATGGAAAGACAACAACAACCTCACTTGTTGCAAGTATTTTGTCTAGTACTAACTTAGATCCAACAGTCATAAATGGCGGTGTATTGAAATCTTTCAATAATTCTGCAAGACTTGGCAAAAGCAATTGGAGTATCGTAGAGTTAGATGAATCTGATGGAAGTTTTTTAAAAGTCCAACCAACTTATTCAATAATAACAAATATTGATAGAGAACACATGGATTACTATAAATCTATGAACAAATTATTAAATTTATTTGGCGAATATATTAATAGAGTACCTTCTTTCGGAAAATCATTTATTTGTATTGACGATAAGAATAACTCTAAATTAATAAAATCTCTCAAGATTAAAAATTATAATACTTATGGTGTCCATCAAAATTCAAATTTCCGTATAAGTAAGCCTATTCAAAAAAAAAACTGGTCTAAATTTAATTTAATTGTAAATTTACCAGGAAAAAATAAATTTACGATTGATAATTTTAAACTACCTCTAATTGGATTACATAATATAAGAAATGCTACTGCATCAATAGCAGTAGCGATCAGTTTAGGTATACCAATTAAAAAGATTAAAGATGGCTTAAAAAAATTTAAAGGGGTTCAAAGAAGATTTAATAAAATTTTTGATTACAAAGGTGCAAATTTTTTTGACGATTATGCACATCACCCAACTGAAATTAAAGAGGTTTTAAATGGAGTTAAAACTGCATATTCCAATGAAAAAATCGTTTGTATATTTCAACCTCATAGAATTTCCAGATTAAATGATCTTAAGTCAGAGTTTGTCAAATGTTTTAAAAAAGCAGATGAGGTTTTATTATGTCCAGTTTTTACTGCTGGAGAAAATATAAAATTAAAATTTGATTATGAGAGTTTTGCAAAAGAAATATCAGATCAATCAAATGTACAAATATATTTTATAAAAGATAAAAACAATTTGGCTAGATTTATTAAACAAAATATTTATGGGAATAAAATTGTGATTGGAATGGGAGCAGGATCAATATCAAATTGGTTAAAAGAATTACCTGAAATTATTTAATTGGTTGCGGGGGACGGATTTGAACCGCCGACCTTCAGGTTATGAGCCTGACGAGCTACCAGACTGCTCCACCCCGCGAT
>MDSW01139421.1_pt1 | contig 10571 bp, 5 predicted proteins | sample 811171 | NCBI WGS metagenome assembly MDSW01 (sample SAMN05326641, study PRJNA326480) | marine metagenome | isolation source: seawater | place: Atlantic Ocean: North West | collected 2012 | reverse complement strand
TTCATTAATTTTTTTGAAATGCCTAAATCTGCCCAAGTAGTTCCATTATTCCCCCACATCTCACCACTTGGTAAAATCATTTTCATCCAATAAAACCCAAATTCAAAATCAAAAATTTTAATAAACTCTTCAGGGAATCTTATTTTACCAAATAAATTAAAAAATTCACTACTTTCATTTAATTCATAATCATCAGGAGAATCCTTATCACTTTGATTAGTTGTTCTATAAGTACCACCCAATGATTGTCCCATAATCATACCAAAAAAACTCATACTTAAACTTTGAGCTTCATCAACATTTTCAAAAGTCAAGACATCTGCAACATCTCCATAACTATTATCAGGATACCACTCTATTTTATTTGTAATATCATAATAATTAAAATTTAATGAAGCAAAACCCATTGGTATAGGACGGGAATACGTTAAATCATATTGATTAGAATATTCTGGCTCTAAATAAGGATTCCCAATAAAAATAAAAGTCGAATTATAAATGTTTCGTGCAAACGGCATGACTTGCCAACTGTCATGTGCGCTACCAGGTCTTTCTACTCGTCGACCAAAACCAAACTGTAAACTCTCATTTTTTGCAATATTATAATTAAAGTTTAGATAAGGATAAATTTCTAAGCTATCTAAATCATATACTTGATCTTGAGACTTTCTTAATAAATCATCAAATACAGAGGCAGTATCTAAATATGATTCAAATAAATTGTTATCATTATAATCTGGAAAATTGCTAATCAATTGAACGTTACGATTTAATTTTTCAATCCGTAAACTCGGTTTAATGCTAAAAGATTTACTCAATTGATTTTCATATTCTAAGAAAAAACCATGCAAATTTCGTTTAAATAAGAACTCATTATTTATTAAATCATCTGTTATTACTTCACCATTAGTAATAATGTCTTCACTAAATAATACTGATTCTAAAAAAGATGTTTGAGTTGAATTATCAATAATACGACCATCATAACCAAATTCAATTGTTGAATTTTCATTTATAGGATATTTATATAAAAAATCAATATCAATAGCTGAATGTAATTTATTTTTGAATGTTACTTTATCTATAGAATCAATTAAAAAACTATTTTTTGCATCATCACCTTTATGAAAGTTAATAGAAAATGATAATGCCTTATTAGGTTCTTTATATTCGCGATCTACTATAAATAAATATTCTAGATCTAAGTTTGGGTTATTCTTATCATCTTCATCAGTAGTAATTTTTGTAAATTCATTAGGGGCAGTATAATATTGCTTAGTATTTGAGTATTTTGTATGGTGATCTGCTTTAAGTTGTGAACTAATGGTTAAAAAATCATTAATATAATAATCAGCACCAAATTTAAAATTATAAAATACATTCTCATTATTAGTATCTGAGCTATAAAATACAGAATATAAGCTATCATTATTTTCTGCTAAATTGCTATCATAACTAGTAATTGTATTACGGTAGCTACTACGATTACCAAATTTACTATTTAAAGAAAATGAAGAGAAAAAATTAAGTTTTTGCTTTCTATAATTACCATTAAAATTTAATCCATTCATTTTATCTAAACTATAATGCTTGTTATGACGACCATTGAATTTTAAAGCTCCATTAAAACCATCATTAGATCCTTTTTTAAGCACAATATTAATAATTCCAGCCATACCCTCAGGATCATACTTAGCACTTGCTGATGTAATAACTTCTACTTTTTCAATTTGGGATGCTGCAATGCTGCCTAAATCAATTCTTTTAGGTCTTCCATCAACTAAAATATTAACATTCGAATCTCCTCTAAGTAATACCTCCCCATCTTGATCGATGCTAACCATAGGTGCTTGAGTTAATACATCTTCAGCAGAGCCTGAAGAAGCAATAATATCTTCAGAAGGATTAAAAACTAATTTATCAGCTTTAAATTCATAAACTTCTTTTTCTTCTATAATATTTACATCTTCTGTTTCAAGAGATTTAATAGTTAATGCGATGGTGCCCATATCTTTTTGAATATTATGATCTGATATAGTAATTGGATCTGAAGACCAGTCCTCAAATCCCATAAATGAAATAGAGACCTTATAAATTCCTGTATGAAAGCCAGATAAAATAAAACGTCCATCTAACAAAGTTAATTGTCCTACGTCTGCTTGATTAGATGTTTGGTTAATTAAACTAACTGAAGCATATTCAATAGGTTGCCCTGTATTTGCATTTATAACAGTACCAACAATTGAGCCAGATGAATGACTGTGACTATGATCATGATCATGATCATCATGATTATGTTGATTATAGGTAAAACTTAAAAAAAATAAAAATAAAAATAATTTCATCAAAAAAAATTAAGTCTGTGCAGCTAATATTTCACGTCTATCAAAACCTGATCGCCTAGAATGCGTACGTCTTTCTAATTCAATTGCCAAATTTTCTATTCTTCGATCACTTGAGCGTCTATCGCTACTTTTACGTTTTTTCATTATCTCCCCCATCCAAAAAATATTAATCTGATAAAATAATATTAGCTAAAATTACAACATCTAAAATATTGATTCCACCATCATTATTCATATCGCCATTTAAATCAATTTCTGCAGTACCAAGTGCCATATTAACCAAAATAATAACATCAAGCACATTTAATATAGAATCAGCATTCATATCTCCTAATAAAATAGATGCTTCATCTATAAGTTGCTCAATTATATTAACTAACTCATTAATCTGTGTATTGTTAAGAGCTCCGCTGTATTGCTGCTGAAACCGTTTTTCTAAATTTTGATCCAATAATACAATTTGTCTTCTGGGCGCATTTGGACCTAAAAATTCATCCCATACGTTTTCACTAGGGTCTAATACCCAAGGAACACTGGCTCCATTAAGCATTGCATCTAAAGCACCTGATCCACCTGAACCAATGCCTACTCCAATTAAAGATACTTTATCGGTATCCCATGTATTATTATTATTTAAATCACACAACTGTGCGAATAATGCACGTCAGCTACCTCATGTTTCCCAATTAAATACACTCATAGAAATCACTTGACCTTGATTTTGAAAATAAGAAGGTCCAATATTTGCTCCAAATGTATTAGAATTAGGGTTCACATCCTCTAAAGAATAATCTAAAGGTAATAATATACTAAATAACATAATATTAATTATTTTTTTAATCATTTAAACTGTCCTTTATATTAAAATAGAAACTTTAAGATAAAATAATATTAACTAATAATACAATATCTTGAATATTAATCAAACTATCTTCATTTAAATCAGAAGCAAAAATTTGACATTCATTATAAGCGTCAGGATTTAATACAATATTTAACATTATAATTACATCCTGTACATTAAATTGAGAGTCTTGATTAATATCTCCTACAACCCATTGACCACAAGTATCAGTAATATCTAATGTAATAGGAATATTAATTAATGAATTGTCATAATCATTAGTTTCAATACTAATAACATCAAAATAATTGCCCTGAGATAAACCATCTGTATTAATAGTAATATCTATAATATCAGAATCACCTGGATTTAAAACTCCATTAAAATTAGATAAACTAAACCATTCAGCTGGTGGTAAAATATAAGATGATAAATTTGGTTCAGTATAATTAGAATTATAAGCAATTTGAATGTATTCTGTATTGCTCGCTTGCACACCAACTGTACCACTGTTAATAGTGCCACTCATATCTTGATAATTTAAATCAATAGCGCCATCCGTATGTAGAACAATTTGAAAAGTGTAGGTGCCTGTTATACTACCACTACCAACCCAATGTACTACTTGATCAAAGAAAACAACAAATTTATCTTCAAATTGTTGATAATATACATAACCAGACATATCTGATGAATTTGCATTATTAACTGGATTTAAATCATCCCAAAAACCAAAAATAGCAGGTGAAGGGACATCGCTTGCAGGTAAAGAGCTATTATCCCATGCATCACTATCTCCAGCAAAACCAATCCAACCATTTGGATTAATAGTACATTCATTAAATGAATTATCATATAATGGAAAATCAAAACCTAAAGCTATTGGTGATGGAGCATCATCATTATGATCAAATATAACTTGTGTTGGATTATCTAATGTTATCCAATTAGAATTACCGGTATCATTACTATCAATCCATTTATATTCTGACTCTGCAATACTGTATTCTAAATCAGCTTCACCAAATTGAGTGTTAGTTATGACAAAATATTCTGTCAAAGTTTGATTTGAACTCATTTCAAAATTAAAATTATCTATATCAATTGATGCGTCGGGTTGATCAGCTAAATTTGAAACAGCATTATAAGCATTTAATCTTCCCCATCCTGTTTGTGTGTCATATCCAAGATTTCCAATATCAACAGAATTAATTTGCATTGCTAATCTTACTTCAGAAGGAGGCATTCCAGGTGCTATTGAATAAATTAATCCAGCAACTCCGGCTGCATGTGGACATGCAGAAGATGTTCCATTCATATTGCTAATATAACCACCACCAGTAGTTGCGGAATGTATTCTTACACCTGGTGCTACTAAATCAAGACCATTCCCATAATTACTGCCCCAATAATTTTCACCATCACATGAAGAGGGACTTTTTCGTTCATTACATGGAGACATCGCACCAATAGCTAATGAATTATTATAAGCGGCTGGATAAGAAATGCTTCCATTATCATTACCAGATGCAGAAATAACAATAGTACCATTATTATGTGCATAATCAATAGCATTATTAAATGAGCTAACGTAACCACCTCCACCTAAACTCATACTAATCACTTGAGCTCCATTATCACTGGCCCATACTACACCATTTACTATATCATCAAAATCACCATATCCTTGATCGCTTAATACTTTTACTGGCATTAAACTACAATCCCAACAAATACCAGATACACCTGTAAAATTATTAGAACGTCCAGCTGCGATACTGGCGCATGCAGTACCATGCATATTCCCATCATTTGCATTAGTATTATTATTTACAAAATTATAACCATCAACCAATCCACTAGCCAAATCAGGATGATCTAAATCAATACCTGTATCTAAAATTGCAATAATTACATCACTACTGCCCGTTGTAATGTCCCATGCTCTTTCTGCATCAATATCTGATCCAGGAGTACCAACTGTATTGCCATTATAAGAAATGGCTTGACCAGTATTATTTAACCCCCATTGACTAGTATAATATGTATCGTTAGGCACCAAAAATGAATTCATTTGATAATTAAAGTCTACTTCTTCAACTATAGGTAATGCTTTAATTTTGTCAACAATTTGCAACACATTGTGTTCAGGAGAAATAAATGATAAGATATAATATTGATGTAACTGATAATCATAATGTGCCTGTGTAAAAGAATCATATTGTCTAAATAATGGTTTTAAATTATTAAAATTATTAGATTCAGGTAACTCTTTTAAACCAATGATATCATTTAATGATAATGGTTCTTGCTGACCTAATTTAGTAGCTACGCCTTCATTAATTTTAATAATAACTTTATTTAATGATATTTGATGCTCGCCATAAGTTTTCCAGTCTGAATCTAGACAAAAAACCAATCCTATGCTAAATAAAAAAAATAATATTCTATACATTCTATCTCCTGAGTAATTAATTTCTATAAATTTTATTATCTAAATATAGTTTAAAATTAAAGAGGTATCAATAATTGTAATAATTTTTTACTTTTTACTTTGAATTATAATAAATAAACCAATTAGTGTAATCATACCGCCTAAAATAATATATGTATTTAAAACTTGACCTGGAAATAAAAGCCAAGCAAAAATTGAAGCAATAAAAGGTTCACCCAATGGAATAGATGCCACAATAGTAGGTTGAAAATATTTCACTAAATAATATAGTACGCTATGACCAATAATCGTAGGGATTAAGCCTAAAATAAACAAATAAATAAAATCATGCATTGTAATATTTAAAAAAGGGATATCTGCAAAAAAACCAATACATAACAATGTAATACTAGCATAAATAAAAATATGTTTTGAAAAAGTAATTGAATCTTCAGTTTTTCTAACTTGATTAGATATAATAAATACAAAAGCAAAACAAATAGAGCACAAAATAGCTAAAATATTCCCAATCATTAAATCATTGCCAAAATTAAAATCATAAATAAACATGATAGTTGAGCCTAATAAAACAATACTTAAGCCAATAATTAATTTTTTGCTAATTTTACGTCCAAAATAAAATTCAATAAGTAATGCAAATAATGGAGCCATAGTCCCAAACACTGTTGCATTTGCAATATTATTAGGCATTAATGCAATAGAACCATAAAATAAAGTAAAATGGATACCTAAAAAAAATCCTGCTATAATAACTTTAAACTTATTTTTAGAATGAATAGGTTTTAAATCGGATTGATAAAAACTATAAAATATTATAATAAAAGATGCAATAATCATACGCCAAAAAGAAATAGTAATTGGATTTAAATGGTCTAAATATCGTGCTATAAGTGGCGAAGTGCTTACAGCAAACATAGATAGAAAAAATAAAATGTAAATTTTTAATGACATATTTTATATACTGTTTAATTTAAAACTTATTATTTATATATTAACATATCGTAAAATTTAATATTTCTTTTTATAAATACTAAGAGGATATCAATATGAAATATATATATATATTGCATGTAATCGTTTTTTCATTACTTGTTGCTCAAGATTTTAACCCTGGACCTTACGGAAATAAAGCATTTGATATTGCGGGCCCTTTTAGTCTTAAAGATTTAAATAGGCCTACTTTAGGAGATACAAATCAAGATGGAGACATCAATATTAGTGATTTAATTATTGTAGTATCTTATATATTAGAAATAGGAGATGAATTAAGTTTTGAACAACAGCAAATTAGCGATGTAAATAATGATGGTGGAGTTAATATTTCAGATTGTATAATGTTAATACAAATCATTTTATATCCAGAATTATTTGATTTAACAAATACTTGGGATTTTGAAGAGGAATGGAATGGAGAAGAAAGTTATATTTTTATTACTTTAGGTCCAGCAAGTAGTACAACGCTCTGGAATGCTTCTGATACAGGTAATTTATTAGAAAAATCGCCTGATAATGTGCATTATTTTTTCATATCAAATCGTGATACATATGAAACAGATATTGCTCAAAAGAAAAATGTACTTGATTTTGCACTAAACGGTTTGTCTGAAGATGAAAAAATACATTGGAAACAACATCTTCATTTTGTTCCAGATAAATGTGATAGTCATGATGCAAATTTTGTAGAAGCGGTATGTAATATTAGAGCAAATAGTATAGATCGTTTTCAACGGTGGAGACAAATAGGCTATTTAGGCAATCCTGCTAATTTTCAAGGGACATATATTAGCTACCTAGCTCATGAAGCTTTATATTTTAATTATGAACATAATGCTTTATATCAACCTGATGTAAATTATGATGAAGTTACAATATTTGATAGAGAGATTTATACAGGAGGTTGGGCAGCTACCACATCTAAATTAATTGAATTGCCTACAAGTGAAGAATTAAATAATTATAGTGGAGTATCTATAGAATTATTAAGAGGATGTCCAGATGCTGAAGGAAATTATAGTGATGATGGATGTGATGACTATGATAGAATAGCAAGAATGTTTATATGCGATGAAGACGAATCTAATTGCAATGAAACAGCACGTTGGATTACACCTTTTGGTAGACAACCACATCACTTAACTGATATTAGTTCATTTTTATCTATAATGCAACCTGGTGGAAATAAAATAATAAAATTTCAAGAGTCAGGATGGCCAAATAGCTTAATTACTATGCGTTTTAGATTTTATCATAATGAAACTCAAGAAATAATATCTACACCTAAAGAATATCAAAAAATGTGGGTTGGAACTTTTCCTTTTAATCCAGATTTTGATGCAAATAGAGAGCCTATTGTTTTTACAGTGCCTGAAAATGCATCTAAGGTTGAATTTGTATCTTATATTACAGGGCATGGCTGGAGTTGTGGAGGTACATTTAATTGTGCTGAATTTTGTAATTCAAAACATATGTTAAGCATAAATGGTGGAGTACATAATTTTGATATTTCTTTTCCTAATGGAGATGATAATGATTATTGCATACAGCCAGAAGCTATTACTAATGGCACTATACCTAATCAATATGGAACTTGGGGATATGGAAGAGCTGGGTGGTGTCCTGGACAAGATGTGCACCCCTGGGTAACTGATATTACAGAATATGTAGCTTTAGGTGATGAAAATGTAATGGAATATTCATCATGCAGAGTTGCAGGAAATAGCTGTGTGAGCCCTCCTGTATGTCCTGGTGGAGATTGTTATTGTCCTGAAATTGCTATGACCTCGTACATTATTGTATGGTATTAATATTTTATTATGGCAAATAAAAAGTTATCAAAAATTTATGACCCAAGTCAGGTTGAATCACAATGTTATCAAGCCTGGGAAAAAGAAAAATTATTTGCACCAGTAAATAATAATAATGAATCATTCACCATTATGATTCCTCCTCCGAATGTAACCGGAATATTACATATAGGACATTGTTTAAATAATACAATTCAAGATATTTTAATTAGAAGAAAAAGAATGCTTGGTAATAGTACTTTGTGGCTACCTGGCATGGATCATGCTTCAATCGCTACAGAAGCAAAAGTAACACAAATGTTAAAAACAAAAGGCCAAGATAAAAAAGAAATTGGACGACAAGAATTTCTAAAGCATGCCTGGGCATGGAAAGAAGAATATGGTGGAAAAATTCTGACTCAATTAAAAAAACTAGGAGCATCATGTGATTGGAACAGAACAACTTTTACTATGGACCCTAATTATAGCCATTCTGTATTAACTGCTTTCGTAAAATTATATAATGATGGATTAATCTATAAGGGAGAACGAATTATAAATTGGGACCCTGAGGGATTAACAGCGTTATCAGATGAAGAGGTTATTTATAAAGAAAAAAAAGGGAATTTATGGCACTTTAAATATCCTATAAAAAATAGCGATGAACATATAGTTGTAGCTACTACTAGACCAGAAACTATGCTTGGTGATACTGGCGTTGCTGTAAATCCTAATGATAAAAGATATCAACATTTAATTGGAAAAACAATTGTACTGCCATTAGTCAATAGAGAAATTCCAATTTTTGGTGATGAATATGTTGATATGGAATTTGGAACAGGGTGTGTAAAAGTTACCCCTGCTCATGATCCAAATGATTTTGAAATGGGCTTAAGACAAAATTTGGAAATTATTAATATTATGCATCCTAATGCTCAATTAAATGAAAAGTGCCCAAAAGAATTTCAAAATTTAGATAGATTTGCAGCTAGAAAAAAAATAGTTGAAGCACTAGAAAAATTAAATTTAGTAGATAAAATTGAAGATTACGTTCATCAAGTTGGTCACTCTGAGAGAACTGATGCTGTTGTAGAGCCCTATATCTCAAATCAATGGTTTTTAAAGATGGAAGAACTTGCAAAACCAGCATTAAAAGTAGTGCAAGATGGTGAAATAAAATTTTATCCTGAAAAATGGACAAAAACATATAATCATTGGTTAGACAATATTAAAGATTGGTGTATCTCAAGACAATTATGGTGGGGACATAGAATTCCTGTATGGTATAAAGGAGATGAAATATATTGTGGGGTTGAACCTCCCAAGGGAGATGGTTGGGTCCAAGAAGAAGATGTGTTGGATACTTGGTTTAGTTCATGGCTTTGGCCATTTGCAACATTAGGATGGCCTGATGATACTTCTAAAGAATTAAAAAAATTCTATCCTACAAATGACTTAGTAACAGGTCCAGATATTATTTTTTTCTGGGTTGCTAGAATGATTATGGCTGGCCTGTATTTCAAAAATGAAGTGCCTTTTAAAAATGTATATTTTAATGGTATTATAAGAGATGCTCAAGGAAAAAAAATGAGTAAGTCTTTAGGTAATTCTCCAGATCCATTAGATTTAATAGACACCTATGGTTCTGATGCTTTAAGGGTAGGACTTTTACTAATAGCCCCTCAGGGATCAGATATTTTGTTTTCTGATGATAAAATTGAACATGGTAGAAATTTTATGAATAAACTTTGGAATTCTGCGCGCTTTATACTGATTAATGTAGAAAGCATAAACCATAAATTACCAAATTATGAATCATTGCATTTGACTGATAAATGGATTATTTCAAAAATGCATACATCAATACAAAAAATTAATCGACAATATGATGATTACAAATTAAATGAGGTAATTAAAACTATATATGAATTTGTATATAATTATTTTTGTGATTGGTATATTGAATTTACAAAAACACGATTCTATGGTAATAATGAACAAGATAAGAAGATAGCTGAAGCTGTTTCAATTTATGTATTAAAAAATATTTTACAATTATTGCATCCATTTACACCTCATATTACAGAAGAAATTTGGAGTTATTTAGAAATAAAAAATCAAAAATTTATTATTAATAGTGAAAT
>MDSW01169530.1_pt1 | contig 10572 bp, 9 predicted proteins | sample 811171 | NCBI WGS metagenome assembly MDSW01 (sample SAMN05326641, study PRJNA326480) | marine metagenome | isolation source: seawater | place: Atlantic Ocean: North West | collected 2012 | reverse complement strand
TCACGAATCTGAGCTATCTGAACCTTATGATTTTAGAACAACTTCGATTGCTCGGGAGCCGGTAATTGTAGTAAGAGGTCCAGACAATCAAGTTAGAGCTTTTTTGAATGTATGTCCACATAGAGGGATGATGATTGAGCGACGGCCGTCAGGTTCTTTTTTAGAAGGCTCTCCCTCGGGAAACCCAAAACATATGACGTGCATGTTTCATGCATGGCAATTCGACATGAAGGGAAATTGCGCTTACATTTCCCGTGGGGAAGAGGGATATCAAGATCGCTTAAAGAAGGAGGATGTTGGTTTAAGAAGGTTAAGGTGTGAAGTTAAGTTTGGCGGTTTTGTCTGGGTGACGTTAAACGATAAGATAGAGAATTCGGTTGAGGAATGGGCTGCAGGATGCTTTGACTGTATAAAAGAAGCCGTCGACACGGAGCCTTTAGAAGTTTTTCACTACCACAAATCAATAATTGGGTGTAATTACAAGTTGTGGCACGATACAAACAGCGAGTTTTATCATGACTACATGCATTACCACAACAGGATCACAGGGTTCAATGATGAGTATTTTGCCCGCAAGAATATTGGGTTTGCCAATGGACATGTCAATGTCAGTAGTTTTGAGGTAAAATACGAGGAATACGAAGGCTTTGAGTCTCGCGAAGACCTCTCGTTTCCCGGATTTCCTCCCAACCAATGGTATATGATTGATATGTTTCCGGGTATGAACTTTAATCTACGAGGATCAGCACTCCGGTGCGATGTAGTAACTCCGTTAGAGCCTAACAAGGTCATGATAGAATTCCGTGGTCTAGGGCTAAAAAGTGATACTCCAGAAGAACGAATGACTAGAATAAATCATCACAACTCTATTTGGGGCCCATTTGGCAGAAATTTACATGAAGACCTAATTGGCGTTCAAGGTCAAGGGTCTACTATGCAAACTGGTTCTGAACCTAGGAAGGTGTTACATGGTCGGCATGAAAATGAGTTTATTCATGATGAAAACGGATTGAGGCATTTTTATAGTGAATGGGGTAGATATATGGATAGAATGCCAAGTGATCCCATGAAACAATATCTAGCGGCAGCTGAGTAGGGCTGAATCTCCGTGAGAGGTTTATAATAAAAAATAATTAGAGGTTAATTGAGGGGGCTTTCCATTTATGGCAAGCTCCTTCGAACTGCTTTTTTGAGGAGGCAATGTTGGGTACAAATGATTTGCCGATTAAGGAGTTAGTCCGGAGCACGATATATGAAACGTGCCTATACCTGGACGATGAAAAATGGGATAACTTTTTGAGTTGCTGTGATGACACTTTCAAATATGATATCAGGGCATTCAGCCCTGAGATCAATTATGACATGACATACTTTTCGGCAAACCTTAAAGAACTAAAATCTATGACCACCGCCTTGCCAAAACATAATACCGATCATTCAAGCCTCAAGCGCCATGTTTCGGTGTACACAATTCAAATAGCCAAGGGGGGGAAAGAAGCGCTGGCTACTTCTTCCTTTGTGATCTATCAAAATATGCTCGACGGCATCAATTCGCACATTGATTCTGGAGAAAATAGACTGTTTATGATCGGACGCTATAACGACAAGGTTAAAATATTAGATGAGAGCGCAGTTTTTATTGAACGAGAAGTAAGGCTTGATACTCGCCGGTTAGATAAGGGTTCACATTACTTGATTTAAGTAAGTTATACCCAAATGAAAAAAGGAGCCGCATATGTCTTGGAAAACGGTCTGCACCACAAGCGATATTAGCCCAAATACAATAAAACAATTTGAAGTTGATGGCATTAAATTAATTATTGCAAATTATGGGGCTGGCTTTTCTGCTTTTCCCCCATTGTGCCCTCATATGGAGGAACCATTATCTACAGCGGGCATGCTTGTCGGGCCAGTTTTTGTCTGCTCAAAACACCTTTGGCAGTGGGATTTAAGTACTGGAGAAAAAGGAGGAGCAGCAGAGAAAGATCTTCTCTTTTATGAAGTTAAACAAGAAGGCACAGATATACTTGTAAATTTGGATCAGGAACTTACCTATGAATACGGGGAAGAGGGCGACGATGTTGACGATGATGACTTTTTTAGTTAAAGAGACAACTTAAGTGGCAGGCTAGGTTTTATCCCGTATTGAAAATTCCATCACGTTGCTGTCACCTTTTTTATCTTTTTCAAAAATGTCAACTTAAAAGCTCGTTAACTTAATCATAGCTCTGGAACATATCGTGTATCGCTAATTAAGCTCGAATCAGGTGAAATTTTTTTGTCTAAACACCTCTTAGCAAGTAAAAAATGCTCTGGGCTTCGAATTGCTTCAACAGCCTTTAATTCGGAACCGCAATAACTCCAAAATGACATCCCTAGCTCAGGGTTGTCACCTCTAGCCACATAATAAGCCCTGCCATCATTTGTTGGCACTATCCCAACAGACTGCAAATTAGCATCATATTGATCTGACCAAAACCAAGGCGCTTGAGAAGGCGGTAATGGTTTTCCCATTATTCTAGCGGCGGCCCTCGCAGCGCTACATTGAGCATTATCAACCGACTCTATTCTAAGTGCGCTCCCTCGTTGTAAAGCTACGTCACCTATTGCATAGATATCAGGATCACTGGTCTTCTGAAACTCATCTACCATGATAGCCCCCCCTGTCGTATTTTCAGTCTCTATTCCAGCTTCAAAGGCTAAAGCACTATCAGGTACTACACCAATACCAATAAGTAGCATATCTCCTGCTAAAGTCTCTCCATTACTGAGGACAACACCTGTGAAAATATTATTTTTATCTAGAATTTCTGTAACGCCCATCCCGGTGTAAAGTGAGACCCCATTGGTCTCATGAAGATTAGCTATTCGTTCAGCTATGGGAGGGCTCGCAACCCGGGCTAATAATCGATCTTCTAACTCAATTACGCTTACATTCAGCTCCATTTGACGAAGAGAGGCTGCCACTTCAAGACCGATATACCCTCCACCAATAATTACCGCACGTTTGGCAACCCTAGCAGCATTTCTAATTGCCACTGCGTGATCAGGTTGGCGAAGCACAAAAACGCTTGAAAATTTTTGTGCGGAGGGCAAGTTCCTCGGCAGCGCACCGGTAGCTAATACAAGCTTGTCGTAATCAAGTCGTTCACCATCATTAAGGGTCAGGTATTTGTTTTTTACATCGAGATTTATCACACTAGAATTATTCTTAAGATTAATCTCCTGTTCCTTATACCACTTTCCTCTCTTAAGCAGATATTTCGGATTAATTTTTTCACTCTCATCAAGCAGAAAAGCCTTTGAGAGAGGGGGGCGCTCTAATGGTCCCCCCCTTTGTTTATCAATAAGTGTAATATTACCTTGGAACCCGTTTTGACGAATTCTATCTGCAAAACTAATACCAGCATGACTTGCGCCAATCACTATGATCTGTGGCATGATATTTATGTCATTCCCTCTTGTTGTCTTTTTAACTCGCAGACACTATTTGCATCATATGAGCCACCATTTATTTAACACTAACTTTTTAGACTAATTTTCTTACTTTATGATTATAATAAAAAGAACGGTCAAGCTTGTTTCTCCTATCAACTGATAGTCTCAAAGTATTTATAATGTCACTTAAGTGATCATCTCTGAGGTTTTCAAAAGGCTCTTCCTTCCAAAGTATAATTTACTTAACATAATCTGTTATATAGGCTGTTATCGAAAAATATCGAAGACTCAAAATGCTCCGACATTACAATTTAAAGAAGTGACTAATTTAAACTAGCGGGAAAAAGCGTGTGTAAAGTTTAAAAAAAATATTTAACTAGTATTTTTAAAACCTAAATGGTCGAAGAATCTTGGGATAAGTAACTTCTCTGAACGATATACCAAAATTAACATTCTATTGGTTTTCTTACAAAGATTTGTATCAAGGTTGTCGATACGCTGGCATTAAAAGTAGTCATAATTGACAGAAAAAAATGCTCTTTAATTATGCTTTATTTGCTACATAATTCTGTCTATGCGAGTAACACTATGAGAAACATATAAATATGTTTAACCCTGCAAATTTTCCCTATGATTTTGGAGATACCATCAAAGAAGTAAAAGCGTGCAGAAGTAGTGCCGCGATTTTTAATTTTAGCTTCATCACTGTTATCAGGTTGACCGGAAAGCAAGCCTCTACTCTAATAAATAGTTTTTCCTCAAGAAACCTAAGCGCCATGAAGGTCGGTCAGATTAAATATGCGATCCACTGCTCAGAACAGGGCTTTGCCCTCTCAGATCTCACTGTTTGGCGCCTTAAAGAGTTTGAATATCTTGTTATGAGTGGGGAGAAAGATGACCTTAGCGAACTCTACAGACTAATTCAAGTATTGGGGCTTACTAAGGTTAAATTGAGGAAAGCAGATGTGTCAGTATTAGCTCTTCAGGGACCAAAATGCATGCAAATACTCAAAAATACCCTCAATACAAATATGTTATTAAAATTGAACTACTTTGAATTTACTCACCTCCCTGTTTTTGGCGTAGATAGCCTTATTGGCCGCCTCGGTTACACCGGAGAGAGAGGATTTGAATTCGTTTTTCCTTCTTACTATTTTCCAAAACTTTGGGAGGAATTTTCTAATATTGCTGAACCTGCAGGTTTTGCGGCAATGAACTGCTTAAGGATTGAAGCAGGTTTTTATCTTTTCTGTAACGAATTTGACCCAAAAGTCACGCCACATGAACTTGGATTCACTAAGTCTTATTCATCTAAAACCTTAAATAACCCACTTAAGCTGGTCAGCTTTTTCTCTAAGTCAAAAATAAAGGAGCTGTTTTGGAGACCCAAATTGCATCTCACCAGACCTTTGAAACCTGGCACATTGTTTGTTACATCCGCATGCTTTAGTAATAGAGCTGACGGAGTTCTTGGTCTTGGTTATATAAATAGCTCAGAATTTAAACTTACATCAAGTTTTAAGGGGCCAGGGAACCAGTTTCAAAATTTGGAGCTAACTTCTTTACCTTTTTATGACCCAGAAAAAAGTCGACCACGCGGAAATTGGCAGCCAAACTTACTGCCTGCACCATCCCAAAAGAATAGAGTTTTTTCATAGTAACCTCTCCTGATACCAGCTATATAATAGTTTATCTTCTGGCATTATTGTGAGTTATTTAGATAGAGAGAAAATTTAAACTCCTTTAACAACCGAGAGTGTTTAAAAATTTTTAGAGGAAAATGATGTCAAATCTAGCGTTACCCCATGGCCGAGGCTCCTATCACCCCACTCTTGATGGTAAAAGAAAATTAGGGTAATTTTTCCAAAAAAGCCCAAACTTTGACCAAAAAAAATTATTAATACGGAAAAATGGCATGCCCTACTGTTTTCAATTGGAGCCTATAAGCCATTAGCAGATTTTATGGGAAGGACTGACTGATGCTTATTGCGCAATTAACAGACACACATATTTTGTCCCCTGAACAGTCAGCTAGCCCTGATGCCAATCAGAGGCTAAAAGACTTAGAACTCTGTATTGCTAACATAAATATGTTAGTACCGTTGCCTGATGCTGTGATTCATACTGGCGATATGACGCAATCAGCAACAAAAGAGGAATATGAAATTATTTTTCACAGTCTGCAAAAACTTAAGGCACCGTTCTTTCCTGTACCGGGAAACCGAGATTCTAAGACACTAGTCCGCCAAACTTTCTTTCCTGAGAATAATATTACAATAACTAAAGATGGCTCTTTTTTATATGAAATAAATCACCTAAATGTCCGTCTAATAGGTCTTGACAGTTGCTCCACAACCGTGGGGTTGGGCTTTCTTTGTAAGGAGAGACTCGAAACACTTGATAAAATGTTATCAACTATCCCCAATAAGCCAACCGTTATTTTTATGCACCATCCGCCAATACCCGTAGAGACTCCGTCTGGACCACGTTTTGAGTTTGTGTCTGAAAAGTCCGCACAAGAGTTTTTAAATATTATTTCTAAATACAACCAAATTTGTCGAGTTTTCTGTGGACATAGTCATAGACCATTTATAAATAGTAGTGGAAAGATTGAAATAAGCACAGTTCCCTCTATAGCAACAGATTTGCGACGAGGGGAATACCCAATGGCCATGGAGAAAATTCCAGTTTATCAACTTCACAGCCTTATCAAAACAAAAAAGTTTGTAAGCCAAAGTCGGTTGCTAACTAAAATTATGTAAAAATTTTTTAAACATTCTTTGAACATAAGATATTGCAATAAATCAATAAAAAATATCTATACGAATTCTGAAATTGGAGTTAAGTTGCAATCTGTAATTAACAAATTACATTAAGTCATGTTTATTACTTATTATACTTTTGTGTTCGCTAGCTTTATAATTTAGGTTGTTTATGTAACACTTTTCTTATTCACTTTCTATCTTTTGAGGTCTAAATGTTCACCACAAATCCATTCGCAGAGCTTGCAGCCTCCGTACCACCGGTTGTGATGCAGACTTTTTTGGTTATTATGATATTACTAGTGATAGGTGGGACTCTTTTTGATGTTATCCATAAGGGCAGTGCAAAATATTTCTTTGCAAATTTTCGTAAATCAAAAGAGCAAGGCACGAAGGTAAGTTTCAGCAATAAATGCAGCATAGCCATGCATACCCTATTATCTGATGTTCTTACTTCATCAGAACTACAGGGTTGGAAGCGTCGAACGGCCCATCTTCTTGGCATGTACGGGTTTGTGCTTAATGTAGTGGCGACATTTATGATGGTGATGTTTTATGCTTCAGCCGATATTGCGACGCCTTCGATTTGGCCACAAATTTGGACAATTGGGTCAATTATGGTGTGCGTTGGAACATCATGGTTTTGGTTCTTCATTCGCGTCAATGTCTCTGCCGAGGGAAGTTCTCCATTTAGTATAATGCGTGCGGATCTCTTTATATTATCCGTATTTGCCACCAATGCCTTCGCTTTAGCTTGGGCGTACACGCAATCAGTTTCGAGTGATTGGACCCTAATTTTTCTAGGTCTGTATCTTTTAGCCACTACAATTTTGTTTGGTTCAGTCCCCTGGTCGAAATTTTCCCACATGTTCTTTAAACCAGCAGCAGCTTTTGAAAAAGGTATTTCTGTCGAGAATGGAACACGAAACAATTTACCGGAGCCAGCTGATAGAACTAATCCAGCCACTCGAGATCGACATTCTATGGATTTGCTTCAAGATGCACCACTAGACATGGGTCTTGGAATGAAACGTGAAACACCCCGACACTATTAAATATTGGTTTAATTCGTAAGAAGAGAGAGATTATACTATGCCTACTTTTGTAAAAATGACACGATGTGACGGCTGTGGACATTGCGTTGATATTTGTCCATCTGATATAATGCATATTGATAAGACACTGCGCCGTGCTTACAATATAGAGCCCAGCATGTGCTGGCAATGTTACTCGTGTGTCAAGGCTTGCCCTCAAAATGCAATCGATGTGCGGGGGTACGCAGATTTTGCTCCACTTGGACACAGTGTTCGCGTCCTGCGCGAAGAGGAAAAAGGTACAATATCGTGGCGAATTAAATATAGAAATGGGACTGAAAAAAACTTTGTATCTCCAATAACCACAAAGCCATGGGGTTCAGCTCAACCAGAGCTCTCAGATGTCCCTGCTCCAAGTCAAGAAATGCGTGATAGTCAATTGTTATACAATGAACCGAAGTATATTCGTTTTGATGATGGTGACGTGCATACTCTGAAATCTAATGGTCTTAAATTTAAACAAGGTGTGGTGTACTGATGGCATACAAAACAATCATAGAGGACAATATAGATATATTAGTCGCAGGCGCTGGTCTCGGTGGATGCGGAGCAGCGTTTGAAGCAAGGTTCTGGGGTCAAGATAAAAAAATAGTTATTGCTGAAAAGGCTAATATCGATAGATCTGGAGCAGTTGCGCAAGGGCTTTATGCAATTAACTGCTACATGGGAACTCGATGGGGTGAGAATAATCCAGAAGATCACGTTGAATATGCACGTATTGACCTAATGGGTATGGTTCGCGAAGATCTTCTGTTTGATATGGCGCGACATGTTGATTCGACAGTTCACTTGTTTGAAGAGTGGGGACTTCCTCTAATGAAGAATAAGTCGGGAACATTTTTGCGAGAGGGACGTTGGCAAATTATGATACACGGTGAGTCATATAAGCCGATTGTTGCAGAAGCGGCAAAAAAGTCAGCTGATAAAGTATTTAATAGAATTTGTTTAACACATTTACTAATGGACGAAGCCAAAGAAAACCGAATTGCTGGTGCTGTAGGATTCAACGTTCGTACTGGTGACTTCCACGTCTTCAAATCAAAAACCGTGATCTGCGGTGCCGGTGGTGCGTCAAACATATTTAAACCGCGTTCTACTGGTGAGGGTGCTGGTAGAGTCTGGTATGCACCGTGGTCGTCTGGGTCCGCATACGGATTAATGATCGAAGCTGGGGCAAAAATGACGCAGATGGAAAACCGTATTGTTCTTGCTCGTTTTAAGGACGGATTTGGCCCTGTAGGTGCATATTTCTTGCATCTTAAGACTTATACACAAAATGGGCTGGGACAAGAATATGAATCAAACTGGTTTCCAGAACTACAAAAAATGGTTGGGAAGGAATACCTGGATCCAGAAGTATCGCACAGAACGCACCGACCTATACCAACATGCTTGCGAAATCATGCAATAATATCCGAGATCAATGCTGGACGTGGTCCAATTTCCATGGTCACAATGAAGGCATTTCAGGACCCTCACCTTGAAGAAGTAGGTTGGGAAAATTTTCTAGGTATGACTATTGGTCAAGCGGTGCTTTGGGCCGCTACAGACGTAGATCCTAAAAATGAAAATCCTGAGCTTACCACTTCGGAGCCTTACGTTATGGGGTCTCATGCAACCAGCAGTGGCGCTTGGTGCTCAGGTCCTGAAGATGTATCACCGCCAGATTATTTTTGGGGATATAACCGTATGATGAGTATTGAGGGACTTTTTGGAGCGGGTGATGCCGTTGGTGGCACACCCCATGCATTTTCGTCAGGCTCTTTTACTGAAGGGCGTTTATCTGCAAAAGCAGCCTGTAAATATATCGATGATGGTAAAGGCGAAGGTATTGTTGTGTCTCAAAAGCAAATAGACAAGTTCAAAGAGGCAGTATATCTCCCCTTGGAGCATTATAAAACATACAGAAACGAAATCGTAGCAGGCGATGTCAACCCTCACTACATCAATCCAAAGCAAGGTTTAGATCGTTTACAGAAAATGATGGATGAATATTGTGGCGGAGCGACAGTTAATTACATGACTAATGAGAAATTGCTCAATATTGGTTTGAAAAAAATGAAGTATCTGGAGGAAGATCTTGAAAAACTTGGAGCTTCAGACTTTCATGAATTGCTCCGTTCATGGGAACTAAAGCATCGAACTCGGACGGCAGAGTGCGTCATGCAGCACACCTTGTTTCGGAAGGAAACCCGTTGGCCAGGTTACTATTATCGTGGTGATGCCATGAAATTGGATGATGAAAATTGGCACGTTTTGACAGTTTCGCGACGTGATCCAGAAACGGGGGAATATACCATGGAGAAGGCTCCCCTATATCACCTTGTTAGTGATAAAGATGATAAAGAGGATAAAGAGGCGCCGGAGGTGATAGCAGCGGAATAGTTGAGATCAATTAAGACACTCGTACTAAATACGCTTTTAAGCTTGTATCCTAATTGAGCTACTCACCTTTGATGGTGAAAAAGGTGGTACTCTTTTTCACCAATGGGGGCCGTTAACTGTTTTTATATAACTATTAACTTAAGAGAAGACATAGATGGAAATTGTCAAAAAGACTGATGATGAGATTCTTAAGATTGCCAATCCACTTTGGAGTCATTTAATTAAAGCCTCAAATGATGGCAGATATGGTGAATTTACTAAACACTTTTCTAATGATTTACTTCTAGGTTTGAATGAGATTGAAGTGGGTAAACAATTTGCAAAAAGTGAATTAACCAGAAACCTGTCAGAATCTATCGAATTTATTGGAACAATCCGCCGGGGAGATTATGTAACTGTTTTATATCGTACTAGAAGCACAAAGAAAGAAGGAGAGTGGCTTGGCAGGCTTGTTCTTGGTTACAATGATGATAAAGAAATAAAGATTTTTGGGGCCTCCATCTTTTGATGGTCGTACAAGGACCATAATGGGACTATCAATCAAAAAAAATAAATATGTTGAGCTAGCTTACAGGGTTATAGATAAGAAATCAGATGAGGTGCTAGTCGCTGTTGAGTTCCCAATAGGCTATGTTCATGGAGCAAATGACACTTTAATATCATCTGTAACTGAAAAACTCGAAGGTAAATGCGCTGGCGATATTATTGAAGTGCCATTTAATGGGGATCAGGTATATGGTCCGCGAGATGAGACACTAGTATTTACAGATCGCCTCGAAAATGTGCCAGAAGAATATAGAAAGATAGGTACTTCTATTCTGGCCGATAGCGAAAGTGGTGATACTAAAACTTTTATAGTCACAAAGATTGATGATACGAGCCTGACAGTTGAT
>MDSW01047067.1_pt1 | contig 10572 bp, 9 predicted proteins | sample 811171 | NCBI WGS metagenome assembly MDSW01 (sample SAMN05326641, study PRJNA326480) | marine metagenome | isolation source: seawater | place: Atlantic Ocean: North West | collected 2012 | reverse complement strand
TTTGTAGGATAATTAGATACACAATGCATAATTATTATTTTGTTATGATGTTTGTTAATAATATTAATAGCTCTTTTAACTTCTTTGATGCTAGACATTCCAGTTGAGATAATTATTGGTTTTTTCTTAGAGGCCACATAGTCGATTAGCTTCAAATCTGTTATTTCAAAAGATGCAATTTTATATAATTTTACATTGTATTTTTCTAACAAATCAACCGCCCTTAAACTAAATGGGCTACTAAATATAATCCCATTCTTTTTTTTTGCTAATCTGAATGCATCTTCATGCCAAGAAAAAGGTGTGCAAGCTTTTTTATATAAATCCCATAAAGTCTGATTTTTCCAAATTCCTTTTTTAAGCAAAAATTTACTTTTATTACTTTTTAAAGTTATATCTTGAGGTTCATAAGTTTGAATTTTTACTAAATCAGCACCCCAGTCAAATGCCTCTTTAATAAGTTTTAAAAATTTTTTTTTATTTCCACCATGGTTACCAGAAATTTCTGTAATTATTAGGGGTCTTTTTTTATAGGAAAATGAAACTTTTTTATTTAATTTAATTTCCATAACATATATTTTTAATCTTAAATTAAGTTTGTATTATAAATATAAAGTATTTAATACTTCATTTAATGAAAAAAAAATATTTACAAATCATAAATAAAATTCAGAAAATTAGATCAAAAAATAATGTCAATTGGATGAATTTGTTAAAACTTGCTTTTGATGTGGCTCCAGAAAGAGCTGCTAAAATTATGAAAAAGATAAATTATGATGACAAAAAAATCTCTGAATTATTGAATAAGTTGAATAAAGTGAAATGAAGTTCAATTTAATGATTCAAATATTATATTAGCAATTTTTTCGTAAGCTTCTCTTGTATAATGGTTCTCATATTTAAATGGATATAGACTTAGAGGATCTTTTTCTTTTAAAAAAACTTCTTCATTAATGTCAATAAATTTGACATTAAAATTTTCAACAATAGTCTTAATTTCGTTTAAATAATTTCTATAATCCTTAAATTTATATCTTGGATAATTAGGTAGATATACAAAATATAATTTTGCACCATTATTTTCTATAAAATTATTTATTTTAAAAAAAATTTTTTTAAAACTTTCCTCATCAAATGGATGTATATTAAATTTTGCTCTAGATTTTGGAAGTATTATAAACATTCTTCTTAATTGAAAGAGTTTAACAAAATTAGTAATAGAAACTCTTAGTTCCCCTCTTTGATGATGATTGATATTACTTATTTTTTCTAAATTTTTTTGAAGAAGTTGCTCACTTTTACTATTAATTGTTTTTTGTTTTAACATTAAATTTTGAGTATAGTTATTATCCAAAAGATATTTAGATAGGATTGGGTCCTTTAATTCTTTTTTTAAATCCTCAAGGTCATTACCCTCAAAGTATAACCAAAAAACTTTTTTAACACCTCTTGGAAAATATTCTCTTAAACTTGCATAAGACATTAAAGGGCCATTACCAGAATAGCCCAGATTAATTAAAGACTTATTTGACAAAGTCCTAAGTATAGAGGAGATATCGTTTGGTCTATTTACTGAGAGACCGTGAGCATAAGAGTCTCCTATTACTAATAATTCTGTATCTTGTTTGTCCCATTCAATATCTGGGTTATTAAAACCATATCTATCACTTTTATAAACCATGTAATAACCATTCTCATTGTTTGCAATAGTATTTTGATTAGATATTCCAGACAGGGGGAGTATTTCTTTTTGTTCTTGATTAACATAATACCATCCTGGAGATACCATTAAAGTGGTATTGATATTTTCCTTTTTTAAATCATTTAAAATTTCAATTTTTGATCTTTCGTCAAAATTTCTACCAGTTTCTTTTTTATAAATTCTTTTTTTTTCATTAATATTACCCCAGCCCCATTGTTCAGGTATTGTGTTGATAAAAGTTAAATAAAACTCAAATGCATAAAAACTTATTAAAATTGAAATACAAAAAATATAAATGTAGGTTTTGATTTTTTGGTTTATATAAAATAACAAAAAACTTAATATTGTAATAGAAATACTTATTGTTAAATATATATGAAAATGTTGTTTTAAAGCACTTTCAAATATCAAACCAGATTTAAAAATTACATAAATGAGCAAGATTATTGAACTTAAAAAAATTATTCTTTCTGTAAATTTTTTTTTCATTATAAGATATTCAGGTTTAATAAATTTTTTAAAATTCGTTGAAATTTATTTAAAATTCAAATATTTGTCATCTAAATTATTTTATGAGTAAAAAAATATTAATAACTGGTGGAGCAGGTTATATTGGATCTATGCTTGCAACTAGTTTAATTAAACTAGGTTATACTGTTACCGTAGTAGATTTACTAAAATATAATTCTAATTCTTTAAGTCATCTTTATTTCTTTGAAAAATTTAAGTTAATCAAAGAAGACGTAAGAAATATGGATATAATGAAAATACTAATTAAAAAACATGACATTATAATTCCATTGGCAGCTCTTGTTGGTGCTCCGTTATGTACAAAATATAAATCTTTAGCAAAAACCACTAATTTCAAAGCAATAGATGATATAATGAAAATCATTTCTAAAAAAAAGAAAGTAATTTATCTAACATCAAATTCAGGTTACGGTGTTGGAAAAAAAAATAAATTTTGTGATGAAACAAGTGAACTTAATCCAATATCATTGTACGGTAAAACAAAATGTGATGCAGAGGACTCTGTAATTCAGCATAAAAATTCTATTTGTTTTAGGTTAGCAACAGTATTTGGTTGTAGCTATAGAATGAGAAGTGATCTAATTGTAAATAATTTTGTTCATAGATCTCTTAATTTAAAAAAAATTGAAATCTTTGAGCCACATTTTAGAAGAAATTTTATTCATATCAGAGATGTTGTTAATGGTATAATTTTCTCAATTGAAAATTTTGATAAATTAAAATCAAACATTTACAATTTAGGATTATCAACAGCCAACATAACTAAGCTTCAATTGGTAAAAAAAATTAAACAGCATAATAAGAATTTTAAGATAAAGGTAATTAAAAATCGAAAAGATCCTGATCAAAGAGATTATTTTGTTTCTAACAAAAAAATTGAAAAAAAAGGTTTTAGAGCATCAATAAGTTTAGACGATGGTATAAAAGAGTTATTAATTTATTTTAAACATAATAAGGAAAAAATATTAAATAATTACTAATTAATAAGTTTTTTGACCTGGTTATAAAAATTGGCTTCTGCATATTGAAATTTGATATTGCTCTTTTTTGAAGCCAATTCATCTTTCTTCTGATCTCCAATCATTATACTTTTACTTCTTACTATGTCCCATCGTTTAAATAAACTTTCAATCATTAAATTGCCAGGCTTTCTATATCCACTATTTTTTTTATAAAGTTTTAATTTTGATTTATTATGAAATGGTGAAAAAACTACATCATTAATAAATATTTTTTTTTCAAAAAATTTTTTTTTTATCTCTTTTTGTAATTTAAAAAAATGCTCTATTTTATATTTTTTTTTTGCGATTCCTGCTTGATTAGTAACTAAAAAAATATAAAAATTTTTTTTTTGAATAAACTTAAGTCCTTTTAGAACACCTTTTCTAAGTTTGAACCTTTTCAAATCACTGACATAACCATAATCATGATTTATAACCCCATCTCTGTCTAAAAAAAAAGCTGGTTTCTCAAATTGTTTTAAAAGGGCATAATTACCAATTTTAAAAGATTTTTCTGAACCTATATCTAAAAAAAAATTATTAAAGATTTTTCCTGTTATTTTCCCTTTTTTAATAATTTTTGGAAGAATATCTTCTTCTAATGAAGAATAACTCTTTGGAATAAAATTAAAAATTTTTTTATTAAAATAATATACCCCACCATTTGAATATTTTCCATTTTGTTTAAATTCAATCAGATTTCTATTTAAATTTAAATTTATGAGTTTCTTATTTGATTTATTTTTTTTAAAAATTAATGACATGGAACCAATTTTATTATCATTTGAACATTTTAAGAATTCATTAAAGTCTATATTAAAAATTGTATCACCATTAATTAATAAAAAATTCTTTGTTTTTTTTTTAATGAGATTTAAAGCTCCACCGGTTCCCATAACTTTTTTTTCTTTAATACATTCAATAGGCACAAAGTTAAAAATTTTATTATGAAATTTTTTTTCTATAACTTTTGACCTAAACCTAGTTAAAATGAATATTTTTCGAAAATTATATTTTGAAATCATATTTATTAAATAATAAAGGAAATGTTTTTTGTTAAACTTTATCATTGGCTTTGGATAGTTTTTCAAATGATTGTCTATTCTGGAGCCCCTTCCTCCAGCAAGAATTACTACGTCAATCTCTTTTTTTTTTAAATCTATCATTAAAATATGTTATTAATTAATATCAATATATATTACATATTTAATATTCTAGTTTATATAAAAATCTATTAGACAAACAAAATTAAATCAAATGAGTAATACAATTTTATAAAAAATGTTTTTAAAATTAATATTCAGATAATATTTTTTATAGATGCTATAATGAAAAAAAATAAAATTATTTTTAATAAAAATGTTGAGTAATATTAATAAACATTCAAATTTGTTTCTTATAGTCGTATTGTGGTTAGTAGTAACTATATTTAATCTAAATAAATCATTTCATATAGACGATACTGCCTATTTAGAAGTAGCTAAATGGATAGAAAAAAACCCCACGAAACCACTGTCTGGTGAATTAGAATGGTCTGATAAATTAGAATTTGATTTAAATGATGAGAATCAAATTAAAAAACCATCTCTTTTTCATCCTCCTTTATTTTTATACATTATTTCAATATGGGGAAAATTATTTTCATATAGCGAAATAAGCTTACATTTTTTAATGTCCATTTTTACTTTATGGATACTATTAAGATTTAATAATATTTTAGAAATTCTAAATAAACCAAATAAAAAGTTTATTATAATTGCATTATCTTTTTGTCCTGTATTTATACTAAATCACAATATAATGTTAGATATACCATTGCTGGCATTTATCTTAGAATTTTTTTATTGGACAATCAACTCAAAGTGTTCAGATAAAAAAGGTTTTATTTTATCCTCTATATTTTTTTCATTAAGTTCATTGACCAAATACTCGGCAATACCTCTAATAGGAAAAATCTTTATTAAAATATTATATAAAAAAAACGTTAAAAATATTTTATGGCTGTTAATTCCGTTTATTTTTTTTTCATTATGGATGATCTTTAATCTTTATGATTTTGGTGCGATACATTTTTTTATTCTTCCATCAAGCCCAATTTGGTTTTCAAAGTATATTCAAAATTTAATAGGTTACTTTGCTTATTTTGGTTCTATAAGCATATTTTTAAGTATTCTTTTGTATAAAGAATATCTTGAAAGTAAAAATTTTATTTTTAAATTTTTATTATTGACATCAATTTATATCTCAATTTTAGTTCCTTTAATTATTGTACTTAATTATTTCTTAAATTTTAATGAAAATTTACTAAACTTAATATTATTTTATATTTTTATTATAAACGGATGTATAGTTTTTTTATTATTAATTAAGCAAGTTATAAAAAGGTTTTTAATAAAATTTAAATTTTATGAATTAATCTTAGTTTATTGGATTGTGAGTTTAAGTTTTTTCTCAATATTTTTTGCCCCATTTCTTGCATCGCGACATATAATTTTAATACTTCCTGCAATTTTACTAATTTTAGATTTTCAATTTAAAGAATTTAACAAAAAAAAACTAAAATATTTTACCTTACTGTTTTTTAGTTTAATACCTTCTTTTACGTATGTAATGTCTGACATTTCATTTTCAAATATTTATAAAAAGGAAGCAAAAAAAATATCAATTGAATTTGGTGATAAAAACGAAATTTGGTTTAATGGTACATGGGGATGGAAATTTTATGCTGAAGAAAATAATATGAAGTATCTTAAAGAGATCTCAGAAATAAAATCTAATGATTATTTGGTTGTGCCCAAAAAAGTAAGTGGATCTTTTGTACCTAAAAATATCGATTTGTCATTGATTAAAGAAATAAAAATTAAAAATAAATTTTTTTATGAAAATTTTTCAACCATTTGGTTTTATTCATACTTTCCATTTAATAACAAAAAAGGAAAATTTTATAATTCAGATGAGAAAGAAATATTTAAGATTTACAAAAAAAACTAAATTTAAATTTTTTGATCAGAAAAAAATACTTTTAAAAGTAACTTTAGATTTTTAAAATTAAGAAATTTTAGTTTTTTGATTGACAATTCTTTTTCTGTTTGTCTTGTTGGTGTTGTGTAAGTAGAAATAACTTTTTTTGAATTTTTTCTTGGATATAGTTTTTTTACTTTTTTGTAATTTAGAGTATTAATTAGTCTAGACTGAGAAAAGTAACCATTTAGAATCGTTTCCAAAATATATTTAGTTTTAATTTTTATTTTGGGTGAAATTGAAACTATTCTTCCAGAGTCTAATTTTTCATTAGGCTCAAGAATACATGTTTTAAAACTTTTTTCATTATTTAATAACTGATAATAATAAAGAGCTGATCCTCTATATTTTTTTGGATCTGCTTCATGAAAGTTTAGAAATATATTACTCATCTTTAATATATTTTGTTCTATTTTATGAAGTGTACTAAAAAAAATTATATCCTTTTTATTAGTCCTAAATTTTTTAAAATCATTTTTTTTTATTGATGAATTAAAATTATAAAATTTAATTTTTTTCCTTTTACACAAACTTTTTAAAGTCGAAGAAAAAAAAAAACCAATAAATTCAAAAAATTTTGATTGAAAAAAACTAAAACACAAATACTTGAAACCTATATTTTTTAAAAAATTTAAATTAATATTCCTTGACACAGTGGGTACTTTAACTACAGCTCTGATTAAAGAATGATTATTAATAATAAAATTTTGATATATTATTTTTGATCTTATACATTCGTTATAAATAATTATAAATTTTTGATTAGATTTAATTTTTTTCATATTATAATTTTCTCATAAAGATAATTTATATATATAAATTTGACTTAACAATTTAGTACTATAAAAGAAAAATGAATATAATAAAAAAATTAACACCTTTTGTAATTTTAATTTTATCTTTTTTAATTATTTTAATATTTTGGGATAGTATTAAATTACCGTATAACTATCAAAATACTATTTTTGGTGAGTATAAAGTCAAAGAATTTAACCATCTAAATGACCCTCTAAGATTTGTAATACTTAATTTTGTTCCCTTATTTATTTTTTTTATTATTTTTCTTATCTTGGGAAAAAATAATTATTCTATTAATTATAAAGATCCAAATTTTTTCTTAAAAAAAACTGATTATGAAAATAATAAAATAAATTTAAAACCTTATTTGTGGTTTGTATTTATTTTAGTTTTCATTGATTTTCTGTGTTTTGATTTTAAAAGATATTTAAAACCAATTGACTATTTTCATGAAGGAACTTTTTTAACACCACCAATAAATCAATTTTTCAAAAATTCTTTATGGACTTCAAATTTGTATGATTATGGATTTATTGCAAATAATTACGCAACAATTATTTGGAGGATAATAGGAGTAGAAACTATAGGCTCTTATAGATTTTTTATTCTTTGTTTGATGTTGTTGAATAAATATCTATTAGTGATCATTGCTTATTTTCTTGTAAAATATCTTAATTTTAAAAAGGAATATAAAAAGTATTTTTTTATAATTTTAGCTTTAGGATTGATAAATTTAGTAAGATATAAATACTACGCCTTTAGTTTTTTTTCTTTTAGACATTTTCTTCTATTATTATTTATTCTTTTTTTAATATTGGTTATTTATGAAAAAAAAAATATTTATACAATTTTATTAGCTTTTTTTTCTCCTTTAAGCATGTTTTGGTTTTTAGATGTTGGATTTTATATTAATATTTTAATTCTTTTTATATTTTTATATTTTATTTTAGATAAAGATAAAAAAAATTTTTTAATTTTTTTTTCAAGTATAATAATTTCATGGATTATAGTTATTATAATATTTCCAACAAATGAGTTAGAGGAAGCATTGTGGCAAATGAAGTTTATTTATTCTGTTTCTCCTTATTTATTAGGACTAGAGTATACTAAGCCCTTCACAAAAGGAATTTTCGATTGGTATTCAAGGCCTTCAATATTCTTTATTACTTCAGGAATTATGATTGTTTATTTTAATTTCAATAAAACTTTAAGAGTTCAATTAAATACAAAGTTAATAATTAATTTTTTGTTTCTATGTTCAATTGTTTTCTTTCAATCAGCTTTAATGAGATCTTCTGGCAAACATATAATTTACTCTCTAGGTACAATTTTATTTGTTTTTTATTATTGTTTTTTATATTTTTCTTTTACTTTTGTGCAAAAAAATTTGTTTTTAAATAGAGTCTTTTACAAAATTGAAAATATAAAATTTAGCTCATATTTTATAATTCTTATTCTTACATTAGTATTAGTTTTTAGATTAGATTTCGGTAAAATTAGCAATATAAAAAATTTCAATTCTGATGTTAATAATTTAATATTTGCACCCGATGAATTTTATCTAGAAAAAAACTACAAACAATTTGTTGATTACTTTAGAGAATTAACAAATGAAGATAACTGTATACAATCATTTTATGATGATGTTTCATTACCTTATTTGTTAAAAAAACCTTCATGCACAAAGTTTTTTATTCCAGCACATATAATCGATAATTGGTCAGCTGAAAAATTTATTGAAGATTTTAAAAAAGACACACCAGTATATTTGTTATATGAAGGTCCTTACAATTTTTTGACTAATAAAAAAAATATGAAAATAGTTGAAAAATATATAAAAGAAAACTATCAATTTTATACAGATTTTAAAGGCTGGATTATTTATAAACTTAAGTGATATGAATAAAAAAAAATTAATAGAGTTCGAGAACGAAATTGCAAGGTTATTTAATAAAGCTAAAATTAAATCTCCAATTCATTTACACTCAAATAATGAAAATTTCTTAATTAATTTTTTTAAAAAAAATATAAAAAAAAATGATTGGATTTTTTGCTCATGGAGATCTCATTATCATTGTTTATTAAAAGGTGTTCCTGTAAATAAATTAAAAAAAGAAATAATTAAAGGAAAATCTATATCATTATGTTTTCCAAAATATAAAATTTATTCTTCAGCAATTGTTGGAGGTTCCTTGCCAATAGCTTTAGGTGTAGCTATGTCTTTGAAGAGAAATAAAAGTAAAAACAAAGTATTTTGTTTTATTGGAGATATGACCTCAGAAACTGGCATTGCTCATGAAACAATAAAGTTTAGTATTAATAAAAAACTTCCAATACATTTTATTATAGAGGATAATGAAAAATCTGTGTGCACAGACACAAAGAAGACTTGGTCTATAAAAAAGCTCACTTATGAGAAAAAAAACAATAAATATATAACTTATTATAAATATAAATTAAAATATCCTCATGCAGGCGCAGGAATTAGGGTACAATTTTGAAAAAATATTTTAAAGAATTAAAGAGATCTATGGATTATTTATCCAAAAAAAATGAAACAATTTTCATTGGTCAAGCTGTGGAATACGCAGGTACCGCAATGTCAAATACTCTAAAAGATGTTTCACCTATTAAAAAAATTGAATTACCAGTAGCAGAGGAAATGCAGATGGGAATCACATTGGGTCTAGCAATGGAAGGCAATACGCCAATAAGTATTTTTCCAAGGTGGAATTTTTTACTTTATTCAATGAATCAACTTGTAAATCACATTGACAAATATGAGCTTATGAATGACGAGAAGTTAAAAAAAAATATAATTATTAGAACAAGCATAGGATCTCAAAGACCTCTACATCCACAACATCAACATATTGGTGATTTTACTTTTGAAATCAGAAAAATGTGTAAAAACATAGATGTTATAAGATTGGATAATCCTAAAAAAATATTTTCTGCTTACAAGAAGGCTTTTTCAAAAAAAGTAAAAAAATGCACAATAATTGTAGAATATGGTGATTACTACAATGAAAAGTAAAAAAATATGATCATTACAAGAACGCCTTATAGAATATCTTTTTTTGGAGGGGGGAGTGATTATCCAGATTGGTATAGAAAACACGGGGGAAGAGTAATATCCACAAGCATTAATAAATATATTTATATAACTTGCAGATCTCTGCCAAAATTTTTTGATCACAAATATAGAATTGTCTGGTCTAAAATCGAAAATGTAAAGAATTTAAATAATATTGAACATAAAGCAGTTAAAAATCTCATAAAATTAATGAATATAAAAGATGGTTTAGAAATACATTACGATGGTGATTTACCAGCAAGATCAGGAATTGGATCCAGCTCATCATTTGTTGTAGGTTTGATGAAAGCTTTAAATGAATTTAAAGATAAAAAAGTTAGTCCAATTAATTTAGCTAGACAAGCAATAAATTTTGAACAAAACGTATTAAACGAAACAGTAGGTTCCCAAGATCAAATTGCTTGTTCAGTAGGAGGTTTTAA
>MDSW01018758.1_pt1 | contig 10572 bp, 11 predicted proteins | sample 811171 | NCBI WGS metagenome assembly MDSW01 (sample SAMN05326641, study PRJNA326480) | marine metagenome | isolation source: seawater | place: Atlantic Ocean: North West | collected 2012 | reverse complement strand
CTCCTAAGAGGGACCTGACCTGTGGGGAACCCGCAGCAAAAGTGGAGGGCTGAGGGCTTGAACCTTGACCCGATCGGCTTGCATTGGCTCACCGTCAATCTCAATCGGAACTCGGCGATCGAACACGATTTCACCGCCCAGAAAAGGCCTGGTGGAAAAGACCGTTCTTCCGAACAGCAGACCGACAGCCCCACGTAATAGGTCTGACCAATTCGTCCATCTGCCCATTCTCAGCTCTTCAGACCATCGAGCACCACGAGGTCCGATGCGAACACCACCGCCGTGCCGCCCCCCCCGTGCCACCACCACATGCCGAACGAACTCACCTTGGCAGCCAAAGCGCCTTGTTGAAGCCAAGGCCCGCACTGCGGCCAACGGATAGGCCAAGGGACCAAACCTTCGGAACGGTCCCAACTTTGCCGCGGCGGCCCCCCCCAAGCCCATCGACACGGCATTCACCATGGGATGCACCCGGTGTTCTTCTCCGCAAACCACGGTGATCTTGGACATGGGCAGCGCGCACCAGCGGGCGGACTCTGCCAAGCTTTGCAATCCCGCAGCGACACCACGGGGCAACCCGAGATCGGCCGCAACATCGTTTCCCGTCCCTGCGGCCACCAACGCACAAGGACGCTCCAAACGAGCCGCCGCCTGCAGGGTGCCATCCCCTCCCCATGCCACCAACATTCGATCAGGCTCGGCTCGAATCTGATCTTCCCAGCCTTCCGCTCCTAGGACCACGGATGGTGCGGATCGCCAAAGCAGAGGACAAGGCTGGGCTCGAGGAGAACGCAAGAAGATCACAGAATCTGGATCTCGGGGTCCATCGTGCTCAGCGGGATTCGTAGGATCAGTCATCATGGCTCCAGAACGTCCGGATATTGAGTATCCCTGCAATTGGGAGTTTCGCATCATCGGCGCAGATGAGGCGGGCTTGCGAGAGGCCATCGCTGGTGTTGTGGGCAACCAAAACCACGAAATCCAGCCTGGGCACACCAAAGGGGCTTGGGTCAGCATCCATCTCACCCTTTGGGTGTTGGACGAAGAGCACCGCAATACCGTGTACCGCATGCTTCAGAAGCATCCTTTGGTGAAAATGATTCTCTGAATCAATTTCACCTGCACAACCGCTCTCCGCTAGGATGAGAACCGTTCGCAACCATGTCCACCCTCACGACCACAACTTCAGCCGCTTCGCAGGCCCCTCGGACCCTCCGATTGGCTGAAGTGCCTTCAGGCGCACAAGTCACCGTCTGCGACACCTGCGACTGTGGAGAGCAGCAGGCTCTGTTGCATGCCATGGGCCTGGTGGACTGCTGCAAACTGACCGTTCGCCAAGCGGGTGACCCCTGCATCGTCGAGGTCAACCAGGTTCGGATGGGACTGTGCCAAGAGATGAGCCGAAACATCCGAGTCGAACTCGATCAAGACTGACTCTGCCCCTCATCTCTCATCCTCACCGCCATGCAACACATTCTTTTGATTGGGAATCCCAATGTTGGGAAGTCAACCCTCATCGGCGCGCTCGGCGGCCAGAACGCCAGGACCGCCAACATCCCCGGCGTGACTTCTGGACCAAGTGAACACGAGGTTTCTTCTCAAGGGCAAAAACTTTGTGTGGTGGACCTTCCCGGTTGCTACGCCTTGGATCTGGATCGCCCTGAATCAAAAAGTGTTCGAGACGGCTTGGAACAGTATCCCGACGCAACGGTCGTCTACGTCGCCGACGCCACCGCTCCCGCACGATCGTTGGCCATGCTGGCCGAAGTGCTTTCATCTGGACGCAGCGCCTTGGTGCTCTTCAACCGAACCGATCTGGTGCAGGCACGCGGCGGACACGTGAATGACGAAGAGCTTTCGCAGACTCTTGGCCTTCCGGTTCTGGCCACATCATTGCTCAACGGCCTTCCCTCGAACTTTGCCGAAATGTTGGGCAAAGCCAAGACAGCATCCGTGACAAATCTCAATAATGCTGCTGCCCGGCTGGCTTGGGCCAGTGAACATGTGGCCTCAACTATTCAAGTTGGGAACAGTTCCAAACATTCCGACTGGCTGGACCGGTGCACCGGACACAAGATCTTGGGGCCCACCATCTTTCTCGGGCTCATGACCCTGCTGTTTTGGTGCGTGTTCAGCGTGGCTGGCATCCCAATGGGCTGGATCGAGTCTTTCTTTGCCACCGCCAAACATGTGGTTGCCCCATTGGTCGGGGAGGGTTTGTTCGCAGAGTTCATCATCGACGGCCTCATCGGAAGTTTGGAGGGCACCGTCATCTTCGTCCCGCAGATCGCGATGCTCTTTGGACTGATCTCCCTGTTGGAACAATCCGGATACCTCGCTCGCGCGGCTTTTGCTTTGGATCGCAGCCTGCGACGATTTGGACTTTCCGGATGGTCCTTCCTTCCCGCACTGACTGCCCATGCTTGCGCGCTTCCCGCCATCATGGGCACCCGGCTGATTGCCGACCCACGCGATCGGCTGGCGACCGTGCTTGCCCTCCCCTTTTTCAGTTGTGCGGCACGACTCCCCGTCTACGCGTTGCTGACCTCGCTGCTGTTTCCTGAAACCCCCCCCGCGCAGGCCGTTGCCTTTGTCGCGTGTTATGTGTTGGGTGGTCTGGTGGGCCTAGGAACCGTGGCCTTGCTTCGAATCTTCCATCTCCGCCGCCCCCCTGCCCCCTTCATGATGGAATTGCCCCCATGGTGCCGGCCTTCATTCAAGTCTGCATTTGCCGAATCCGCCCGGCGCAGTGGGGTATTTCTCAAGAAGGCCGGAACGGTGATTCTGGCGATTGGCATTGGACTTTGGGTCCTGACCGCTTTCCCACGAGTGGAAGACACCGCCCCGAACATCGAACACTCTTTGGCGGGACAAACGGCACAATTTCTTGAGCCTGCGATCGAACCTCTGGGGTGGGACTGGCGGATCGGGGTTGGCGTGGTCACCAGCTTTGCCGCTCGAGAAGTCTTCGCAACGACCACCGCGGTGCTTTTCGCCGAAGACGAAGAAGCCAATGAAGCAACCCTCCGCGCCAGAGTGAGCGCCGCCACCACCCCCGATGGTGAACGCCTGTTTACGGTACCGACTACCGCCGGGCTCTTGACTTTTTACGTGCTGGCGTTGCAGTGCCTCCCCACCGTGGCCGTGGTGCGCCGAGAACTCGAATCATGGCGGTGGGCCATTGGGCTCTTGGTGTGGTCCACCGCCGTAGCCTGGGCCGGAGCTTTGTTGACCCGCGCCATCGCTTCCTTGCTACTTTGAAGCCATGAATCATCTTGACCGGCGTGCTTTTTTGGCCAGTGGAGCTGCTGCAGGTCTCCCGGCCATCCGACCAACGACCCAAACTTGGTCGTTGAACCCAGACAAGCCCGGCCTGACCAAGAACACGGCTTTTGCCATCAACATCGAGATGTGGCGCTTTGGCAAACGCACCCGTGCCGAACGCATACGAAAAGTCGCTGAACTTGGCTTTCAATTTGTTGAGTTCTGGGGCCGGCCAAACGAACGTGAAATCCAAGATCTTCGCGCCGCCTGCGAAGAGACCGGGGTGAAGATCACCCAATTCACCGGATTTGGTGGCTGGGCTTGGCAAGGGGCCATTTGCAACCCCAAGTCCGAAGACCGGAACCACACCAAGTTTGTTGAAGAAATCAAATCTTCATGTGCCGTAGCGAAAGCTTTGGACATTCCCATGATGACCATCATTTGTGGCAATGAGGTTCCTGAGGTTTCGTTGGACGCCATGCACAACTCGGTCATCAAAGGGCTTAAGCGAGCAGCACCAATCTGTGAAGACCAGAACGTCATGATGATTTGTGAACCCATGAACACCCGGGTGGACCACCGAGGGCACTGCTTCTACGGTTCGGAGCATCCCGTCCGGATCTGCCGGGAGGTTGATTCTCCCATGTGCAAACTGAACTGGGATGTCTACCACATGCAAATCATGGAAGGCGATCTCTGCCGACGTTTGCGCGAGGGATGGGATCAAGTGGGCTACATCCAAATTGCAGACAACCCCGGACGTCAAGAACCAGGCACGGGAGAAATTGCCTACTGGCGGGTGTACCAAGAACTCAAAGCGCTTGGCTACAACAAGCCTGTCGGCGTTGAAGCCAACCCGAGCGGACCAGAGCACGAAGCGGCGGTTCGACTGGCCGAAAGCGACAACTGGTCGACCTGAGGGCTACAGATGAGGACCTCATCATCAGTCCAAATGCCAGAAATCAGCCCCAGAACCCACGCTTTTTCTGCTTGGGCTTGAGGTACACCGAGGGATCCTCGGAATGCTTGGTCCATTCAATGCGTGCGGGGTTGTAACCATGACCAGTCAACCGCTCACAAATACTTTTTTGCAAAGCCGGGTCCATGGTTTTTTCTCGGGACAAGATCCAGAGCCGCTTTTGATCCGGTTGACCAACAACGCTGTACTCGTAGTCGTCTCCGAGTTCGATCACCCAATAGCGCGCGGTCAACGGCCAAAGGAAACACACCTTCCACTGGGTGTTCTTGGACCCTGAGACAACTTTGGCCGTGGCTTCTTGTTCTTTGAACGTTCCGTCAAAGGTCTTTTTTCGACCCACGCTTCGAAAATCAATCTTGCCGTCCTTGCGCAGTCGGTAATTGTTTTTGACCGCCACAAATTCTTTTTGCCAAGGGTTCGGATACCGACCGATTTCGTACCAATCGCCCATGTAGCGCTTCAAATCAAGTTGCGGCACGCAACGTGGCTTTGGACCTACCGTCGTCATCAACAAACTTGGGGAAGCGACGCAAGTCGCCATGGTGCACAGAGAATCGCGTCGGTTCATAAGTAAGGGGATTTTAGCCACTCAATCCAGCGGGATGACGACACGTTGATCAGAAGGCCGCTTGGGTTCACGTCGAGGGATCTGCTCAAGCACCGAACGCAACGTTGCGGCGGGAAGAGCCCAATTGGTGGATCGATCAGCGTGAGCGATTTGCAAGCCAATCACTTGACCTTCCAAATCAACCAAAGGTGCCCCAACATCTCGAGGTCCCAGCAATGCATCGTGACGGATGGCCGGACCAAAGTCCGTCCGGCGTTCGTTGGCTTCCACAAGCTCATTGCCAAAAGGGGTCGGCAATCCATCGGCTGACTCCGGACGACGACGCAGCCGAGCAGCCACAGTCATCTCATTGCCCTCACGATCGACCGTAACGCGAATGCGATCGCCCACGCGGAACCGTTGCAAAGCTGTGCGGAGTGATGCCCCCACTTCCACCCCATTGACGCGGAGGATCCGATCCCCCGCCCGCAGGCCAGCGGACCTGGCGGCGCTGTCAGGGAGGATGCGGGCAATCGTGACCCCAACTGAGGGGTCTCCGAACCGGCTCATTTCCACCCCAAGAAAAGGGGATTCCGGCTCTCCCGAATCCGGAGTACCGGCGGCGGAACGTGCACTCAGCACCGCTTTGCCCGGCGTATTCACACAAAGGAGCACTTCGCCAAGTTCTGGAGTTTGGTCGGTTTGGAACTGCATCGGAGTCAGATCATGTGCCCCCATCTCCAAGACCGCCAGGTCGAGCGCCGGGTCTTGGTAGACCACAGTGAGATCGTAGACGCGGTCTTGATAATCGATGGCCCGCAATTGTCGACGAGCTGGCAGTCGCGAAGCTTTGGTCAGGACCAAATTGTCTTCAACGAGGGTGCCAAGAGAAATGGTGGTCCGCCGGTCAGCGATTTGGAGAACACCTTCCCGAAGCGCATCAGAAAGATGTCCAACGCCAACCGCAGGGGTTCTTTGTCTTCCGCGAGAAAAGCTCCGTTCCATCTGGATCCAAGGCCGCCAATCGACCATCTCGGGAACCCTCTGCATCAACTTCGCCCAACGTTCCGGGGTGATCTCGCGAAGCACTGCCAAATCGGAATCATTTTGCAGATGAACGACGTCCCACCAGCCCAACTCGATGGCTCGGTCCAAGCGCTGCCAAGCCTCCTCGATCTCATCGTCCATCAAACCCATCTCACCAAGCCCGTACGCGTGGCGGGCAAATCGGCCATGCCCGCAGGCGGCGTGGAACCATGCGTGGGGGGTGTTCTTCCACATGGGATTGGATGTCAATCGGTCCATGCGGGCGACCGACTGACGGTACCCCCTGTCACTTCGGTTCTGTTCAGCGACTCCCAACCGTTGGTAGGCCTCATCGATCATCATCTCCAGTTCCGGCATGGGATCGCTGTAGGTCGTGCCCGACAACATCAATGGCTTGGTCAGTTCATACAAATCGATCGGGGTGGCGAAGTTGATGTTGGGTAAGCCACCGCAGGCACTGATGACACCAACCAATTGTCCATCCAAGTTGAAGAGGCCCCCGCCGGAGTCGCCGGCGTTGAAGGGCGCGTCCAATCGGAGCCGGGGCCCCATTCGTTCTTGAATACGGCCAATACGAATTGGGGCACGCTGGCCTGACTTTGGAAGGTCCGCCACCCAACCAGCCGCCACGACCCATTCCCCACGCTCCACCGAGTTCGGAGAAGCCAAGGTGGCCACGCACAAATCTTCAGGGGGATCAAGCAGACGGACCAATCCAATATCGAAATCCATACGGCGGTGAACATGGGTCAAAAAAATCTGGCCCAACGTCACCGCTTCGAGTTTTCGACCATCGGCCAGCGTGACCTGGCAATCCAAACCTGACCGCTCTCCGACGTGTCCTGCGGTCAGAATCAGTCCGTCCTGGCTGATGATGGTTCCCGAACCATGACCCTCACGAAAGTCCACCCCGATTTCGATACACACTGTGGAATCAACCACAATTTCTGAAACCGCTCTTGTCTTGGCATCAAGTTCCACGAGTTTGGCGAACTGCGTGGGATCGACCAGGGCATTGAAGCAAAGGAGGATGGTTGAGAACACAGGCATACTTGAGGTTAGGCAGAAAGTCGCAAAGGCGATACGCCTCCATCTCGAAAGTGTTCACTGATTGCAGAAAAGGCCTGCACCACCAACGGATCAAATTTACGGCCTGATTCCGAAACAATGATCCGAACCGCGTCTTCATGCCTCATGGCTTCTTTGTAAGCCCGGCGATGGGTCAATGCGTCGTACACATCGGCCACTGAAACAATCCGCGCACACAATGGAATTGCGACACCGGACAAGCCGAGCGGATAGCCGCCTCCGTCCCAATTTTCGTGATGACACAACGCAATCCGGCATGCCACGTCCAAAAAATCCTGCTCAGGCCACTGTTGCCGCATGGCATTCAGGATGTCAAATCCGACCATCGTGTGTCGTCGCATTTGCACCCACTCGTCATCGGTCAAGCGGCCCGGTTTCAGCAAGATGGCATCAGGCGTGGAGACTTTGCCAATGTCATGAAGCTGGCTGGTCTCTGCGATCAGATCCACCTGGTCGGCGGTAAGGGGGTCGGGCTCCTTGGGGTGACAAAGACCCTGCCGAACCATCTCGGTGGCGATGGCCGATACCAAACCACGAATACGTTGCAAATGCTCCCCGGTGTCATCGTCTCGGCTTTCGGCCAATTGGGCGAATCCGTAAATCACAGCACGGTGGGCTTCGGTGCCAGAAGTCCTCGATTCCAAGCATTGGATACGGGCCTCACGCTCGGCCAAGGCGGCTTCCAAAGCAGCGATTCGCGCGGTTTGTTCTGGATCGGTCTTGGCCATGAGACACTCCTTGGTCCCTCGATGATCGACCCAGTTGCCTGCCGGCTTCAGCCGCCTTGCTGGAATCCCCCGATCGACCGACACAAACCGACCAGTCGCTCGACTTCACCCGGATCGCCACCAGCACTGGAGTGGATATCGGTTGGCTGAAGCGTTTCCAGCAGACGCACAATATTTGCGCTGCGAATTCCACCCCCAGGCATCCAGTTGAGGCTTGGGGCCTCGGACCGCATGCGACGAAATTGCACCGAGCCTTCATCGATGGTGTCGGCCCCACCAGCACTGAGTACCCGATCAAAATGCAGTTCGTTCAGTTGTTCGGCGACCAAAAGGGGATCAGAAGCGGCATCGATGGCCCGATGGAAGACCACCTCTAGGCCATGTTCTTTGGCAGCCTCGAGCAACCGGCGGTTGCTGTCCCAATCCAACTGCCCGTCGGCTTGCAAAAAGCCAAACACCACGCCCTCCACGCCCAAAGACGCAAACTCACGAAGTGGTCCCAGCAATGATGTCGCGCCTTCATCCCCCGCCAGAAAATCAACCCGATCACGGAGCATCACCACCACAGAGGCGCTCGTGCCGAGTGCCGATTCAACAACTCCACGTTGGGGTGTCAGTCCGTCCAGATCAAGTCGATCGCAAACCTCAAGCCGATCTGCACCAGCCTCCGCGGCCGTCTCGGCAAATGCAGAGGTTTCAACACAAATCTCGACCTGAATGTTCAAGCCAAATCATCCCGCTCCAGCAGCATCACCCCGGCCTCCCGCAAAAGCCGACGTGATTTTTCTGCACTCTCAGCCCAATGCTCATCGCCCTCTTGCATCGGCCGCGTAACGACACGTGTGATACCGGATTGAATGATGACGGTTGAACAACGGATGCAGGGCATGAACGTGACATACATGGTGGCGTTCACTGGCGAAACTCCGTCGCGTGCACAATGAACAATCGCGTTCATTTCTGCGTGCACAATCAGGTCGTATTTGGTGGGTCGTTCTAGGCGGTCCGGACGATCGTCAACCCCGCGTGGTAAACCGTTGTAGCCGGTAGCTAAGATTTGTTTGTTGGGACCAACGATCACGGCTCCCACTCCACGAGATGGGTCCTTGCTCCAGCCCGCGATGTGGTCAGCAAGTTCAAGGAATCGGCGGTCCCAGTCCGTATCAGCCATGAGCGAAAGATACCGCTGAACCCAACTGATGCACAGCGGACCTGACCCGGAGCAACCCACATAACCCGCACAGACGGACCCAAACCCCTAAAAGCTGAACAAATGGGTGAGGGGCTTGGCATCATCATTGGCATGAACTGCAGATTCCCCCCCAGTCCCGAGGTCAAAACGATGCCATGCGTTCTGATTCCAGACCGTCAACCCGGAGGATTTGGCGTGACGCTGCTTCCGCCGGACAACAGCACCCCAATCCCACTCCCCATACGAGACACAGACCCTCGGGCCGTCTGGGATTCTGTATGCCAACTCATCATTGACTTTGAGCAATCGGCCCCGAGGAACTCCCCCCCATGGTTGCGGCCTACGGATGCCTTTCTGGACGCCCTGAACGGTGGGACTCCTTGACCAAAGGCCACTCGGGAGCGGATGATGGTGCTGTGACCCAAGAAGAAGAAACTCATGGCGAACTGAAGATCCCAAATCCTTTTCGGGATCCGGTCCGTCGTCGAATGGCGTCCATGGCTTTACCCGCCATCAGCCGAATGCTTCGAGTGGGCGCTTTGAATCGGATTGTTCAGGACTCATTGGCCCACATACCCGAGATGAATGGTCCCGACGCCATCTTGCACACCATGGGCGCGAGTTACGAAACCTCTGAAGAAGACTTGGCCCGCATCCCAAGAGAAGGACCATGCGTGGTGGTGGCCAACCACCCCTTTGGCGGCATCGAAGGCTTGGCCCTGATGTCGCTGGTCCTCCAAGTTCGGCCCGACGCCAAGACATTGGGCAATCGGATTCTGGGACTGATACCACCGCTTCGTGATCATTTGCTTCTGGTCGACGTGCTCGGTGGCGGGGCCCGCGCCAATACCAAGAGCATGCGAGCAACCTTGAGCCATTTGCGTAATGGCGGGCTTTTGGCCGTGTTCCCCGCCGGTGAAGTTTCCCACGCCCGGTTGACACGACCATTCGTCGCCGACCCGCCATGGTCTGACACCATCGCTCGATTGGCCAAACGAAGTGGCGCGCCAATTGTCCCCCTCCGCTTCGCTGGCCACAATGGTGTGGCGTTCCAATTGGCCGGCTTGGTGCATCCCCGACTCCGTACCGTCATGTTGCCCAAAGAAGTCGTCAACAAAAATCACGCACGACTTCAAGTGGCCATCGGACATCCAATCCGCAAAAAGGATGCTGACGCTCTCGCCGATGCGAGCGAGCTGAACGCGGTGATGCGGGCCCGTTGTGATCTTCTGGCCTTCCGATGGAGCCGAACTCGCAAAAAAGCGCCACCACCTTTGCCCCCCATCGAAGTGCCACCGTTGTCTGCGGCAGGAAAACAAGAAATTCAACGGTGCCTTGAACGAGAAACCATTGCCGAAAGAGGCGACCTAGCCCTCACGCTGGCCAAACATGACGAAATCACCAACGTCATGCCCCACATCGGTGCACTGCGTGAAGAGGCCTACCGTGCCGTTGGCGAAGGCTCAGGCAAAGACTTTGATCTGGATGAATACGACGGGCATTACCAACACTTGCTGCTCTGGGACCGGGGCGAAGAGCGTTTGGGCGGCGCGTACCGGCTTGGATTCTCCGAAGAGATTCTCCCGAAGCTTGGGCATCGAGGCCTGTACACCGCCAGCTTGTTTGAATTCAGTCCCGACTTCTTCAAACGATTGGGACCCGTCGTGGAACTGGGACGATCATTTTTGTCCAGCGATTACCAACGCAAACCCGCCACCCTCATGCT
>MDSW01157338.1_pt1 | contig 10573 bp, 5 predicted proteins | sample 811171 | NCBI WGS metagenome assembly MDSW01 (sample SAMN05326641, study PRJNA326480) | marine metagenome | isolation source: seawater | place: Atlantic Ocean: North West | collected 2012 | reverse complement strand
TGTTGTCCTAAGAAATACAGACGTTTATGCCGGCATTCAAAAACAACAGCTTGAGGCTAACGCGTTGAAGTCATTTTTAAATCAGTCAATCAAGCTAGAAAAGCTCTCAAAGACCTATTTAGTTCATCCAACAATGGAGAATATGTGGCCAGTCTTTTCTAATGAAATTCAGCAACTCTGGAATTTAGATATTCCACTATTCTCCCACAGCCTTGGCAGCTCATCATTCAGCTTCGATGATTCAGGTGAGATAGCCAGAAATTTTTTTGAATTAGATGGCTTGGAAGCTGCGCTACTGAGAATTCGTTCTTTCAATCAAGACGACATCGATTTTCAGCTGCAATTGATCAAAGGGTCCATACAAGCTAGGAAACTAAAAGCAGATAGGGTTCATGATGGTAAACCCAATGAGATTCAGTCAACTAGTCTCCTTAGTCTTAATAATATTATTTCTGAATCGCGCTCTGCTACGCGTGTGATTGACAAAAGTATCCAGCACTTAGCCATTACTGATCACAACGGTGCTTCCTTGGGGTGGCTTGCTATGGAATTAATCCCATACAAAAACTTATTTAGCTTCCAACTCATCGGATCAGGCCTTTATAGCGGGACCCTTGGAATTGCTGTGTTAAATCACTGCCTGTATCAGAGAGGGACTAGATCAGCAGATCAAACCCTTTATGTGCAAAATCTAATTCAGCCTTTGTACAAGCTTGCTCAAGCGAATAACCCCGAAGAATCCATTCGTTGGTGGAGAGATCAACCTCTTGGATTATCAGGTTGTGGTGGCGTATTGCTTGGCTTACTTGAGCTTGGTGAAAATCAAACAGCATCGATGTTAATTCATTCCTGTCTGCCCCGAATGATCAACGAAGATACATCGCTGGACATCATCTCAGGCGTTGCTGGATTGATCGGTTCCCTACTGGCTTTGAATACGCAATTAACCACTGACTATGCTGTTCAAGCTGGTGAAAGGTTATTAGCTACACAAACAGAGAAGGGAGGATGGATCACAGCAGGCCTCAATAGGCAGTTACTAGGCTTTTCTCATGGCACATCAGGAATGATGGCAGCGCTGATGGCTTTATATCGGCACACCAAGGACCAACGATTTTTGATTGCAGCTCGTAAAGCCCTCATCTACGAACGTGAAATGTTTAATCATGCTCTCGGGGATTGGCCAGATTTACGCTTCAAGCCAGACTCTTTTATGACAAGTTGGTGTCATGGTGCACCTGGGATTTCTATAAGCCGCGTTTGCCTTTGGGATACAGCTCTATGGGACGATGATTGTGCCAAAGACATTGAAACAGCAATAGAAATTATGTGTACTGACAATGTATATGCCGATAATATCTGCTGTGGCAATGCTGGCTTGCTCAGCATCTTAGAACTGTTACTTTCAGGATCGTGGCCGCTAGCTCACACAACACGTGTACTGGCAGAAACACACGCTCAGAAACTGCTATTCAACCTTATCGGAGGCTGCAAAAGTGAATCTGGCCAGATTGAGCTTCTCTCGCCCCATCGAGGATATATTACTGAGCCTGGATTTTTCACTGGCCTTAGCGGGATTGGGATGACGATACTTAGAGATGCACATGCTCAGCAAATCACTAGGAGATTAATCAGTGCTGGTTTGTATTAATAAAAACACCTCATTAATTCAGCCAGCTATTACCCGGCACGGCAGTCTCTTCAATAATCCAGTTGGTTGTTTATATTTGAATTGAGGGAAGAGGATTTGACAGTCATGTGTTGTTTGCAACATCCAAGTCTTAGAAATAGAGACAACGATCATCAAAGGCATTAGAGACGTGCTAAATGATTGGGGTTAAGGTGAATTAATAATTACTTGATCTCGATGATGAGTTAATGCCTTCGTGCTTTGTAGATGGAATCTTGACCCTATCTATTTAGACTATAGAAGTCGACCAGTTGTTCTATTCACACTAATAGTTCTTATATGCAAGGACTTTGTGAGACATATTGAATTGATTTCTAGTGAAAAAGTGTTATTAGAGTTTCTAAGCGTAGGTAGTTGCTTTACCTGCTTGTCTTGCCAGGGGCTGCTGAAAGAGCTCAGCGTGACTAGCAGTTGATCCATCCGGGCTCTGTGATTGAGAGCATGCATGCAGAAGGCCCAAGGCAAACACTCGGCATTGAGGGTATAAGAAAATCAACGAATCCTCCCGTTGCAGCTTCTAGTTCTTTATCTGAAAGTGTAGTGGAAGGTGCTTGCATTTTGGCGAAATCTTCTGCGTTAATTGAGAATCCAGCGTCTTGTGCAATTTTCTCAATCGCAACGGCATTTTGGGCACCTGCGGCTAGCACCTTGGCTTGCAAATTAGTATCAGATTTTACTTTTTCGATGAATGATTTGAGCTGATCTAAGGACATTTCGGTGAACAGGACTACGACAAATAGTAATAGCTTATCACTCAGATGCTGACGTTCGTTTGTGTTGGTTTGTTCACAAAACAGCTTCAGTTATTTCCTGTTTTTAAAGTAATCATAAGACTGTAAGTCTTTCCAATCGCCAGAAATAATGGGCTTGTTCCTCGTCATGAGAACTATTTTATCAGCCCCTTTGATTGTGCTCAGTCGGTGAGCAATGCTGATTCTTGTTATCCCTAATGATTGAATTGTGTTAGTGATTGTCTGCTGTGAAGCATTGTCCAGCGCACTCGTTGCTTCGTCCATGATGAGGGCTTTTGGTTTTGTGATGAGTGCTCGTGCGATTGCCAATCTTTGAACCTGGCCACCTGATAAGGTCCCTCCTGACCCCGTTAAAACTGTTTCAAGTTGCATTGGCATTGCTCTGACTTCAGAGGCGATCGATGCCATTTCAAGGGCCTCCCAGACCTCTTCATCGCGACGCGCAATCCCTCCACAGACGACGTCATAAATTGACCCGGGGTTAAGCTGAGCTGATTGCATTACTACACCAAGCTGACGTCGATAATTTCGTATAGAGAGTTTGGAAAGCGGAATATCATCAACTAAAATTTCACCAGAATCAGGAATTGTAAAACTAAGAAGCATTTTTATAAGCGTTGTCTTCCCACATCCGCTTTCACCGGTGATTGCAACATGCTCGCCTGGCGATATATTGAACGATACATTTGTTAGCAAAGGTGATTGTGTATCAGGGAATTGATAACAAATATCTCTAAATTCAAAATTACCTCGTAGATCATGATGAATTGCATCCTTTTCATATCCGGATTCAACAGGCGCAAAAAGTATGGGTTTAGCCCTTCGCCACAAAACAATGACTTGCCCCGCAATGCTTGCGATTGTGCTGGCCAGTGATGTTAGCGAGCTGTTAAAACCTGCAAATGCAGCGTTGAATGAAATAAACGCTACTATGATTTGATTTAACTGCTCTCCAGATTGGCTCCCTATTAGCCGAACGGCAACCACAGAAAATAGTAATAAATTTGCTAAGGGACTGACCAACACTCCATATTGTTCTATTGCATCGTTGCATTGGTTTGCTTTGAGTTGAATCGATGCGAGACGATTTATTTCTTTCATCCAGCGCAGAAGCACAAATGGCTCGGCTCCAGCACTTCTGATTTGCGGCATTCCCATTACTGCTTGGAACGAGAAGTTTGTAACGCCAGCAGCTATAAGCTCAATCGAGGCTTGGTATTTAATCGTTTGGATCGTGATAATCACCAAACTTATAACTGAGATCAAAGTAAATGCTAAAGCCCAAAGTGCTAATTCGACATCGTACACAAACATCAGCACGAAATAAGAAAGACTGAATAGGCTTGAAATCAGAGTTGTAGTCACTCCATTACTAAGCAGTACCCTAATTTTGCTAATTGAACTCACCCGTGCAGCTAAATCAGCTGTATTAAAGTTCGCAATGAAACTCATGGGTAACCGCATCAATCGATCCCACAACGCAGTTTGCAAACGTAAGTCGCTAACACCCTCTAACCTTAGGGTCATCAGTGATTTTAAGTATTCAGCAGACATTGAACTCACTGTAATTAACAGGACGATGGCTAAACTCTGAAGTAGCAGAATCTGATCATTCTGTGGAAGTATTGTTCCAACAAGTAAGTTGGTCAGCAAAGGTATCGAGAGATTAAATAGCATCACTACTAATGATGCGATGGCCAAGGCCATTAATGCTAAAAATTCGCTAGAAAATGTAAAACTAGTTATATTCGATATGTTATTTATTTTGGCTGGAAGTGATAGGTAAATTTCAAACCCTTCTTCATCTAGCTGAAAGCCTGGTTCGTAGAGGCTATGCGTTTCTTTGTGGGGATCGTAAATCCAATTTTTTCTTTTCTCTCGATAAATTGCATAGGGCCTCAGGTTTGATTTTTCAAATACAATTAACATTTGAGACTCGCCGCTGTTGTCTCGCTTGTTGATGGATACACGTCTATGATAAATATCATTGTAATTCAATAGTTCTTGTATTGATGAATTACTCTTCGTCACTAATTCGTGATTTTTGTCTCCTAATTTTGATAAGCAAAATCCTAATAAACGCAAATCTGCGTCCTCTGCGTCCTGAGACGTGTATTGCGTAAATAGAGACCCCTGTATTTCCTTTGCTTCTAGCAGAGCTTCTTTGGTTGAATGTGCCGCCATAATTTCCTAAATCTCCTTTTCTACAAGAGCTTTAAAATATCCATCAGTATTCATGAGTGTTTGAGGCGAACCTGATTCAACAATATTCCCTGAATCCATGACTAAAATATGGTCGCTTTGAAGGGCTACATCTAGCCGATGAGCAACACTAATCATCGTTGTATTTGACTTCTGCAAAGCTTCAAGAACCCTAGATTGAGTGGCATTGTCCAATGCACTAGTTGCTTCATCAAGAAGTAGGATTGTTGGCTGCCGAATTAAGGCTCTGCAGATTTCTATACGTTGTCTTTCACCTCCACTTAAATCACTACCATTGTCTTTAAGCCTTCGGTCAAATCCACTTGGATGACTAAGGATTTTGTGACTAATCTGCGATTTTTCGGCAGCACTAAGAAGATCATCATAATCATAGGAGTAATTCCAAAGAGTTATATTGTCTTTGACTGTTGCATTAAATATAAACACATCTTGAGGCACATAAGCAATGCTGCTTCTCATGACTTTTTCACTATGGTTATCCCAGTTTTTCCCATCAAACAGAAGCATCCCCGGTTTGACTTGATACAAACCCGCTAATATCCTGATCAGTGTTGTTTTGCCAGATCCACTGCCACCAACAATCGATAAATGAGTACCAGTTTGAATTGTTAAGTTCAAGTCTTTAATGAATGGCGCTCCAGCCTCACTAAATGAAAACTCTAAATTTTTGAATTCAATTAATCCAGTTAATTTTTCATTGATCTCGCCTGGGCCTTGAGGAGCAGAATCCTCTGATAATTTAAAGCTCCTCACAAGAGGATCCTTTTGGCTATCTTTTATATCTTCTAAACGCCCTAGGTCTCCCATTAAGTATTGAAGGCGGGAGTTTATTTGTGGCAACATTGCGATAGGTGCAACAAGTTCTCCTTGCAGAAATTGAAACGCTAAGAGCACTCCTAGACTTAGCTGACCTCCAATAATTAGAAATCCTCCAAGAATCAGAATCAGGCCATTGAGGAGCAATGAACTGCCACTGCCAATAACAGATGACAAGGCCATTTGAGAGCCCAAATTTTGCTTAAGACTGATGACATTCCCAAACACACCCTGCCATTGACTTAAAAAATCAAACTCAAGACCCGATGATTTCAGTGTTTCAATATTGCTGATTCCTTCGAGTGATTTACCTTGAACTTTACCTTGATCAAGTGCTAGTTTTCTGTTCGAGTCGTAGCGTTGCTCAGATAACCACCAATTCAAAAATAAGTTTCCTGCAAACACAGCCAAAACTAGTGCAGCAAGCCAAAATGATATGATCATCGCAAAAACTAGGACTATTAATCCCGTCCATAATGATAGTCCAAATCTCAAAATCTCTGAAACTACTGTTTGTGTTGCTTCCATTCCCAAAAGCATTCTTCTTGCAACTTCACCCTGAAGACGGGTCTGGAAAAACCGATAATCTGCCTGGAATAAATCAGCAAACAAATCACCAGTAAGCTTCTTTGACATTAGTATTTTCATTCTTCTGAATACCAGTAGTTGGGAGCTGATTAGAAGGAGTATGCCAACAACGGCAATCAATAAAATCCAAATAATAGGAATTCCAAAATACAGCCTCTGATTCTGCAAAAAGCTATCTATGAAAACGGATGTTAGACCTGCAACTATTAGGGTTAACAATGATTGCCCTGTCGCAACACATAAAAGTAGAAAGAGATTTGTTCTATATGGTTTTAGTAACGATGGTATGAGATGAAGTGGTGACTTCCTTAGGTTTTTCCTTATAAAACTTTTTCCAGGTTCGAATTCAAGGACTATCCCTGAGAATTTTTCATTGAATTCCTCAAATGTAACTCGCACACGTCCCTGACCAGGATCACTCAAATACACATGATTCTTTGAAAAACCTTCTATCACTAGAAAGTGATTAAAGCCCCAAAACGCAATGCATGGAAACTTTCCTGTTTCTTGTAGAAGTTTCATGTTTGTCCGATATCCACGCCCAGTCAATCCATATCCTCTTCCAGCATCTAGTAGCTGTTTCATATTTGAACCATCTCGAGTCACCCCACAACGAATGCGAAGCTCACTCAAATCAAGCTTTAAGCCAAAGTAAGAAAGGATCGTCCCCAGTGAAGCTGCCCCGCACTCGGCAGCTTCAAATTGAATATATGTGGGAGCCTTAACTCGTTTCGTCTGCAGCCTGTTCATAGAAACTCAGTCTTTTTAGTGCCTGCAAGTGAGATTTGTTGTTTGTCAGGTGGTGTCAGTCCAAAAAATTGATTGAGAGCAGGCAATACAAATTCAATAGGCTTCATCCGCCGTGTTGTGATCTCAACGTCAAGTTGATCTCCTGCTCTTGGCGGTACTGGAAGGTTGCCAGAGGAACTCCATTGATACCCACCGCTGTTTCTAACGGCGTCCCCTGATTCACTTTCCAATGCGACGATGGCTAAAGTTGGTGTTACTTGCGACTGCATAATATGACTAGCAATTGATTCAACTCCGACTCGAGAACGAATCCCAGTTTCACTGCTTGGTAACCGCGAGAGTGCCACAATCCTTCCCTTGATTCCACCAACTTCTGCTCTTTGAAAACCTCTTGGCGTCGCCAGAATGCTATTTCCTACGGAAACTTGGGAAATATCCTGTGAACCGATAAATACTGGAACTAACTTGGGTGATTCAATAGAATCCTCACTTAGGCTGATAATTGAACTGCCTTGAGATACAAACTGACCATTGTTTGGGGTTATTTCCAGGACATAGCAACTACGCCTCGAAAAGATCATTTCATTGTTGATGAGGTTAGATAAAGATTGTCGTAGGTTGATTCGTGCATCATTAACCCGCTGCTCAATCTGATTTTTCTCGTTTAATATCGTTAGCAATTGGTTTTGCAGTTGATTGATCGATTGCTTTTCTTGTAAGACTTGATCTATTGTGATGAAATTCTTGGATCTAAGTTCTTGCATTTGTTTCAGCAATTCTTGCCTGTTTTTTATCTCTCTGGCGATCGTTTTTTGTTGCTTTAGCAGATTTGTTGCCTGAAAGTTGAATTGTCTCTTTGATGTCTTGAACTGAATTGTGGCACTTTTTAGTTTGTGTTGGTTGTTGTCTGAATAGATCCAAAAAAGTAATTTATCTTTTGGCAGCTTTAGTCCTTTGTATTGTTGTCGGATTGTCGTTGAAGAGATTTGTGATCCTGGTGTACTGCTTTCTGAGGCCGAATCAAAGCCAATCTTTTTTGTCGGCTCTGATGTGAGAATGTTTTCGGCTAGTTTGATGATTTGGAGATCAGTGAATTGGTTTGGTGTGTTCCTAAAATCCAGGGCTTGCGTCTCCCAGGTCTTGACCGGCTGATCAAACATCCAGACAGCAATGCCTTTGCTCTTGCTTACTCGTTCATTGATTGTGCTAACAGGCAACAAGACCCCAGTGCCATTCACATTAATTGGGATATCAGCCACGATTGACCAGAGTGTCCCCCCAGCCGCGACAGCTATTCCAATGCCAAGAACAGTCCGTAGTGGCGGTGTTAAAAGATTGACAGGCTTGTCGTTTTCACTTGTTCTTCTTCTTTTTTGTAGTGTTTCCTGGCTGAATAGTTGTTTTGTCATCTCTGTTATTGCCCCTCCTCGCGTAATTTACGTGTTCTTGTCTCCAGTCTTTTCTCTGTATTTTTAGGCCATGTCGCCGAGTATCGGTACAGCTCAGCGACTGAATTGTTATAGTCCAAAGTTGCATTGGCCACTTGTGCTGATGCCCTTGCTAATTGCCCCATCGTCTGGACTACTGTCGTTATATCTCCTAGGCCCACAGAGTGTCTTACCCGCGCCACCTCTTGGGCGAGATAAGCATTTTCGTAGGCTTTTTGTGAGCTTAAAACTCCTAGTTTGGATGTTTGCAGTAAACTATAACTTGATTCAACTTGTCTGATCGCCTGTAGTTCTTCCTGCTCTGCTTGAGCAGCTAAACTATTGCTCTGAGCATCGAATGATTCGGACTCTGCGGCTCTGATCCCGCCGTCGAAAATTGACCATGTAAATCCAATCCCAGCATTTGCATTCCAGTTGCGTTGCCACCGATAGGAATCTCCAGCATCGCTTCCATTGGGCACGTTGCTAAACCCATTGTCAAAGTTGAGATTGCCATTGCTTGTTAGCCCAATCACTGGCAAATAGCTTTTCATGGCTTCCACTCCTCTCCAACTTGCTGACTGAGCTGCCGCTAAACTAGCTTTTATCTCTTCTCTTCGATGAATTGCCCGTTGCAGCGTTTCGCTAAGCGGCAATGTCCATTCTCCCTGTAGTGATGCAGGCTCAGCTGGTACTACCAATTGACCTGGGGGGGCTGCAGTTAAGGCCGCTAGTTCAGCAGTTTCCCTGATGTATTCATTGATGTAGTTGATTAGCTGATCTAGTTGTGAATAGAGTTGGGCCCGCTGTTGTGCGACATCAAGAACTGTTGACTTTGAAACTAATAATTGGCTTTCTAGTGATCTGAGTTCTTTATTGTTGATTCTTAGTATCTCTTCAAAACTGGCAATAAGCTGTTGGCTCCTTTGGGCTCGGTAATAACTTCTTTGAATTTCAAGGATTAGGTTGCGAGCACTAACGGCAAATAGGAATTTCTGTTGTTGTAAAGACTCTGATACGGCTTGTATATCGGGGGAGCGTGTCGGCTCGATAAAGTTCCAGCTAATTGTCGCACCCGGCTGAACAACGAATGATTGACTTCGGTCTGACACAAATAATGGTTCTCTAAGGATTTGATCTTCCCTGTTTTTCCCCCTCATTCCATATTCATTCTGAACAAAAGTTCCCCATTGGTATCCAGTAAATGGAGTCCCATTGCTGAGGCTGAGATTTGGGTACCAGCGCCTTTTTGCTGCAATTAGTTGCCACTCGAACTGTTGAATGCTGTCGAAGGTTTCTTCAAGCCTGGGATTCTTTTCGATTCCTCTCTGGATTGCCTTGTCAAGAGTTATTTTTATCCCATTTTCTTGCATAAATTTTTTGAGTTTTAATAATTCACGCTCTGTTTCCCCTTGTCCCTCTATCTCGCTGCTTGAATCAACCCCCAGCTCATTTGCTCTTGCTTTTTTACTGTCTACGATTAGAGACGATGATGCACTAATAGCTGCTGCCAACGTGTAGCAGGCAATACCAAGTTTTGGGCGATTCACTTTTTTGCCCTGCTTGATAGATATTACCCTGACTCGTAGAAAATTCCTAGTTTTCTGCTAATCGTGACCGCCTAGATCGCAAGTCTCTGATAAATCGTGCTTAGTTGCGCCTGATGTCTTTCTGTGCTGAAGCAATCGGCCAGGCATTCAGCGCTGATGCGATCGGTGATCGCAGGGTCGTTCTCGAGTGCCTTGCGGAAGTTGCCGCCTTCCACGTTCCAGGCGGCATGGGCATGGCCCTGCACCAGGCGGTAGGCGTCCTCGCGGCTCATTCCGCTTTCGACCAAGGCCAGCAACACCGTTTGGCTGAACACCACACCGCCGTAGCGGTTCATGTTGCGCTCCATGGTGTCGGGGTAGACCTGAAGACCGCTCACCACCTTCGTCATCTCCCGCAGCATGAAATGCAGGGTGACGCTGACGTCAGGAAGCATCATGCGCTCCACAGAGCTGTGGCTGATGTCGCGCTCGTGCCACAGCGTCACGTTTTCCAGAGCTGCCACTGTGTAGCTGCGCAGCACCCGCGCCAAACCGCTGATGCGCTCACTTCGGATTGGGTTGCGCTTGTGGGGCATGGCGGAGCTGCCCTTTTGCCCCTTGGCAAAGGCCTCTTCCACCTCGAGCACATCGCTGCGCTGCAGGTTGCGGATTTCGGTGGAGAAGCGCTCCAGGGCGGTGCCCACCAGGGCCAGGGTTTGCACGTAATCAGCGTGGCGGTCGCGGCTGATCACCTGGGTGCTGGCTGGATCGGGCCGCAGCCCCAGCAGCTCACAGGCC
>MDSW01060111.1_pt1 | contig 10573 bp, 11 predicted proteins | sample 811171 | NCBI WGS metagenome assembly MDSW01 (sample SAMN05326641, study PRJNA326480) | marine metagenome | isolation source: seawater | place: Atlantic Ocean: North West | collected 2012 | reverse complement strand
CCGAAGACTTAAGATGTGATCTCAATAAGGTGTGGTGCAGCTTGTTAGTCGGGCTTTTACGTTATAGCGCCAATCTACAGCAAAGATCGTTATCCATTTTGCAACGGGTTCAATTGTAAATTCTCATACTCACCTGCAATAATTTTGCTAGTCCGTTTTTCTAACCCACCCAGTTCGATGATAAATTCTGCAATCTCAGCGACGCCTTGTCCTGCTTTTAGGTTGGTAAAATAGAAAGGGCGATCACCGCGCATTTTCTTAGCGTCTAGGTCCATAACCTCAAGGCTAGCGCCCACAAGATCGGCCAGGTCGATCTTATTGATGATCAAAAGATCAGATCGCGTAATCCCAGGACCGCCCTTGCGTGGAATTTTTTCACCAGCGGACACATCGATCACGTATAGGGTGATGTCGGCTAATTCTGGAGAAAATGTCGCCGCGAGATTATCGCCGCCAGACTCGATGAAGATGAGCTCCAATTTTGGGAAACGGCTAATCATGTCATCCACGGCCGCCAAGTTCATTGACGCGTCTTCGCGGATTGCCGTATGCGGGCAGCCACCTGTTTCGACGCCTATAATCCGCTCCGGTACAAGGGCGCCGCTGCTCGTAAGGAAATCGGCGTCTTCGCGTGTGTATATGTCATTGGTAATAGCAGCCACGTCGTATGTGTCGCGCATCGCCTTGCAGAGAGCATCGGTCAAAGCGGTTTTTCCGGAGCCTACTGGTCCACCTATCCCAACCCGGAGCGGTCCATTATTATTTGTCATGATCTGAATAACCTTGTGTATTGTGTTTCATGTTGCATAGAGGCCCAGTCGACCATTGGGGTCGCGGAACCTAACTCTTTGAGTTCTAAACCGGCAAAAGAGGGCGCGTATTTTTCGATAACGGCCTCGAGCGAAGCTGTGACGCGCTGCCCGTCGGTCTGCCCAAGCGGAATGGTTCGCAGGGCCGCTGAGATCAAATTGGCGACGACGGCGTGTAAAAAGGCGGCGAGCCCGGCCGTCACTGGCACGCTATGAAATCCGCACGTGGCACCTACCGAAACCGCATATCCCGGCTTCCGTCCATTTTCTTTTGACAAGGTTTGCAGATGCGCCAAGCCTTCATGCGGCCAAGCTGCCTGGATCGTTTTAAGAAAGGCGTTGCCTTGGGCTTCGCTCTCAAGCGCCAACTCAGAGGTAGGACGCATAGCATGGGACCATTCGACCAGATCTTTTAATCCTTCAAAATCCGCCTTGGACGCGCTCCGGTGTGACAAGGAAAAGAACCCGCCTTCGATCTGGCCCATACCGAAGCGGATCATATCAATGATCCAGGTTTCAAGCGTTCCCGCATCATGCACAAGGCCACGTTCAACAGCGTATTCAAGGCCCGACGAATAGGTATAGGCGCCGACGGGGAAGGCTGGGGACAGCCAGGCCGCAAGTCTCAGAATGTCTCGAGAAGTCGTCACGTTAGTCATGGCTGTGCCCCTGATGGGGATGGCTATGAAGGTGGTCTTGCCCAGTCCCCGAATAGGCACCAGCCTCTGGCGTAAAGGGTGCCATCCTGCGGGTGGTTTTACCGCCAAGGCGCTGCGCCATTTCTTCAATCACGTGGTCGTAGCGGAAGCGGATGCCTCCGTCCTCCAATATCTGAACAGGCAAATGCCGATTTCCGAGATGCCACGCTAACCGCGTAGTGGCCCGGTGGGTCTCGCCATAGACGTCGACCACATCTTCGTCAGACGCGGCGATGGCAATCCAGGTTCCGTTTTCCAGTTCCAAGCCATCGCCTGCTTTCAAAAGCGCCGTCCGTTCCAGGTCTAGTAAGAAATCCATGCCATTATCGGTCGTAAGGCGCATCCGCCGGCGATGGCGGTCGTCGTAGTTGAGTGTGACTGTGTCCGCTGTCGCCTCGGTCGGCCAAAGTCCCTCGTGTCTGAGTTTTGTTGCTCGTTGCATGATCAGAATAGGAAGTAGCGCTGAGCCATAGGCAGTTCCTCGGCCGGCTCACAGGTTAACAATTCACCATTCGCTCGCACTTCGTAGGTTTCGGGGTTGACCTCCATCTCCGGCGTCATGTCGTTCAAGATCATCTGCTTCTTGCCGATCTCACGGATCCCCTTTGTAGGCAGGACGGAGCTCTGCAAGCCAAATGAATCGGCGATATCTCGATCAAAAGCGAGATGCGAGACAAAACTCAGGCGGCTCGACGCGAGTGCTTTGCCGAAGGCGCCAAACATTGGCCTATAATGCACCGGTTGGGGGGTTGGGATCGACGCGTTTGGATCGCCCATGGCGGCGGCGGCGATTGTGCCGCATTTGAGGACGATATCCGGCTTTACACCAAAGAACATAGGTTTCCATAAAACGAGATCGGCGTACTTTCCGACTTCAACCGAACCCACATAATCGGCGATGCCGTGTGCGAGGGCCGGGTTGATCGTGTACTTCGCCACATAGCGCTTGGCGCGAAAGTTATCGTTATTGCCGTTCTCTTCCGGCAAGCGGCCCCGTTGTTTGCGCATCTTGTCTGCGGTCTGCCAGGTCCGGATGACCACTTCGCCGACCCGACCCATGGCTTGACTATCGGACGCTATGATACTGAATGCACCCATATCGTGCAGCACGTCTTCGGCCGCGATGGTCTCGCGCCGGATGCGGCTTTCGGCAAAAGCCACGTCCTCCGGAATATTGGCATCCAGGTGATGGCACACCATCAGCATGTCGAGGTGCTCGTCGACCGTATTGACCGTAAAGGGCCGCGTTGGATTGGTCGAGGATGGTAAGACATTGGCTTCCCCGCAGAGTTTGATGATGTCGGGTGCATGGCCGCCGCCAGCGCCTTCGGTATGAAATGCGTGAATGTTACGGCCCTTGAACGCCTTGATCGTGTTCTCGACAAAGCCCGATTCGTTCAAGGTATCTGTGTGAATGGTCACTGCGACATCGGCATCTTCGGCAACCGAGAGGCAATTATCGATCGCCGCCGGCGTTGTGCCCCAATCTTCGTGCAGTTTTAGGCCACATGCCCCACCGGCGATTTGTTCTGTGAGGGCGTCCGGCAGCGTCGCATTGCCCTTTCCGAAGAAACCGAGATTCATTGGGAACCCCTCCGCGGCCTGCAACATCCGACCGATATGCCAAGGGCCGGGCGTGCAGGTGGTGGCGTTGGTTCCTTCGGCGGGACCGGTGCCCCCGCCCATCATTGTGGTAACGCCGCTCATTAAGGCGTCTTCGATCTGTTGGGGACAGATAAAGTGGATATGTACATCGAGGCCGCCGGCAGTGAGAATGCGACCTTCGCCCGCGATAGCTTCCGTGCCCGGTCCGACGATGATGTCGACACCTGGCTGCACATCCGGATTTCCCGATTTCCCGATCGCGGCTATTTTGCCGTCCTTGATGCCGATATCCGCTTTGATAATACCCCAATGGTCCAGGATCAGTGCATTCGTAATCACCGTGTCGACAGCGCCGTTTTCGCGTGTCACTTGCGATTGTCCCATGCCGTCGCGGATGACTTTGCCGCCGCCAAATTTTACTTCCTCGCCGTAGATCGTTTTATCGTCCTCAACTTCGATAAAGAGATCGGTATCCGCCAGGCGCACTTTATCACCTGTAGTGGGCCCAAACATTGCCGCATAGGCAGCACGGTCGATTTCAAACGCCATGTCTAGTCCTCCACCTTGCCGTTAACACCACCGTTAAAGCCGTAAACTGTGACCCTGCCCGAATACTTCACCAAGGTGACCTCCCGCGACTGTCCCGGTTCGAAGCGAACTGCTGTCCCTGCCGGGATATCAAGACGGTAACCCAATGACGAAAGACGATCGAATTCAAGTGCGGCATTAGTCTCCTGAAAATGGTAATGCGATCCAACTTGAACTGGGCGGTCGCCCGTATTAGCTACGACAAGCTTTAAGGTTTTCCGTCCCTCATTCAGTGTGAGCAGTCCTTCCTTACAGATCACTTCGCCAGGAATCATCTTACCCTCCCTATCTAATTGGTGTGTGAACGGTTACCAATTTGGTGCCATCTGGAAAGGTCGCCTCGACCTGTATCTCATGAAGCATCTCCGCGATGCCCGGCATTACCTGCTCACGCTTTATTACACCGGCACCATCGCGCATTAAGTCAGCAACGGAGCACCCATCACGCGCACCTTCCACGACAAAGTCTGTGATTAAGGCGACAGCTTCTGGGTAGTTCAGTTTTACACCACGCTGCAATCGCCTTTGCGCAACTAACGCGGCCATAGCGACGATCAGTTTATCTTTTTCTCTCGGCGTTAGGTTCATTTATCTTTCTCCCAGTAATCAGACGTACCAAAGGCGCGATAAAGTTTTAGTCAGGCCGCCGGTACGACCTCTCATCTCCATCCAGTAGCGTTCAAAACCGTTGCGCAGGAGAAGGGGGCACTCGCTGAGCCACCTCGCAATCAAAACGTTGCCTCGACAAGTTGCACCGCTGCGCACATCGTCACCAATATCAGTGAGTTCTTTCGCTAAAGGTAAATGATCTATCGCATCTGGACCGACGTAGACCGCTGTGGCAAACGCGCGGGCGCCGCCAAAACCGGTCACGCTATCAAGTACCCGCAATACGTCACCTTCGATAAGCAGCGCATCAGCCCAGATCAACCGTCCGTCCATATCACGAATTTCCCAAACATCTCGCACTTTTCCACTCATCATCACTTCACCACTAGCCAAACGCCCAAAGACAAGGCACTCGCCAGCTAGCAGCCGGCCTGACGAATGAACGTTGGCAACTGTTCGTCGATTCAGCCGCGCACTATCGAAAAGAATGGTTTCCTGCGGCAGCCATTCGAGCCAACTCTTTGCGCCAACATTGAGGGAAACTGAAACCAGACTATCTGGCCCGTTTGAGCAATAAACTTTTTCAGCTGCCTGCCCAATGGCCGTTGCGGCGGCCTTGTCATCAATTGAGAATTCAATATCCAAGCGATCGCCTCCGACCAAGCCACCGGATACTGTAGTTATGGCAGCGAGCGGTGGGGTGCCTGGAGACATTTTTGGAAATAAGACCCGCAGCGGTGTTCGTTGATCGAGTGTGATAAGACGGCTCATACCTTCCCGAATAGCAAAGCGGACAACGGCTAAGCCATGCATCCGCGAAAGCGCGTTTGCCTGTTTAGATGTAAATTCTTTACGCGGTGTTCTGTCGAGGTGCATCGGGTTATGTCATTCCGTAGCAGCTCCCCAAAGCAATCAAACTGTTACTTTGGCAAGAATTTCGTCGCGACTGAAATTCGTTTTAAGCCCGTTAAGAGTTACGCGACCGCGCTCCAAAACCACTAATTGATCTGCTAATCCATAAGCAAAGTCAAAATACTGCTCGACCAAGAGGATTCCCATTGTTCCTTGGTCACGTAGATACTCAATCACGCTTTTTATCTGTTTAATTATATTGGGCTGAATTCCTTCGGTGGGTTCATCTAGGAGAAGCAATTTAGGACAGGTTATTAACGCACGACCAAACGCAAGTTGTTGTTGCTGCCCACCGGATAGGTCACCGCCGCGGCGATCTTCCATTTCTTTGAGTATCGGAAAGAGCTCAAAAATTTCATCCGGCACCACACGGTTATTTTTTGACAAGCAGTTAAATCCAGTTTCAAGGTTTTCCCGCACGGTGAGCAGAGGAAAGATCATTCGCCCCTGAGGAACGTATGCGACGCCCAGGTCAGCTAGCACATGTGGAGGTTGATTTTGAATTTCTCGTCCATCAAAAATGTAGGTGCCCGAAGAGCGGTGGTGAACGCCAGAAATTGCTTTTAAAAGGCTCGTCTTACCGACACCATTGGTTCCCATGACACAACTGATGGCTCCCCTTTCAACCGAGAGACTTACGTCAAAAAGAATCTGTGATTGTTTATAGTGGAGGCAAAGTTCTCGAACCTCGAGCATATCCATCACCGCCCTAAATAGACATCTATTACATTTTTGTTATTCGTGACGAATTCATAGTTGCCTTCAGCCAATACAGAGCCTTCGTGCAAAACTGTTACACGGCAATCAAGCCTTCGCACGAATTCCATATCATGCTCAACAACAACGACCGCATGCTTCCCGGCGGTGCGCTTAATCAGGTTTGTGGTATGTTCCCGCTCTGATGCCGTCATTCCTGCTGCGGGTTCATCAATCAGCAATAATTTTGGCCTTTGGGCCAAAAGCATTCCAATCTCTAACCATTGTTTTTGACCATGAGACAATTCACCAGCAATTCGGTCTATACTTTCTAAGAGACCAATTTCCTCAGCTAGTTCTTCTACATTAGCCCGGTCTTCAGTATTAAGCCGATAAAAAAGGCTAGATAATGGATCACGTTTTTTCTGAAGTGATATGATCAAATTATCAAAAACAGATTGGTTCTCAAATACCGTTGGGCGTTGGAATTTTCGACCGATACCAAGGCTCGCAATTTTACTTTCTGACATTTTTAAAAGGTTTCGCGATGGCGTACCCCAATTAACTCTGCCGCTATCTGGCTTAGTCTTACCCGTAATGATATCCATAAACGTGGTCTTACCTGCGCCATTTGGGCCGATGATGGCGCGCAATTCACCTTCGCCAATTTCGAATGACAATTCGTTAACGGCCTTGTAACCATCAAACGATACTGACACGCCATTGACCTCGAGCAGAGAGTTCATCGATTATTTCCTCTAATGAACAGGCGGTCTGCTAATCCACCAATGCCCTTGGGTGCGTAGAGTGTTACCAATACAAAAGCCAAGCCAAGGAACACTGTCCACCAATCCACCCAATGCAATGTCGCAAACCCTAGAGAGAGGTTTGGTACTTGCCCGCCAGTAAAAACTGACGATAAAAGTGAAACGACGGCTGCACCAATAACCGCCCCATAAAGGCGACCGCGCCCACCAATCGCGACCCATACCGCTAAATAAATCGAGGCAATCGGCGCCAGTTCTGCTGGGTTAATAATTCCAGCCTGAGGATAATAAAGCGCCCCAGCAATTGCCGTGATTATAGCGGTGAGCGTAAATACGAATAGCTTATATAATTCAACATTATAGCCGAGAAATCTAACTCTAAGTTCGTCATCCCTTATACCTTCAATAACATTTCCAAACTTCCCAGAGACCAACCAGGCAGCTAAAAAATAAAATACAGTAAGAACAAGCGCAGATGACCAAAGGAACCAAATCGATATTAAGGATTGTGGAACATTTGTAAGACCTGGAATATTTTGTAGACCAGAAAGACCGTTATTACCACGGAGTCCTGAGTCGTTTTGAAATAAATAAAGCGCAAGGGCGAGCGTCATCGCTTGTGTCAGGATAGATAAATAAACACCAGTAACTCTCGAACGAAAAGCAAGCCAACCAAATACAAGAGCTAGAAGTCCGGGTATTATGATTACAAAGGCCAATTGAACCTCAAGGCTATCTGCAAAATACCAAATAGCGGGCACGTCCGAGCCGCCAACGACACCAAAAATTTGAGTGCCTATAGCTTCTTTAATTTCTTCTGAGGTTGACGGTAAAGCATTATTAGCGAGAGAATTTACTACAATATCTTTAGTTCGCTCATACATCAGCCACATACCGATCATATATCCACCCAAAGCGAAAAAGGCGAAGTGGCCCAATGACAAAATTCCGCAATACCCCCAAACCAGGTCCATTGCGATAGCAGCCAAGCAAAGGCAAAGTGTTTTGCCGAGAATTTTTATATAACTGGTTGATAATAAACCTAATCCAAGTCCCTCGGATAATATCGTTGCAACTATCACCACAACGGACAGGGATGAAATAATTATCAAGACATCCGGATTGCGAAGAAAAAACGGACTTCTATTGCGAACGGAAAGAGATTTATAAGGCACTAATTAATCTCCCGCTGCTCGCCCTCGAAGGGCAATCATACCGCGTGGACGGAATTGAATAAAAAATATAATAAAAATGATCATATAGGTTTGTGCAGCCAGCGTATTCGACGGATTGAACCATTCAATTACTTTTTGTAACGAGCCAATCATCCCTGCCCCAGCTAATGTCCCAACGACACTACCCACACCACCTACAACGACCGTCATAAACGACTGAACAATGTAATTACTTCCGAGTTCCGATGTAACTTGCGCAAACAATCCAATGGCAACCCCGGCTATTCCTGCGATACCGGAACCAAGGCCGAACGTAAGCATCTTAATTCTGTCTGGATTAATACCCATCGATGAAGCCATCACAGGGTTCTGCGTAACCGCGCGCACCTCAAGGCCAAATCGTGTGCGGTTTAAAACGAAAAGCAGTGTGCAGCAAAAGACTAAAGCAAGAACAAAAATAGCAATTCTAATGTAAGAGATCGATACAATATCATTGACCACGAGCGAGCCATCTAACCAAGACGGAGAGGTTAGCGGTACAGCCTGAGTGCCAAAAATATTTTTGGCTAATTGCTGCAATGCGATGGAAATGCCAAATGTGGCTAAAAGAGTTTCTAAAGGACGATGCATAAGATGGCGGATAACAAGGCGTTCCAACAGAACACCAGCCGCGAATGAAATTGCAAATGCCAGCGGCAAAGCGACTATTATGGAAATTGTATAATTAGAAATAAATAGTTGAACTACATATCCTGTATAGGCGCCCATCATGATGAATTCGCCATGGGCCATGTTGATTACACGCATCACGCCAAATGTGATCGCTAAACCGATGGCAGCCAGAAAGTAAATTGATGCTAGCGAGAGAGCATCGAGGGCAACGTCTAGAAATTGATGAACTCTTACAGCCATGTTTATCGAAGAGAGTGTCTCCGTTGCCACTTTGGTAACGTCGGCTATAGGTTCAGAATAAGTTTCAAAAAATATATATTTGTTTACGAGAGCATTAAGCTCTTTGCCATCAAGAACAGGAGGGAACTTTCCGGCATTCGCGAGCAGGCTAAAGGCTTCAATTCTTGCAAGCTCGTTGTTTAGAGCGGAAACCGGAATTCCCTGAACGTGGCCATCTTCTATATTTGCCACCAGAGCATCATAACGCTCCGAACGTGTTATCAATTTTGTTGCTAATCCAGCTTTAACTAAAAGCTTGTGTGCCTCATCCAGGTTAATATCGACCCCTACTTTGAGAATTCGGGCAATATTTTTATTGGCCGGCAGTTCGGCTGCAGCCATAGCAACCCTCTCCAGCAATGGATTTAGAACAGCCCGAACATCAATCCCGATATCCCCGTGAAAACGTTTGATTGCTTCAACGCGATCCGAGGTATCGTTAGCAAATGAAATGGTTAGAAGGCTGTAAACACGCTCTTTACGAGTTTTCAGAACCGGGTCAGTTTCTGATGCTATCGAATCTTTCAGTGGCCCAAGATGACTAGCATTACCCTTTTGTTCCAATACATCGATAGCAGACGACCGAACTGTTATATCAGGGTCTTGGAGCTGGAATGGAACCAGAACGGCGCTGATTACAGATCGAACTCCCGAGTTTGGCTTGATCTGTTTGAAATCCCTAGATGATACAAACCCAATACTTTCATTTGTATCAGTTGTTCTAAGTTCAATTTTTCCACGAGCGTCTGGACCAAAAAAGAAAACCCCATCCTGCTTGCGTCGCCAAACTTGCTTGTCCCTCCAGAGTTTTAGGAAAATCGGTATTCCCGCGGCACCAGATGCAAACAAGTTATCCATGACCGCACCAACTTTTCTTCGCGAAGGCTTTTCAATTGACCGAGCATTTTCCTGCAAAACCAAGCTTAGGCTTTTGGCGTGACTGACAGAGAAATCTCCTAAGAATAAAATTGATGAAAATATTAAAATTTTAAATATCGGGGACATAAGGTTTTTTTTAGGCGATATGAAAATAGCCGGGGCGCTGAAACGCCCCGGCTTTTGCATAAAGTCAGTTAGTAATTAGATTTGAGTTGAATACAAGTCTTGGTATTGGTGTTGTACATTCCACAACCAAGGCCTTTCCAATCGGATTTTAATACCGCGGATTCTGCGAGAAAATCCGTCCAAGCATCACCTGGTACTGGTTCAGTTTGTGAGATTATATCAAACTGCCCATCTGCTTTAATTTCTCCTATTAAAACTGGCTTTGAAAGGTGATGGTTAGTTAGCATTTCCGCCGTCCCGCCTGTCAGATTTGGGAATTTTTGACCATACATAGCCGTGCGCACGGCATCGACATTAGTTGTCCCCGCTTGCTTCACAGCGTTTACCCACATGTTAAAGCCGATATAGTGAGCCTCCATCGGGTCGTTTGTAACACGCTTATTTCCCATCCGTGCTTTCCATGCTCTGATAAACTCGCTGTTAATATCACTTTCGGCCGATTGGAAGTAATTCCAGGCGGCCAGATGTCCGACGAGATTAGAGGTATCAAGGCCAGATAGCTCTTCCTCACCAACAGAAAAAGCAACTACGGGAATTTTATCGGCAGAAATATTTGCTGCAGCAAGTTCTTTATAAAACCCGATATTAGCATCGCCATTTATTGTTGAGATTACGCCGACTTTTTTTCCGTCGGCACCTAACGCAACCACATCCGACACAATCTTTGACCAGTCAGAATGGCCGAATGGTGTGTAGTT
>MDSW01210859.1_pt1 | contig 10576 bp, 3 predicted proteins | sample 811171 | NCBI WGS metagenome assembly MDSW01 (sample SAMN05326641, study PRJNA326480) | marine metagenome | isolation source: seawater | place: Atlantic Ocean: North West | collected 2012 | reverse complement strand
TATGTTCCTGGTTCAGGACTCGGATGAACTAATGTAAATGACACATCGGTTGACTCGCTTCCTTGTAGGGGAATAACTGTCCTATTGAAAGAACGGAACCAATTGAATGATTGACCATCATGATCCCGGATTGGATCTCCTGACTCAATAGTGGCGTTTGTAGGTAACAATGCTGTATTCTTCAGGCGGAGATCCCAAGTGGTCGAAGCCTGATCTGCTGAAGTCACACTACGTGCAAGAACTGTCGAATCTAATCGAATTCCAGGTGCAGATATCACAAGAGGTATGTTAGCAATATTGTTGTCTTCATCAGCTTCTTCGATGGCTCCATCTGGATCAATGATAATCTGAAGGGTGACGTCGCCTTCACTTTGTGGAGTCCACATCCACGAAACAATACGCGTCTGACCTGGACCAAGTCCTATTGTCTGACGCCCTAAATCTGTTCCAGCAGTACCAACTCGCTGAATCCCTGCATCAACTACGAGATCGACAGCAGTGCCACTACCCTGATTCATGATTGGAACATTGATTTCTATCTGTTCACCTACCTGAGGAACTTCGGAAGAATAAGTCACATCCGGGAGTATCACGATAGGATCTGAACGTAGATCATTCACATTGACTCCACGAACGGCTAGAGCAAACGGCTGATCAGCCCTCCCTCCACCATGGTATACATCAGAAATACGAACCTGCCAAACACCTGCTACAGCAGAATCAACAAGAACCACCTCGAGATTGTTCTTATTATCCGCAGAACCGCCTGGAGCAGAACGACCAGATTGGAAAGCGTTACCAAGATATGACGTGGTGCCATCAGGAGCAGTGACTTCCAGGTTCAAGTCGTTTCTCAATTGACTATTGCTAGAGGAACTACCTTGGTAGTCTGACCAAGCCAGTACAACCTTGAGAGGTGAACCTGAGCGTGTAAGATTGAACTCATAAGTTGCAGAACCTCCTGAACGAAGAGTGGTACGATCATCCACAAAAACACCAGTATCAGAACCTGGAATTAGGGAATTAGCGAGATTGATTCGGCCCCAGCCTTCATTGTTATTCGGGATATCTCGTGACCCCATATCCTCGGCACCAAGAACAAGCAACGCCTTGATTAAAGCACCCTGAGGTGATGGACGGCCAGCTACCTCGGTGAGATACTCATAGACCAAAGAGGCAGCACCTGCGGCATTGGGAGATGCCATCGAGGTCCCAGAGTATTCAATGTACCAGGTACTCTTCCAAGAATTACCACCAGTATCCTGTGCATCTTGAGATAAACACGAACGAACCCAAGTACCTGGTGCCGCTAAATCTGGTTTGATTCGGCCATCATCTGTTGGACCTTTGCTACTTGATTGAGCAATGGTATCTGGTGCGCTTCCACCACGATTGTGGTGATTTGCCACTGCGATAGAATTCTTCGCTGTAGCAGGGGGCGTCAATCCGGTTGAACCGTCATTGCCTGCAGAATAGAGTACTGTAAATCCATCATAAGACCAGAATTGATCATACTGCGAGGTACGGCTATCTACATCTGCTGCTGAAGTGGTATATCGTCCATGATCGCCTTGTGAACCCCATGAATTGGTATGAATTTGTACGTCATCGTTGTATGCTGTTCGTAACATATAGTCAACGCTAGCACCAGAGAATTGCCCAGTGGAATCGTCTTCCATTGCTTGAAAGTAAAGATCTGCTTGAGGGGCTACTCCCGCATATCCACCCCTTGAACCATCTCCCAAAACTGTACATGCCACATGTGTCCCATGTCCTGAATGTCTGTCTTCAGTAGAACTATCACCCCAAGTTAACGACTCAACATAACTAATTCGCCCATTCATATCTCCATGATCTTGATCAATTCCTGAATCTGCGACGGCCACCTTTACGCCCGAACCATTGAGATCACTGATGAAATAATTAGCAGCATCAGAGATTCTCATATGGGTCTTCGAACGGTCGTTATGTATTTCCCATTGAGGCGGGAATGAAATCCAAGCTACTGCAGGATTGTGTGCAAGGAATGGGATGGCATTTACACTAACAGTTGCTTCAACTCGACCATCTCCCCATGGTCGAATCTCCTCCGCATCCACCGAAGTAATAGAGTACTGATGATCTTGGAGTTCCGAAGATAATTGAGGTATTCCATCGATATCCCTCCACCCTGTGATTAGAATTCTAACCTCCTCGTCTGGAGCAGCGGTATCTACGAAAGATCGGAGAGGTTCATCCACAACCAATCCCACAGGAACCTCAGTCGAAGCAATCACACCTTCAACAGATGATGTCGATTGAAGAGCATGAGATGCACCCTGAAGAAGGAAACCGGTTGGTGGAATCATCGTTCGTACCTTAACATCGGACAAAGCATCCAGTGCAAGGCGTGCCTCCCATGGATCTACTCCACTTTCAAGAGCAACGATGTAAAGATCTTCGCGAATTTCAGTAAACTCAGAACTCAAGACAGTGGTGTAATCCCACCCTGTTGTAGAGAGTGAACCAATAACTGTATCAGCACCAGGTTGCCTAAATGCAATTTCTGTATTACCCATCTTAATTGGACTAACACCACGAATTGAATCCGGATCTGGTTGTAATTCAATCCGTTGAATTTCATCGTCTACAGAACCGAACTCAGGGATTACTGAATCAGATTCTACACTGATAAGGAGGACCTGCAAAAGAAGGAGGAGGACGAGGCTAGTCGCTCTGCCTCGATGAAACATGGTTGAGGGTTCGACACGACGGATTTAGGACTTCGCTCCTATTGTTATCAAAACCAGTGGACATCCGAATCGTCACGGAAAGTCTCAGAGGCCCATTCACCCACTGTATGAAGCCAGACCTTCTCCACCACATCTCCTCGATGATTCGTATATTCTACTGTAATGGACAATGAATAATTCTCCCAAACTGAAGCACCAGCAACAGTCAGTTCAAGATCATCGCCTGCGATAGAGACATGCCCAGGAAGATTCGCGACATCGAATGATGATGAGCCAAGAAGTTCCCCCTCCAAAGTCTCAAACTGCATATCAATACTGAGATCTGTGACCTCGCGACTTCCAAAGTTGTGAACCTCTGCAAGAACCACATGTCCAGGACCACCCTGCATGTAGACCACTTCAACAGCAACTGCATCACGTGGCACAAGGAAATACCACACACCGAATGAACTGAGCAGAAGAAGCAAAATTAGACCCGTCGCAAGGATCACTCGCCCAGGAGTCACTGCTTCTGCAACGCTGCGTGCAGATTCTAACGCCCCATGTGCTTTTTCAACATCAGAGAGAGAGACTCGACGTCCAGCAATCTCAAGACTAGTATCCTCCAATTCAGACTCTAAATCATCCAAATTATCCAAAACCATCAGGATCCACCTCCAAACAATGTGGTACAGAGAGTAAGAACACCTGTTGTTAGCGGTTCAGGTACCATGTAGTGAGTTGTGGAGCCATCAAATCCAGGTATCACATTGAGCAATGAGAGGTCAGAAGCTAAGCCATTGACTCCAATTGTGGTCCCAGTAGGAATTCCAGAAGTCTGTTGCGCATCAAGTAGGACTGCTCGTCCATCGAATGTCATTCCCATGAAATCAACCGAAGCGCGTGCGCTCAATACTATCCGTCCACCTTGTACGTCACCTATGCGGAAAACAGGATAGAGGCCTATCTCTGTGAGACTAATTGTTGCAGATTTCAGATTCTCTCCTAACGCCTCCATCTGAACAAGTCGGATACCGGGCTGAGCCGGTACATCACTCTGACGAAGGTAGAGTTTACCGATTCCTTCCCCTGATGAACGAATTGCAAGATGGAAATTCACATCCAATGAGACCGTCATCTCTTCCATCAGATTCTCCGCTAAGAGAACCGTATCTCCCTTCGTGTTAATCGCTCGTCCCGAGATTTCCATGTAGAGATCCATTCCCGGTCCTGATGCTGAGAAGTCGAACTCAGGTACTCCTTGGAAAGCCGTTGGCTGCGTGATATCGAAGACATTTGCAGGTTCGGTTGTCAGGTCAATCTCTCCAGGCACATCCTTGAGGAAGATTGTAGCAGGCCACCATTGACCTTCGAACCACTGAAGTTGCTGAAGCATCACCGACCCAACCGAATCACCTTGGATTCTCTCTGACTCAGGAACATCTAACGAAACCGAGATTGATTCACCAATTGATGCGTAAAGATCTATGATTGCAGGAATATCAGAAACGAAGAGTTGTGATCGAGTTCCTAGATCACGATTCAGAATCGAGGCAATCACATAATCGAGACGGTGGGAGAGTTGGTAACTGGTGGAGGTAGTTACCTCTGATGTAGCTCCAAGATCTCTCGTCGAGAACGAGGTCTGGATTGCAACCTCTGTCGATTCTCCCGGCTGGAAGCCAATTAATGAGAAATCCAAATCTTGGGCGTCGAAACCTGCAATCTGGATAATGAACTCCTCACGCAAAGGCTTCCAATCTGACATCTCTACCTCAATATCCCATATCTCAAGACCCGATTCATTCTGGAAATGTAAATCCAACTTGACATCAGGAGCAAGCCCAGGGAGCCAAGCACGAACATGGAATCCTTGCTCTTCTCCTTCTAATCCTGAATTCATCGAAATCCCATGTCGCCATTCTGGCTCATCAATAGACATGGACCCTTGAACTGCATCAACCGTGAGATCGAAATGACGATCAGCATCAAACTCAAAACCAAACTGGAATTCAGATGTGGACTCTTCGCCTGCTTTACCTGTCACCGTCTCAGAAAGGTCGGCAAGTACCTGATTCACAGAACGTCCCATCTCTGAGAAAGAATCCATGAAATCAGCAATCCCACGTAATCCTTGACTTGTATTGAATTCAGGAATCACAATACTAGGGCCACCCAAATCCTCTGCATTCGGGACGTCCATCGAAATAGTACCCGGAAGTGGATTAATTAGAGCTCTGAGATGAAGCCCACGAGTTGCAGGATCATTAGGGCCTGGGATATGTTGAATCGAAGAACGGAAGGTTCGGTTTCCATCAACTTTCAGTTGAATAGAGTCGAGAGCCTCAGGATTGGCTTCAATGTCCGCTGCGATAAATGCGATTTCAGAAATATTTGTGATTCTCGCTGAAAGATAGGCTGTATCTGTGGGTCCGTCGTAGTTGAACAGGAAATGATCTTCATCCATTGTCTTCGGATTTGAATGATTACTCACTTGTATCTCTACGCTACCCATTGGTTCCGTTGCAATCCATGAGAACGAGTCTGACACTTCCATCTCGAAACTTGTCGGGACATCTTTCATTCGAACCACTTGTCGCTGATCTTCCGAAATACCGATGTAGGTAATCTGGTCAATAGGTTCACTTGCATTCCAGAACGTTTTGCTAGGCTGGAGTGACATTGACATCAGGTCTGGTAATGCACTCATCTGCACAATATGTAGCGACGCGCCACTGAGATTATCGGCATCGTGTTGGATGAAACCAACCCGCAAAGGTTGAGAATTCACGGTTGACAAAGTAAGCATCTGCTCATCGAGAGATTGATCATCGGCAATATCGGCTGCACTGAATCCACTAATCCGAATACTGAGAGCGATTGGCATTAGTGGTTCACGTGAATTTGTCCGACCCTGAACGAGATTCAAATCTCGATCCTCAGACAATAAAATATGATCACCTGATAATGTGGGATGATTAGAAGTTCCAAGATCCATCTCGACTAAATCCAATCTATCAGGTATGCGATTTACCCCAAGATCATCGAACATTTGGAGATGAAATTCTGTTCCCTCCAGCCCACTACCAGCCTCTAGACCTCCAGATAGAGCTTCACCTAGTGCCTGAGGTACGGCATTCAGAGCGGCTCCGATATTTATGAAAATGTCAACTAAGTTGAGAATAGTCGTGTCAAGAATTCGCGAGAATATATCCAAACTTGCACCGTTAGGGTCGTCAAATGTCGCATTCGTTCCGTCATCCCCACCATCGATTGCAAAACTACCGAAAAGTACGAGAGTTGTTGGTATTCCTGTTAATCGAGTACGTATCTGGCGTCGATCCTCTTCAGCTCCTTCCCTTAGGAACCACGAACCGTAATCAATTTCCGTGACTGATTGTACAGACCGGATTACTACCAATGATTGTGGTGGATCAGCAGGATTTACTGGGAGGCTGGGATCATTTGAATTCGGGGAGTTATCTTTGCTGAAATTCTTGATTGCAATAATTAATCCAAGACGCTCTGGTAGTCGACCCGGGAGTTCAGGTGACTTATCTGATCCGAGCATCTTGAAAACACGCTCAATTTCTAGTTGATCTAACGAACCCGCAGGCATACCACGAAGCCAGCCTGCACTCTCTGTTACATTTCCAAAAGAGCCGTCAATGGTTGATGGAGCCACGTTCCTTCTGTCTTCATGGAAATGGACATGAATATCCGCTCTTCTGTCAGCGAAATACTCTATTGAAGTGAGAGACCCCTCTCCTATGTCTGCAGCAGTCGTTGATAATACGGAATCGGATCGTATTACGAGATCTACTTCTGATGGTATCCGATCGTCACCTGCAGCTGGATGTGCGCTGAATTCAATATATGCTACCTCAATTGCATCACGTTGCCCATTAACAGGCTCATTCAAATGTACATATCCAAACCCAGCCTGAGTTCCACAGCCATGTAAAATCGGATTGGTATCCACATCGAAAACAGGATCATATCCAATGGGACAATTAGTGGACCCTAAGGTCTCAAGATGGATTGCATAAGGAGCTGCAATCGAGACGATTTTGATTCCTGAAGTATCTACGCCAAGAAGGCCAAGCAAACCAAATGGACCATTTAACGCACTGAGAACCGTGCCAGGTGCATCAAACCAAATCCTCTCAATTCCTACTTCAAGCGAGGTGTCTTCTGGAGGGATTGTGTGATGAGTATCAATGACCCAAATGTAACTCGGCCCAGGGGATCCAAAGAACAATGATTCAGAGTAGGTGAATTGCTTGAAGAGAGAAACTCGCAATGTCTTCATGGAATCCCATACTGAATCGCCCGGCTCCGATGCGGGCGTTTCATCACAATCACTATCGAATGTTGAAACGCCACCATTGAACATCTTCACACTGAACTCTACAGTTGGTTCAACCCAGATATTCGTACCTTCTACGCCCCAACCGTCTCCAGGATCGATTGCAATTGTTAGTCCAACCGAAATATCGTATCCACAATCCCCATCCTCAGTGAGGTCACCAGAATTTTGATTTGTTGACGTAGAGCCATCGTTCAAGAGATTGTCAATGTCGATTTCATGGAGGAACGGATCGGGTGTTGGTTGACCTGGTAGAGGTGGGAAAAGAGATAGTAAACTAGCAGAGAAATCAATCACTTCGAATTTATCCACAACTTGACCATCTGTAGTCTCATATTGTGTCCAAATGACATAATCAGTGATATTGATTAGTGTATTCAGAATACTATCTGTAGCACCAGGTGGTGCACTCGAAGGATCGAGAATTATCTCGTAAGGACTAGGGTGCTGTACCGGTTCAATTGTGATATTCTTCCATGTGGCATCAGGGATTGGGTCGTCCGCAGCACCCAAAGCATCTGAAGAAGTTGAATTACGAACTGATGAATCAACGGAAGCCATCGAATTGGCGGCTAGATCTCCTTCACCATCGTCGATTAGTAATTCAGAACGGGTATCGAGTGCACTGTAGAGTTCTTCAAGGACGCCAAAATCTCGATCTTCGATCTGTATTGCCCCACTAACTGCGGGAACGGGGAGCCATACGGATAGAAGCATGATGAGGACCAAGACAAGGCTCTTCCGAGGAAGATTGCTCTCGCCGGAGTAATCCATCAACTGTAACTTCCACGAACTCATCTTTAGGCTATTCCCGTGGTTGTGCTTCAGAGGCTCATCGGGATACTGTTTGAATCTCGCCACATGAAGGACAGGCGGTCCGACCAGAAGTACGTCCTGCAGGAAGTTCAACCTCGAAGCGAGTACCACAGGTGGTGCATGTCGCTTGTATCATCAAAGAACCTGAAGGGCCTGACTTTTCTACATCATCAGGGGATGCAACCGGTGCCAAATCTGTATCAAAGTCAGGTATCTCGATTCCAAGGCTCGACCGAGCAGGCTTCGATGAGGAAGATTCTGGCATCTCAACTATCGAGGTATTAGTAGAATCGTTATCGATAGTTGTCGCCTCAACAACAGGAGACGATTCCATCTTATCATCATCCGAAAAAAGATCATCCAATACAGGTGAATCGCGATTGTTCGAATCCCTAGACACTGAAGATGAGTAATCAATACCCGCTATTGAGGCGAAGTCGTCTCCACTACTTCGAGAGGCAAACATAGCTGCTTGCTCCTCTGCCGTAGGTGGGGGTGTAGATGCTGCAGCTTCCTCTTCTGCCTGGCGTTCAGCAATTAGACGGGCCGCCAATTGATTTGTACTTCGACGCCACAGAAGAATTCCGACTGCGATAACGAAGGGAATGATAGTGAACAAAAGGGTTGCAATAAGTGTACCATGAGGAAACCCGCTTCCACTACCCTCTGCATCAGGGTTGAGGACAGTAATGGATGTTGATTTTGATGTAGATAGGCCCGCATCATTAGTTGCAGTACAAATAACAAAGCGACTACCTGCCGAATTGAACTCTATCTCCACGGAACTCCCATTACCATCTATGTCGTCATCTGGAATTCCGTTTCCATCAGAGTCGACCGTGCTGTCAAAGTCCCAAGTGAAATTGAGTTGAGAATCTTCTGGGTCAGATGCTGTAGCAGAGAAGGTTGCAATCGCTCCAAAGTCAAGAGAACTTGGACCTGTAACATTACTGATGAGGGGAGCAGTTACGTCGGACACTAAAATTTGAGCTGTGTCCTGTTGCGTATTTCCGGCTCCGTCATGTACAACAAGTTTCACAGTATGTTCGCCCACATCCGATGCAGAGTCGAAAGAATAAGTGAAGCTCGAACCTGAACCATTGTTACTCTGCTCTAATTGTTCATCCACAAACCACTCTTCTTTTTGCACGAGGCCATTGTCAGTAGACCTCGCCGTAATTGTAAATGATTCACCTACTCCACGGTCGATTAGGCCTGATACTAGAATCTCCGCAGTAGGATCAGTCTGATCTACAACTGTAATCTGAACTGAACTCGTTGCACTTCTACCATCGATTGAATCAATGGTCAGTTCAACCGTCCTACTGCCTTCCGTAGTCCAACAGAGATCAACGCTGGAACCACTAGTTGATGTCGCACAATCTGCAAGTGCGGTATTCCAGACGTATCCATTCTCAGCGATTTGATTCCAATCATTAGCAGAATCGCTAGCATCAATATTCACGACCTGCCCCACGTCTACTTTCAAAAGATCAATCGGGCTAGTTAGAACCGCATTCACGACAGGTAGAATGGAAAGAACGACACCCACACGAGCAGGAGAAGTCCCGGAACCTCCACCTGTTGGTAGAGCAGTATTGTCAATCATAAGATAAAGAGGCTGATTGGCATGTACCGACGGAACTGACCAGGACCGAGAAGTCGATGTGTCGATTGAGAGAATCTCCGTATCGGAGATTCTGAAGTCATTGGAACTGTCCTGAAGATAGAGATCCCGCTGTTGCTGTGTCATAATGAATACATCTGGAGAACCATCAATTGCAAACGTCTCAATCAACACCTGTGTTCCTTCCATTAATGTGAATGGACCTGCTACCTCAACGCCCTCGTCAGTATTGAGTAAAGTAAGTGCATCATGGAGTGTCCATGAACGAATTGTTGCGGAGTCATAGGAAATGGAGCCTGTTGCAGCGGACCCCCCAAGTGCTCCTTGATCATCATCTTGTGGGTGATTCAGATTATCGATTATGAGAATCCAAGATGTCTGGCTCCTATCTTCCGGAGCTGTCCAACGCCAATCAGCTGTGCCATTTAGTAACTCAAGCGTGCCGGTCTCCGACCAAACGTTCGCAGAACGATAGGACTGATCATTTGAGTAAACAGCGTATCCAGCAGCACTGAACATTAGTACGTCCACTTCAACATCTGAATCGAAACTAAACTGAATTGTATCGCCTGGAATAATGCTGCCAAGATCGTACATGATACAACCTTGGTCAGGAAGAACCCAAGCGCCATCACCAGATGCTTCAGAACATTCCTGAGCACGTGCCGAGGTAGCTAATGTCGTCGGAACATATGAAGAAAAAAGGAGAAGAGTGACTAGCAGAATCACCCGACGCATGGCACTGAACAGAACGTGCATCTCTTGAATCAAACCGCTAAACGCTTCATTCCTATTCAAGCTCTAGAATCGAAACCCAAGCATCCGTAGTTCGACGATCTACTCGAATCATTCCATCACGTTGAATTTGTAATCTGTCTCCATCCTCTAACAAATGACAGTTTGGATGAACTTCTGATGCTTCATCTCCTAGGTGTGACAAATCTTGGAAACGTGATGAAAAGTGGTTCAAAGCGACCAATCGAGCCCCCATTTCCATGCCTACTTGAGCGGCCTGTCTCGCTGTGCTATGGCCGTAATCAGATGCTTTCTTTT